>Ga0163163_10000367_pt1 | contig 43471 bp, 29 predicted proteins | sample S65metaG_FD_119766 | JGI IMG/M metagenome (GOLD analysis project Ga0163163, IMG submission 119766) | Switchgrass rhizosphere microbial communities from Kellogg Biological Station, Michigan, USA - S6-5 metaG | ecosystem: Host-associated > Plants > Roots > Rhizosphere > Soil | place: USA... | reverse complement strand
TGCTCTACAACCGCAGCGGGCTGCTGGGCGTCTCGGACCTGAGCGACGATTTGCGCGTGCTCGAAGCGAGCACAAATCCGCAGGCGCGTGAGGCAATCGAACTGTTCGCCTATCGTGCCGCGCGCGAAATCGGCAGCTTGGCCGCGGCACTCGGTGGCCTCGACGTGCTGGTCTTCACGGCGGGAATCGGTGAACGCGCGGCGACGATGCGCGCGCGTATTTGTGAACGCGCGCGCTGGCTCGGCGTGGAGCTCAATGCGGAAGCGAACATTGAGCATCGAAGTAAAATCAGCAGCGCGGCGTCGAGAGTTGATGTCTTCGTCATTCCGACCGACGAAGAAATCGTCATTGCCCGCGCGGCGCAGGCGTTGCTAGGCGACATCCGCCCCGCCTGACCAGGCAATCACGTCAGTGCGCGCAGCCGCAGTGCGTTGCCCACGACGGAAACCGAGCTGAAACTCATCGCGAGTGCGGCGATCATCGGCGACAAGAGCATGCCGGTGAACGGATACAACACACCGGCCGCGATCGGGATGCCGAGCGCGTTGTAGACCAGCGCGAAGCCAAGATTCTGGTGCATGTTGCGCACAGTCTGTTGCGACAAGACCCGTGCGCGCAGGATACCGAGCAAGTCGCCCTTGACCAGCGTCACGTGGCCGCTGTTCATCGCGACATCGGTGCCCGTCCCCATCGCGATGCCGATGTCAGCGCGTGCGAGCGCCGGTGCGTCGTTGATACCGTCGCCGGCCATCGCGACCTTGCGGCCCTGCATCTGCAGTTTTGCGATCAGCGCAACCTTGTCGGCCGGTTTGACTTCGCCGACTACCTCGTCGATGTGCAGGCGCGCGGCGACGGCGCGTGCCGTCGTCCAGCCGTCGCCCGTGGCCATGACGATGTGAATTCCGGCCGCACGCAAGGCATCGACCGCAGCCGGCGTGCTCGGCTTGATCGGATCGGATACCGCGAGCAAACCTGCGAGGCGACCGTCGACCGCGAGATGCATGACGCTCGCACCTTCGCGGCGCAGTTTCTCCGCTTCGTCGTGGAGCACCGTTACATCAACCTGTGCCTGTTCCATCAAGGCGCTGTTACCGAGCAGGACGTGGCGCCCGGCGACCTCGCCGCTAACGCCAATACCGGTTGCGCTATCGAATGCCGATGGCTTGTCGAGCGCGAGCTTGCGCCGCACTGCTTCTTCGACAATCGGGCGCGCGAGCGGATGTTCGGACGCCTGGTCCAGACTGGCCGCGATGCGCAGCACCTCATCTTCGGTGAATCCGGCTGTCGGCACGACGCGATCGAATGCAGCCTTGCCTTGCGTCAACGTGCCGGTCTTGTCGACTACGAGCGCATCGATCGTGCGCATCCCCTCGATAGCCGCGGCATCGCGGAACAACACACCGGACGTCGCGCCTCTGCCGGTCGCCACCATGATCGACATCGGCGTCGCCAAGCCCAGCGCGCACGGGCACGCGATGATCAACACTGCGAGAGCATTAATCAGCGCGTAGACCCAACTCGGTTCCGGACCGAACCAGCCCCACACGAAAAAGGTCAGCACGGCAATGACGATGACTGCCAGGACGAACCACCCGGCCACAGCGTCGGCCATGCGCTGCATCGGCGCGCGCGAGCGCTGCGCTTGCGCGACCATCTGGACGATCTGCGCAAGCATGGTCTCCGCGCCCACCCGTTCGGCACGCATGACCAAGCTGCCGCTGGTATTGAGCGTGGCGCCGACGAGCTTGTCACCGGCGCGTTTGGTGACCGGCAACGGCTCGCCGGTAAGCATCGATTCATCGACCGCGCTCGTGCCATCGACGACAGCGCCGTCGACGGGAACTTTCTCGCCCGGCCGCACGCGCAACTGATCGCCGACCCGCACATCGCCCAGTGCGACGTCTTCCTCGGTTCCATCCTGGCGCAACCGGCGTGCGGTTTTCGGCGCAAGTTGCAGCAGTGCCTTGATCGCTGCCGAGGTCTGCGAACGCGCGCGCAATTCGAGCATCTGTCCGAGCAGTGTGAGTGAAGCGATCACGGCGGCGGCTTCGAAATAGACGCCGACGCGTCCGTGCTCGACGAACGACGCCGGAAACAGTTGCGGCGCGACGGTCGCGACCACGCTGTATCCATATGCGATCGCTATACCGAGACCGATCAACGTCCACATGTTCGGATTGCGCTTGATCATCGACCGCACGGCGCGAACGAAGAATGGCCACGCGCCCCACAGCACCACGGGTGTCGCCAGCAGCAATTCCACCCACGATTGGGTCTGCGGCGCGAGCAGACCTATGCGGTGCCCTGCCATGGCCAGCACGAACACGACCACAGTCAGGGGAAGCGTCCACCAGAATCGACGCGTAAAGTCGTCGAGCTCACTCGTGTCCTCTTGGTCGAGCGCCGGCAACAGCGGTTCCAGCGTCATACCGCAAATCGGGCAATTGCCCGGCCCTGCTTGGCGGATTTGCGGGTGCATCGGGCAGGTGTAGATCGTGCCGGTTGCGGCGGGCGTACTGGATGAAGCAAGCGGCGTCACATACCGCCCTGGGTCGGCATCGAATTTTGTTTTGCAACCGGCGCTGCAAAAGTGGTACTCGGCTCCTCCGACATGGGAATGATGTTTCGTCGTTGCCGGATCGACCGCCATGCCGCAAACGGGATCGCGCGACGGCACATGCGCGCCGTCACCCGACGACGTATTAGAATTATGCGAAGCGCGATCAATCTTTTCCATCGGCGTTATTTTCCCGCATGTGTTGTAACCGTATCCCATCTTTCGATCCGGCAGGGATTGATCAGCATCAAATCTGCGCGGAGACAGTTTCCTGGACGTACCGGCCCGGCGTCACCTCCCCGAGCCACTCCGAGCTGCCAAGGTTCGGGTAAGCTGCGCGTTGATGAATCCCTGTAGCTACCGTTTTGGTGAGTACCGCCTCGATCCGGCGTTGCGCGAGTTCCGGCGCGGCGACCGCTTGATCACGCTGCCGCCGCAGGTGTTCGATTGCCTCACCTACCTGATCGAACGACGCGATCGCGCCGTGGGCCGCGACGAGCTCGTCGCTGCGGTGTGGGGGAAAACCGAAATCAGCGACACCCTGCTCGGGCAGACGGTGTTGCGAATCCGGCGTGAGCTCGGCGATGACGCCAAAGACCCGCGCATCCTGCGTACGATTCCGCGGTTCGGCTACCGTTGGGTCGCACCGCTCGATGGTGCTGAGCCAGGTGCCGCTGGCGGCACGCCACCGATCCAATCTTCAGCCGACGCAAGCAAAGCGACAGCGGCGCCCCCTGCCGGTGATTCGAAATTTCCAAAGCGCTGGTTTGTTGCCGCTGCAATCGCCGCGTTAGCTGCGCTAAGCGGCGTTTCGTTTTTTGCGCTGCGATCGCGCGAACCGGTTTCAGCTCCGGCAATGCCCACCGAGTCGCTGACCAGTGCCGTCATGCCGGCGAACATCGCCGAAGGAGCCGAATGGGCGTGGCTGCGTCTAGGCCTGATGGACGTCGTCGCCGCTCGACTGCGCGGTTCCGGATTGCCCAGCGTTCCCAGCGAAAGCATCGTCGCGCTGTTGAATGCACCTGCAGCGGCTCGCGGCACAACGACCCGCGAAGCACTCGGCGCGCGCTTGCTGGTGACGCCGAGCGTGCAGCACGTCGGTGGAGACTGGCAAGTCGCGCTCGATGCCGATGATGTCGGCCAGCGCTACGCTGTCGAAGGGCGTGCGCGCGAAGCCACCGAAGCGGCGCGTTTGGCCACGGACAAACTACTCGTCGCGCTTGGCCGCGAAGCGCCCGCCGGCGCGGCCGAAGAAATCCCGGAAGCAGTTCTGGTCAAGCGTATCGATGCGGCAGTTCTTGCCGATGATCCCGATGCAGCGCGCAAACTGATTGCACAAGCATCGCCGGAAGAACAACGGTCGCCAGAGCTGCGCCTGCGCTTGGCCAAGATCGATTTTCGCGGCGGCCGGCTCGACGCCGCACGCGAGCGCCTCGTGGCGCTGCTCGATGAAACGCCAGTGGCAACCGCGCCGCTACTGCGCGCCAGTATCCTCAATGGATTGGGTGCCGTGGCAATCCGTGACGACAAACCGCAACAGGCCGAAAAAACGTTCGCCGAGGCCATCGGTTTGCTCGAAGCGGGTCGCGATCCGGCGCAGCTCGGTCAAGCATACCTGGGTCGCGCAGCAGCAGCCGCCGACCAGCGCCATTTCGATGCGGCTGCTGCCGACTACGCTCGCGCACGCATCGCATTACGTCAGGCGAACGATACGCTGGCTCTGATTCGCGTTGCCGCCAACGAAGGTTTTGTCGATCTGGATCGGGGCCGCCCTGCGCAAGCGCTGCCGCAGCTCGTCGCCGCTACCGAAGGGTTCAAACAATGGGGAGCGCTGAACGAAGCGATCCTGACGTACGTCGGGCAAATCGGCTGCTATCTGGCGCTGCTCGAGAATCGCTCCGCGATACAGGCGGCTGATGAAGCGAATGTCCTTGCGCAAAATATCAGTAATGCCTCGACGCTAGCTTCGCTGACGCTCGCGCGTGCCAAGGCGTTGGGGGCGGTCGGGCGGCTGCATGAAGCGCGTGACGCGCTCGATCAGCTGCGTCGCACGAGTACTGACGAGGTTACGATCGCGGCCGCCGGCGGACTGCTCGCACACATCGACCTCGATACCAACGCGACCTCAGCAGGTGACCTGGCGGAACGGTCAGTGTCGGTGCTTGCCGCGCCAAGCTATGCGCGCCTGCGCGCCGAAGCGTGGCTGACCCAGGTTCGCGCAGCCTTGCGCGCCGGGGATCGTCAACGAGCTGCGGCCGTAATTGCGGCTCTTGAAGGCTGGTCTAGCCAGACCGACGAGCCACGCGCGCAATTATTCGCGCGCTTGGCCCAAGCCGAATACGCGCTGCGTTTCGGCGACGGCAACGATTGGCATAGCGCTTTTGAAGCCGCGCGCGAGACGGCGACGCACGGCGGCGTGCCGTATGAGATCGCGATCGTTGCGCAGAGCTACGCGAACGCCTTGCTGGGCAACGGAGCTGCAGAAACCGCAGCCGTCGAGGTCGGGCGTGTATCGCGGTGGTCCGACCAGGATTTCGATTGCGCCGTGCTCGAAGCGCGCCTGTATGCGGCATTGGGACACAACGAGGCGCGCCAAACGGCCGTTGCACGCGCTCGAGCACTAGCCGGCGAACGCAGCATTCCGGTGGACGTATTACGCGTGCCTATTTCAAGTCAGGAGGCGGCGCGCTAGGGTGACCGAGCGTGCGAGTCGACTGACCCTTCGACTTCCCGCTTCTCTCCGCGTTGCGGAAGGCGCGTTTGTGCCGCAAACGGCGCCGCAAAATGCTGCGCGAATGAAACCGTAATCCTCTGCGAATGGCATTGCCCTTGAGGCTGTCGCCACAATCGCGACTCGGCAAAGTGCCGGGTCATGCATCCGCTTGGGGAGTTCATCGTGCGCAAATCATTCTGTCCGACGTGGGTTCGCGTCGGTCTGCTACCCGCTTTCATCTCCTCGATCACCATGGCTGCTGGCGTCGCCGCGCCGATCCCCTTGCAGCAAGTCCCGCTTGCGCCGTTCAAGACACCCACCACTGCGCCGTCTGCGGCGACGGATCTCTCCACGCCTCACGGCCAGCCGGGCGTTGTGAACCAACAAGTCAGACCCGCATCCAGTCGCGCCAAGTTCGTTGCCGAACCTGCGCGCCAAGGCAGCGATGTCTATATCGTGCGCCTGCACGATTTGCCGGTCGCTACCTACGATGGGCGCGTTCACGGCTACGCGGCGACCAAGGACTTGCTGCGGCGCCCAGCCTTATCGCACGCGCCAATTGGCAATGCTGGCCCGGTCGTTGCCTATCGCAATCATCTGCAAAGGCAGCATCAAGCCGTGCTCGCCGCAGCGCACGCAAAAGGCATTGCCGCGCCGGCGCGGCGTCATTTCACCGATGCGCTTAATGCGTTCACGATCGAGTTGACCCAAGAACAAGCGGCAACACTCGCGCGGCTGCCGCAAGTGGCCTATGTGCAACGCTCCGCGCTGCGCCAACTGCTGACCGATCGCGGCCCGCAATTCATCGGCGCGCAGAATGTTTGGACGGGCGGTTCGAGTTCCGGCGTTCACTATCAAGGCGAGGGCGTCGTCGTCGGCATCGTCGACACCGGAGCGAATACCAGTCACCCATCGTTCGCCGCTACCGGCGGCGATGGCTACCACCATACCAATCCACTCGGTGCCGGCCACTATCTCGGCGATTGCGCCACGGGTGCCGCAGTCTGCAACAACAAATTGATCGGCGTGTGGAGCTGGCCGGTCATTACCGACAGCTATCAGGGTATTCGGCCGCCGAGCGGCGAGGACTACAACGGTCATGGCAGCCATACCGCAAGCACCGCTGCAGGTAACGTCGTCAACAATGCACCGTTGCTCGGCGCGTCGCTGAACGACGGCCACGGTACGCCGACCGGGTTCTCGTTTGCGAAAGTCTCCGGCGTCGCGCCGCACGCGAACATCGTCGCGTATCAAGTGTGCTTTCCGACCAGCGGCTGTCCGGACGAAGCGCTCGTGACCGGCATCGATCAGGCGATTCAGGACGGCGTCGACGTCATCAACTTCTCGATCGGTGGTAGCGAGATCTTTCCATGGGACGACGCTGTAGCATTGTCGTTCCTGTCGGCGCGCGAAGCGGGCATTGCCGTCTCCGCTGCGGCGGGCAATTTCGGCCCCGATTTTTATACCCTCGCCCATTCGGCGCCGTGGTATCTCGCGGTCGCCGCGAGCACCCACGATCGGTTGCTGAATATTCCGCAGAAACAAATAACCCTGACTGGCGGAGCAACCTCGCCGCCAGCATTCGCCACCGACCCTTCAACGATGTACGGCGGCATTTCGGCGGCGGCCATCAACGGTAAGCTGCTCGATGCCACCGCGGTTGGCGACACCTTGTGCGCGAATCCATTCGCCGCAGGGACATTTACGAGCAATCAGATTGTCGTCTGTAAGCGTGGCACAGTGGCACGCCTGGCCAAAGCCGAGAACGTCAAAGTCGGCGGCGCTGGTGGCTTCGTGTTGGTCAATGCCGGCTATCCAGACGATCAGGACGAGCTGGAAAACGACGTCTATTCCCTGCCCGGCATACAGCTGCATTCGTGGGATGGACAGGCATTGCTCGCCTGGATGGCGGACGGCGGCAGCGCGCACAACGCAACGATTTCGGCGACGACGATCATGCGCAGCATCGACCCGGCTAGCGGAGACCAGCTGGCGGACTTCTCTTCACGTGGCCCGAGCAGCACGTTCGAGGGCAGCTTGTCACCGGGCATCAGCGCGCCCGGCGTCGACATTTTCGCAGCATTCGCCGACGAGCACCCGTTCGATGCGCCGAACTCTGCGTTATCGCGCGACTGGGCGATCGAGAGCGGCACGTCGATGGCGAGTCCGCACGTGGCCGGTTCCATGGCATTGGTGCGGCAGGCGCATCCGACTTGGACCGCGGCCGAGGTGCAGTCGGCATTGCAAATGACGGCATCGGAAACCGTTGCCTACGGTGCCACTGACTGGTCGCCAGCGAAACCCGCCGGTACCTATCGCGCCGGCTCGGGACGCGTCGACGCCCTTGCCGCCGTGAATTCCGGTTTGGTGATGGACGAATCGGCCGCCAACTTCGCCTGGGCGAATCCAAACAATGGCGGCGACGTGTTGCAGTTGAACCTGCCGCAGCTCGTCGACAGCCATTGCCGCGACGTCTGCTCGTGGATTCGCACGGTTACAGCCACGCGCGACGGCACCTGGTCGGTCAGCACCGCGCCATGGACTTACGATCGCTGGAGCACGGGCGAAGGCGAAATTTCGCAGAACGGAATCAGGTTCGATGCATTTCCAGCCACGTTCACGCTACGCGCCGGCGAGAGCAAGGCTATTCTGCTGCGTGCGGATCTTACCGATGCGCAATTCCGCTACGACGGTACTACCCAGACGGACGCGTCCGAGCAGATCGAACTTTGGGGCAAAGTCATATTCACGCCGACCAATGCTGCGATTCCGGCAGCACACTGGCCAGTCTCGATCAATTTCGATCACGGCGTTCTACCCAAGACGCTGGAGCTGTCAGCGCATCGGGATCAGGGCTCGTACCGCTTGCGCACCATGAAATTGCCGGCGCTGACCAGCACCAGCTACCGCACGTATGGCCTGACTCAGCCGACCGTGCAAGACATTGCGCTCAATCAGGATATCGATCACATACCTCCCCCGTACGATGGCGATTACAGCAACAACAACACGAAGACGTACCTGGTCAACGTACCTGCCGGCAGCGCGCGACTCGTTGTCGAGAACCTGAAGAATCTCGCCACCACGGCCGACGTACGTTGGAAGCAAGGCTGGGCCACGATCTATATCGGGCTCGACAGCAACGGCAATGGAGTACCCGATTTCGACGACGAGACCTTGTGCGTCTCCAACACCGAAGTGGAACTCAATTACTGCAGCATCAGCCACCCGGATGCAGGAACCTATTGGGTATTCATCAACAACGTGCGTACCGGCTTGTCTGATGGCGACCCGGAAGTCATCCTCGATACGTACCGCATCGCGACTGCGATAGTGCCGGGCACAAGCGGCACTGGCCTGCAAGTATCCGGTCCCGTGAGCACGACCGGCGCACCGGTTGATCTGGATCTGAACTGGACGTTGCCGTCGATGGTCACCGACGACGTGGTCTACGGCGCGTTCGACGTCGGCGCCGCGAATGCGCCGGGTAGCGTCGGCTTCGTGCCGGTGAAGATCACGCGTGGCCTCGACGACGCGAGCATGACGACAACTCAAACCCGCGCACAGCCGGGCGACGTGATCGACGTCGCTGTGCACGTGCGAGAAAACGACAGCGGTGCCGATCGTACGTTCGATCTGCAATCTATCCTGCCATCCGGACTCACGCTCGTCCCCGGCTCCGCCACGGTCAGCACCGCGGCGCAGAATTCGAACCTGCATATCAATGGCAACACGCTGCAGATCACTGGCACGCAATCCGATTCCGAAAACTGGCCACGCGATTATCTGATCACGACCAGCACCACCGACCCGCTCTGCCGTACGCCGATCTTTTCCGCGAATGGTGTCGCCAGCAGCGGCGGCTTTGTCGGCCTCGTGAAGAATCTCGGACTCGCGCCCGATTTCGGCGGCCACCCAGACCCCTACGCTACCGATTCGGTCACCGTACCGTTGACTACTTTCTGGGACGGCGGCTATTCGTTGTACAACAACAACGAATTCCTTGCGTACCCGGATTTGCAGATTTCACCGCAAGGCTGGGTGATCATGGAACCGTATTTCGGCGACACGATGTTTATCCACCAAAAATTCCCGTATCTCACGTTCCCGTATACGCCAATGATCGGCGTCTTATGGAAAGGCGCGGCAGTCGGCGCGGGATTCTGGGGACCGAGTGTCGTCGATGCACTGAGCACACCGTTGAATGTCGATTGGTTCGATCCGAGCCAGACGAGCGGCGTGACCTTCGCCTATGGCATCAACAGCCATGATCTGATCATGGAGTGGGTCGGAGCGCGCACCGAGCATATGGATTTCGACAACAACGTCACCACGACGCTGGACGACAAATACGATTTCGAGTTGCTGTTGAATCGCGATTATCGCTATGGCGACGGCGAGTTCGAGATGATCATGGGCTACGATAATCTGAACTTCGGCACGCAGCCGGGACTCGGCTCAATCGGGGTGCAGGGTTATCACGGCCCGTTGACGTCCTTCGGGCCGCTCGATGGCGACCTTGCCGTCAGTTATGCCTACAACGACCTGCAGTCGAAATTGAGCAATGGCCTGCTCGTCTGCTACGACTACCGTGGACCGGAATCGACCCAGTTCGATCTGCACTTCCAGGTTCGTGTCAGCGAGCTGGCGGCCGGTACTAATCAGTTGCTGCGTTGGGTCAGCCATGTCGAGGGAATGACGGATCGCAACGTGGACGCCGTGATCCAGGTCGCTGGAAACTTCTCGCTCGCCGCGATCGCCGATCAGACCACGGTGCAAGACACCACACTGACGAACATCCCGGTCATCTACCACGATAACGATGCCGGACCGAACACGATCAGCGTGAGTGGCGCTAATTTCACCGCCATCGTGCATGGCAACGCACCGGGTGATGCGTTCGATATCGTTCCCGACCCGGGCTTCGTCGGCACTACCACGGTGACAGTGACGGTAAGCGACCAGACGAACCCGTCGGATCAAGTCGCGACGACTTTCCAATTGACTGTGCGCAGCGACTCAATTTTCGCCGATGACTTTCAATGACATGACGAGTGTGGCTGGTGTCGCGGCAGCGGCGCCAGCCAGGCAGGACTCTTCAGACTTTCGGTTGCCGGGCAGTCCGCCCATCGATGTGAATGATGAGCATCAATTCGATATGTCCGGTGACGTTGCGCTGCTTCGCCTGAAAGGACGCCTTTCGCATGAGCAAACCTTTCGTCTGGTGAAATTGGTAATCGCGGCCGCGAGAAGCGAGCACGTTGGCGATCTGCTAATCGACACTTCGGAACTGCAAGCATTTGAGTCGCCGAGCATCGCCATGCGCCACTTCATGTTCAGGGAATGGGCACGCGCGGCGGGCGCCGCGGTGCGACTTGCGTTCGTTGCCAAAGCTGAAACGACCGATCCTGAAAGAATCGAAATCATTGCGGCGCGAAATTCCGGCGCGAGCGCGGAAATGTTTTCTTCGCAAATCGAGGCGCTGGCGTGGCTGCGGGGCCAGCGCTAAATCGACTGGGTCGGCAGCTCATCGGTATGTTTCCTGGCACACATAAAAAGCCCTGAGCGGGCTGCCATTGATTGCATCGCCGCGACGGCGTAGTCATCATCGGCAAATGAGTGTCCGCAACGATCTTCCCGCTATCAGCTCGGCCTGCGACAATTGCCGTTTTAGCGAATCATTGGCGCCGCAAGTGGCAGCGCGCCCTGGACTTTCCGGCGTGCTGCCACTTCAAGACGGCCGCGACGCGTTCGCGGCGCGCGTGCTGCTCGCCGACGCCGCCGAGCGCACGCTCGATGTGCAGTACTACATCTGGCACAACGATCTCTCCGGCACATTGCTGCTGGAAGCGTTGCGCCGCGCGGCCGATCGCGGCGTGCGCGTGCGCCTGCTGCTCGACGACAACAATACTTTCGGCCTCGACGGCATGCTCGCCGCGCTCGACAGTCATCCGCACATCGACGTACGCTTGTTCAACGCGTTCAGCAATCGGCGCTGGCGCTGGCTCGGTTTTTTGACCGACTTCTCGCGTCTGAACCGACGCATGCACAACAAGTCGTTCACGGTGGACGCGCACGTGACGATCGTCGGCGGCCGCAATATCGGCGACGAGTACTTCGGTGCCAGCGGCGAAACGCTGTTCATCGACCTGGACGTGCTCGCGGTCGGCGCGGTCGTCGCCGACGTGGCGCGCGACTTCGAACGTTATTGGACCAGCGCGTCCGCGGTGCCCCTGTCGACGGTGTTGCCGACGGCTGCTGCCGACGGACTCGCCGCCTGCGCTGCCAACGCCGTGGATGTCGGGCGACGCGACGAAGCGCGCGCCTATCTGCAGGCGATAAAGGAACTGCCGATCGTCGAGGATTTGCTGATGCGACGCCTGCCCTACACCTGGGCGCCAACGCGCATGATCAGCGACGATCCGGCCAAGGGGGTGGCGCACGAAAAACAACGCAACCTAGTTCTGCGAAAATTGCAGGAAGTGCTCGGAGCGCTGCAGCGGGAGTTGTACCTGATTTCTCCGTACTTCGTCCCGACGAAAAGAGGTACGGCATTCTTCGCACAGCATGCGCGCGCCGGCTTGCAAGTGAAGATCCTTACCAACTCGCTCGAAGCCACCGACGTCGTCGCCGTGCATGCCGGTTACATGAAGCGGCGCAAAGCACTGCTCCGCGCGGGCGTGCAACTGTTCGAGCTGCGCCGGACCGCTCCGCAGCGCAAGCGGCTGCTGCGCATGCGTGGATCGTCCGGCACCGGCAGTTCCGGATCGAGCCTGCATTCGAAGACGTTTTCGCTCGATCGCGAGCGCGTGTTCATCGGTTCGTTCAATTTCGACCAGCGCTCCGCGCGCCTGAACACCGAGATGGGTTTCCTTATCGAAAGCGCGGAACTGGCCGTTGCCAGCGCGGACGCCTTCGAAGCACAGATTCCCGATGGCGCTTACCAGGTACGCCTGCAGAACGGCCGCCTGCAATGGGTGGAGCGCAATGACGGCGTCGACACGGTTCACCGCAGCGAACCGGGCACGACGCTGTGGCAGCGCGCATTGGTGCGACTGATCTCCTGGCTGCCGATCGAATGGCTGCTCTGAGGCGCGCTGCGACTTAGATCCTGCGTGAGCGCAGCAGCGCGCGCGCCATGCGGCGTGTGGCCTCTTCGAGCTCCGCCTCGTCATGAAAGCTGTAGCCAAGCCGCATATGCGAGGTGTCGCGCTCGAAGAAGTCTTGTGCTCGTGCGTCGCCCAACATCACGCCTTCACGTTCACCAGCCTGAACCCAGCTCGCCACATCGATCGAGTCGTCGACGCGAGCCCATAACGCCATGCCGCCTTCCGGCAGGCAGAATTCCAGCGCGTTGCCAAGATGGTGCTTGAGCGCAGCGGCAAAAGCGTCACGCCGGGCCCGATAGACGCCGCGCATGCGTCGTACATGGCGCAGTAGCTCGCCATCTTCGAACAATTCGGCGATTGCACACTCCACTGCTGCATCGCCTTGCGCATCGCTCGCCGCGCGCAAGCTGATCAGGCGTTCGATCACGGCGGGTGGGGCGACGACGAATGCCGTGCCGAAGCCTGGCGTGAGGAAATTCGCGAGCGAACCGATATAGACCACATTGGCGCGGTCGCAGCCGGCCGCGATCGGCAGAATCGGCTTGCCCTCGTAATGCAATTCGTGATCGTAGTCGTCCTCGATGATCGCGAAACGGTGCTTGAGCGCAAGCGCAGCCAGGCGCGCGCGGCGTTCCGCAGCCATCACGACCGTCGTCGGAAATTGATGATGCGGAGTGAGAAATACCGCGCGTATCGCCTCGCGTGCGAGCACATCTTCCAGGGCATCGACGTCGAGCCCCTGCCCGTCTACCGCGACCGGAATCAGGCGCGCACCAGCCAGTTTCATGACACTGCGCGCCGGCGCATAGCTGAAGCGCTCGACGACGACCGCATCGCCCGGCGCCAGCAACGCGCGCGCGACGAGATCGATGCCCTGCTCGATGCTGCGCGTGATGATGAGATTGTCCGGTGTGGCGAGCAATCCGCGCGTCCGCGACAGCATCGCCGCCAATTCGCTGCGCAGACGCGGATGTCCAGCCGGATTTGTGTAGGTGAGCGTGCGTCCGCGCGAGCCGATCGCACGCCGGAATGCGCGCGTCATCGCTTGCGCCGGAAACAGCCGCGCGTCCGGCACGCTGCGCGACAGTATCAACATCCCAGGTTTGTACGCCGTTCTCGGCACCGGCAGTGGCAGCGGCGCAGCGAGTGCGTATGTGGGCACGTCATCGATGCTGTTCGCAGCCGGCGGTATACGCGAGAACCGGATTGCGTCTCGACCGCTCACGAACGTGCCGCCGCCGATGCGCGTGTTGACGAGCCCTTCCGCAGCCAATTCGCCGTATCCGGCGACGATTGTATTACGGTTAACACCGAGCAGTTCGGCCATTTCGCGCGATCCGGGCAAGGGTTCGCCGGGTTTCAGGCGGCCGCGGCGAATGTCGTCGGCGATCGCCGATGCCAGTTGCAGGAACAGCGGTTGTTCGCGGCGCTGATCCAGCGCGACCGACAATTCCCAGCGACGCATATCGACATCTCCTTCCCAAGTTTGACTTTCCTGACGCAACCGGACCAGACGCCGTCGCAGAAGTGGAACTCCCCGCGCAAGCGCAGCGCGCAGAAAGTAGTTGCGCTTCACCACCACCCACCAGGAGAAGTTATGCGCAATTTTCAACGCAAGCTATTGGTCTCGGCTCTGTGTGCGGTCGCCCCCGGCGCATTTGCCGCGCCCGCCTATCACGTCGACACGCTGACTGTATTCGGAGGCACGCGCAATCAGGGCAATAGCATCAATGATGCCGACGTGGTGTCCGGTTTCACCACGCACCCGGGCGATTTGCACCGGCACGCGACGACATGGACGTCAGGAGCACCAGCCGATCTCGGCACGCTCGGCGGGCCGAACAGCAGCGTGGCCTGGCCGGTGAAGAATCTGCACGGCCGCGTCGTCGGCATCTCGCAAACGAACACGCCCGAACCCAACGGCGAAGCATGGAGCTGTGCGGCATTTTTCCAGATCGACAGCATTGGCTACACCTGCCGCGGATTTGTCTACGAAGGTGGACAGATGCGCGCGCTGCCGACGCTCGGCGGCAACAACGGTTATGCGAGCGGCGCGAACAACCGCGGTCAGATCGTCGGTTGGGCGGAAACCAATGTGCGAGATCCTTCCTGCGAGGGCGCAGGCCCCGGCTTGAGCGGCCAGGTGCTGCAGTTTCTGCCGGTCATCTACGGCCCAGGCGCCGACGCGATCCGTGCCCTGCCCCTGTTGCCGGGCGACAGCTCGGGTGCGGCCGTTGCGGTCAACGACCAAGGTCTGGTGACCGGCATTTCCGGCGCCTGCGATCAGGCGGTCGGCCGCCATACCGCCGCACACGCGGTGCTCTGGGACAGCCACGGCAACGTCACCGATATCGGCGTGGGCGCGCTGCCAGCGCCGTTCTGGAATACGCCGGTCGCGATCAACAACAACGGCGATGTCGCGGGTTTTGCCGGGGATGCGAGCGATCCGACCGGCAACATCACGCACGCGTTCATCTGGACGCAAAACGCCGGCGTGCAGTTCCTGAGCAATGCCGTGGACGACAACAGCACCGCGACCGGGATCAACGATGCGGGGCAGGTCGTCGGCTATTTCGTTGCCGCCGACGGCAACCTGCATGGCTTCGTCTGGGACGCGCAAACCGGGCTGAAGGACTTGAATAGCCCCGGGGCGACCGATTACTCCGGCGTCATCGTGTTAGCCAACGACATCGACAACGCCGGCGTGATCGTCGGGCGCAGTGCCACCGATGCCAGTGGCGTGCGCTCGGTCCTGCAGATCACGCCGGTGCCGTAACGATTCCCATCGCGACGCGGGAGGCCTTTGCCGCGTCGTGGTTTTTGCTTACCTGGAGAAATCGCATGCTTACCGAATTACCCGCAGAGCGTCAGACCGTCGAGGTGAACTTCGAGGGCAACAGCTGGCAACCCGCGTTCTTCCGCAACGGCCAGTTCGTCGATATCTATGGTTTGCCGCTGGATCGGCAGAGAATTTCGGGCTGGCGCGCGCTCGACCATGAACTGCCGCCGTTGCCGCCGCGCCATGCCGGCTGGACGCAGCGATGATGGGGTAGTTTCCCTTTCCCCCGCAATGCTTTACAATGCGCGGCTTCGCATTTCCAACCCTGACCGAGTCCTGCCATGAAAGTCCTGTCTTCGCTGAAGTCCGCCAAGCAGCGCCACCGCGATTGCAAGATCGTGCGCCGCCGCGGCAAAGTGTTCGTGATCTGCAAATCCAATCCGCGTTTCAAGGCTCGTCAGCGCTGAAGTCTTTGCGCCGGATGATTTGCTGAAAAGGCCGCTTCGAGCGGCCTTTTTATTGGCCGGCGCGGGGTCGGCCACGCGCGTGAATCGGTTCTGAAGAATCTGCGCCAAGTCATGGAATCGACAGGTGCAATCTGCCAAAATCTTGGCTGGAACGCGGCTTTCCGCCGCGCGTTAAGGAGTACGCGCCATGAAACATCGTTCCCTCGCTCTCACCCTTGGCATCGCGGCGCTCGCGGCTGGCAGCCTGGCCCAGGCCGAAGTCCTGCTGGTGGATCGTGTTCAACAGGAGCGTGGCATGAATAGCCCGCCGCGCGGCATGAGCATGGCCCAAGTCGAAGCGCGTTATGGCGCGCCGACCAGCAAACTCGATCCGCGCGGCGGCGATGCCAAACTGCACCCGACGATCAATCGCTGGGTCTATCCGGAATACACCGTCTATTTCGAGCGCGATCGCGTAATCAACGCCGTGATGAACAAGGGCCCGAATGAAATCGGCCTGAAGAACGCGCCAGCACCGCAACAACAGTAATACTGGATGACTCCGACGAATTTCCGCCTGCCGGCCGAGTGGGAACGGCAGGCAGGCGTTCTGCTGGCCTGGCCACACGCGGAAACCGACTGGGCCGACCGATTGGCCGACGTGGAGGCCACGTTCGCCGCACTGGCCAGGGCGATCGCCGCGCATGAACCGGTTTTGATCTGCGTCGGCGACACGCACGCGCGCGCGCGCGCGCAGGCTCTGCTCGGCGAGATACCCAACTGCCGCTTCATCGAAATCGAATACGACGATACCTGGCTGCGCGATTCCGGTCCGATCACGTTGCGCGGCCCCGACGCTTACCGCCTGCTGGATTTCCGCTTCACCGGCTGGGGTGGCAAATTCGCCGCGAGCCGCGATGACCGCCTCGTCGACGGCCTGGCTGCGCGCGAGTTGTTCCGCAATGCCGACCATCGCCGCGTCGATTGGGCACTGGAAGGCGGCGCGATCGAGTCGGACGGCGCCGGCACCCTCCTGACCACCTGGCGTTGCCTGCATCAGCGGCACCCGGAACAGAGTCGCGAGCAGATGACGCGGCTGCTATGCGATAAACTCGGTGCCGACCGCGTGCTCTGGCTGGAACGCGGTTATCTGCAGGGTGACGATACCGATGCGCACATCGACACGCTGGCGCGCTTCGCGCCGGACGACGTGATCGTGTTCCAAGCCTGCGACGACCCGGCCGATCCGCATTACGACGAACTCACCGCGATGCGCGACGAACTCACTGCACTGCGCACCGCCGGCGGCCAGCCGTATCGCCTGCTCGGATTGCCGTGGGCACGGCCGATCTTCGACGACGGCCGCCGCCTCGCGGCTTCGTACGCGAATTATCTGATCGTCAACGATGCCGTGCTAATCCCGGCGTATGGCGACCCCGCCGACGCCGAAGCGGAGCGCGCGATCGCCGCGGCGCACCCCGGACGCGAAGTAATTGCGGTACCCTGCCGGCCCCTGATCTGGCAAAACGGCAGTCTGCATTGTCTGACGATGCAGTTGCCGGAAGGCGTTTTGAAATGAGCAAAACATTGCGCGTCGCGCTGCTGCAGGCAACCGATCGCGGCAGCGTGGCGGCGAATCTCGACGCGATCGAAGCCGGACTGCGCGTCGCGGCGGCCAAGGGCGCACGTCTGGTGCTGCTGCAGGAACTGCACAACGGCCCGTATTTTTGCCAGCACGAAAACACCGCAGAGTTCGATCGCGCCGAGCCAATCCCCGGCCCGAGCACCACACGCATCGGCGCGCTTGCCGCGGAATTGCAGCTCGTCATCGTCGCATCATTGTTCGAGCGCCGCGCCGCGGGCATCTACCACAACACGGCAGTCGTCTTCGATCGGGCAAAGGATATTTGTGGAAAATACCGCAAAATGCATATCCCGGACGACCCGGCCTATTACGAGAAGTTCTACTTCACGCCGGGCGACCTCGGTTTCGAGCCCGTGCAAACTTCGGTCGGCAAGCTCGGCGTGCTGGTGTGCTGGGACCAGTGGTACCCTGAAGCCGCGCGCCTGATGGCGCTGGCCGGTGCCGACCTGTTGCTCTACCCCACCGCGATCGGCTGGGACCCGGCCGATGATGCCGCGGAAAAAACGCGTCAGCGCGACGCCTGGATCACGGTGCAGCGCGGCCACGCGGTGGCCAACGGCTTGCCGCTGCTCGCCTGCAACCGCACGGGCTTCGAGGCCGCTCCGGATGACGGCCGCGGCCTGCAATTCTGGGGTTCGAGTTTCGTTGCCGGGCCGCAGGGCGAATTGCTTGCGCAAGCCGCCACCGAGAAACCGGAGTTGCTGATCGTCGATGTCGACATGGCCCGCAGCGAAGCGGTGCGTCGCATCTGGCCGTTTCTGCGCGACCGCCGAATCGATTCGTATGATGATTTGCTGAAACGTTTCCGGGATTGAACAAAACGCTCGTCATTCCGGCATAGAATGTCGACTGCGATTGCAGGAGCAATCGCGAAACAGCGAAGCCGGGCCGGAGGCCGAGCCACAGGATGTGGCGAGTCAATCCAGATACCAGGGACGGCAGCCTGTCGATTGTCGAAACGTTCACGACCATGTGACTGGATTCCGGCAGTCTCTGCCGGAATGACAATTTCTTTTGCGCTCAATGACCGATATCACTGAACCTCACGCCGACCAGCCCATCGCGCACATCACCCGCGACGGCGTCGAATACACCTTGCTTGGCACTGCTCACGTCTCGCGCGCGAGCGTCGCCGCGGTGCGCTCGTTGATTGAAGCCGGCGACTTCGACGCGATCGCTGTGGAGTTGTGCGAAACACGCTTCCGCGCGATGCGCGATCGCGAAGCATGGCGCAACCTGGATCTGCTCAAAATCATCCGCGAAGGCAAAGCCGGCATGGTTGCAGCGAATCTCGCCTTGTCAGCGTATCAGCGCCGTCTGGCCGAGCAGTTCGGTATCGAGCCCGGCGCGGAGATGAAGGCGGCGGCCGACCTCGCCGACAGCCGGGGCAAGCCGCTGTGGCTGATCGATCGGGAAATCAGCACCACGCTCAAGCGCGCCTATCGCAGCGTACGTTTGCGCGACCGCCTCGGCATTTTTTCCGGTCTCGTTGCCAGCCTGTTCGAGCGTGGCGAGGTGGCCGAAGAGGAAATCGAGAAGCTCAAGCAGGGCGACATGCTGCAGAGCGCGTTCAGCGAATTCGCCGAGCAATCCGAGCCGCTGTATCGCAGCCTGATTGCCGAGCGCGACACCTTCATGGCCGCACGTCTGCGCGAGGAGAGCGGCAAGCAACCGCCGCGGCGCGTGCTCGTCATCGTCGGTGCGGGACATCTGTCCGGCATCGAGCGCGAATTGAAGAGTCAGAGCGACGCGCCGCAAGGCACACTCAAAGAACTCAACAGCGTGCCGCCTGCCGCACAATGGCCGAAGTGGATCGGCATCGGCCTGCTCGTCGCGATTTTTGCTGCGATCACGTATGCGTTCTACGCACGCGGCGTCGGCTTCGGCACGCTCGCACTGCGCGACTGGATCGTGTTCACCGGGTTCGGCGCTGCGTTGGGCGCGCTCGTCGGCGGTGGCCACGTATTGACTGTGCTGACCGCGCTCATCGTCGCGCCGCTCAAGCCGTTTCGCCCGTTCGTGCCGGTCGGTGCGGTGGCTGCAGCGGTGGAAATGGCGCTGCGCCGGCCGCGTGTCGCGGATTTTGAAGCGCTGCGCGACGATGTGATCGACTGGCAGGGCTGGTGGCGCAACCGCGTCTCGCGCACGCTGCTGGTATTCATGTTCTCCAACCTCGGGATGCTGATCGGCGAATGGCTGGCCGGCATCCGCATTTTCAATCGCATGCTATGAATCTGAGCAAATTACTTTTCAAACCGAAGTGGCAGGATAAAGACGCGGCGGTTCGCCGATCGGCCATCACCACCGATACGAATGACGGCGACCTGACTGCTGCACTGCCGGAAATCGCGCGGCGTGACGAAGACGCCGGCGTGCGTCTGGCCGCACTGCAACGATTGGCCGATTACGAAGCGTGGCGTGAGCGCTCCACCGGCGACGCCGATGGCGCCGTTCGCGGCACGGCGCGCGAAGCGTATCTCGCCATGCTGTGCGCTGGCGGCGCCCGCGCGCCGGCGCTGGCGCGCCGCATCGCCGAACTGGAAACCCTGAGCGAAGATGAAATCGAACGCGTAGCGGGCAACGCAGCAGAAGTCGCACTGCGGCGCGAAGCGGTCGTGCGAGTCGCCAAACAGACACTGATAGCCCAACGTGCTGCCGCCGATCCGGACGCAGGATTGCGCCTGGAATTGATCGAGCGCGTAACCGACCCGACGCTGCTCGAACGCATCGCCGAACGCACGCGCAAAACCGACAAGGCCGTGAGCCGCCGCGCGCGCGAGCGCTTGCAGGCGTTTGCGATCGCGCGCGGCGACGCCGTCGCCATCGCCGTACGTGCGCGCATGCTGTGCGAGCGCGCCGAAACGCTGATGCGCTCGCCGCACGCCAACGCAGCGAGCGAGTTGGCGGCGATTGCTGCGGAATGGAACGCGCTTGGCGGCGCGGTTCCAGCCGAGCTCAGCGCGCGCTTCAACGGTGCACGCGCTCTCGCGCACAAGGCACTGCAACCTCGCGAGATCGCGCCCGCTATCGCCGAAGCGCCGCCAGCCCCGGCGCCGGACACGCCCGCTCCGGGCCCGGTTGTTACGGCCGTGCCCATTGCAGTCGCGCCCGATCCGGCCGCTGCCGAACGCGCGCGTGCTGAACGCGAATGCCAGAAAGCTGCGCGCCACGAATTTGAAACCAAGCTTCATGCATTTTCGGCCGCACTCGATGCGGGCGATTCCGCCAGCGCGCACAGCCTGCACCTGCAACTTGAGGAAATGCGCGCTCGCCGCGGCGCGGTGCCAGCGGAACTGCGCATCCAGCTGGACCAGCTGCAACCGCGCTACGCTGAGCTGAAGCGCTGGCAGCACTGGTCGAACAATCAGCGCCGGCGCACGCTGTGCGCAGAAATCGAAGCGCTGATCAATTCGGGCATGCATCCCGACGCCGTCGCGACGCGCGTGCATGATGCGCGCGAGGAATGGCAAAAACTCAACACCGCAGAAGGTGCTGCCGACGACACCGAGGCAGCGCAAGGTCTCGGTCGCCGTTTTCACGGCGCGGCGGCGCGCGCATTGCGCCCGACACGCGCGTATTTCGCCAAGCGCAAGGAAGTACGTCGGTCGCACGCCGAGGACATCGCAGCGCTGGTCGGGCGCGCAGGCACGATCGCCGACGACAGCACCGATTGGAAAGCGATCGCGGAAACGCAGTCGCAGGCCAGCCTGGCGCTGCGCGGCCTCGACGCAGTCGAGCCACGCCAGCGCACGCAGCTCGCGAAACAGCTCAAGGACGTGATCGCGCGCATGGCCGCACTGTCGGCGGCACACGAACGTGACGTGGAAACGGCAAAGGCGCGGTTGATTGCACAAGCGATCGCCCTTTCCGCAAACGCGGGCACCAACGCCCCGCGTGAGGCCCGCGAGTTGCAGCAACGCTGGACCGCGCTCGGCAATGGCCGTCGCACCACGGATCAGAAACAGTGGCGCGAATTCCGTGCCGCCTGCGATGCGGTATTCGGCAAACTCGACGCTGCGCGCAAGCAACGCGAAGACGAACAAGTCGCCGCATGCACGCAGGCACAGGAAGTGCTCGAGGGCTACGCAGCGCTCGCCGGTGCCACAGAGAATGATGTGGACGACGCACGGCGCCGTTTGCGCGAACTGGATGCACGCTGGAACTCCGTCGCCGGCGACGACCGTGCATTGGCCAAACGCCAGCGCGAATTGCGCGACGCCATCATGCTGCACATGAAAACCGCCGAGCGCAGCAAGCGCTTGGGTCGATTCAGCGCGGCATTGCAGAAATATGCGGCAGCGCGTGAGCGCGAAGCGGGCGCAACAGACGTCGCCTGGGACGCCCTGCCCTCCGCTGCCGAATTCGATGCGCCGCTCGCCGAGCGCTTCGCGCGCGCGCAGACGGGCGCGACAGCCAATGCGGATGACGATGCGACCCGCGATGTTCTGGTCAGACTGGAATTTCTCGCCGGCATCGACTCGCCGGCGGAAGATCGCCAGCTGCGCATGAACCATCAGGTGCAGCGCCTGTCCTCGCGCATGCGCGATGGCGCGAGCGCGAATCCGGAGCGGGAACTGTCCGAGCTGCTCAAGCGCTGGTTCGCGCAAGGGCCGCAGATGCCTGTGCTTGAGCAGCGCTTCGAGCGCGCGGCGAGAGCCGCGATCGACTCGCTGCCATAGGGAACATTGTTCGTCATCACAGCGAAGCGCTTTTCAACAGCGAAGCTGGTCAAGCTGGGCGCGTTCCGGAAGCTATCCTTCCGAGGCAATCGCCGGCACGTTCGCCGCCGGCGCAACGCGCCCACGCGCTTCGCGCAGCATGCGCTTGGACCACAGGCTCATGTCGTCGAGCAGCGCATAAATCACCGGCAGCACGAGCAGGCTGACCAGCGTAGAGAAAATCAGGCCACCGGCGATCGCGCGCGCCATCGGATAATACGGCGGTCCGTCGCCGCCGATCGACGCCCCCTGAAAGCACAACGGCACCATGCCCAGAATCGCCGTGCCCATTGTCATCAGAATCGGCCGCAACCGATCCTTCGCGCCCTGGATCAGCGCTTCGCGCCGGCCGAGGCCGGTATGCCGCAGCTGGTTGATATGCACGATCATGACGATGCCGTTGTTGACGACCACGCCCATCAGAATCAGCACGCCGATCATCGCCATGATCGAGAACACCGTGCCGGTAATCCAGAACAGCCAGAACACGCCGAAAATCGAAAACACGAACGTGGTGAGAATCGCGGCGGGATAAATCAGCGATTCAAACATCGCGCACATCAGCACGTAGACCAGCACGAGCGCGATGAGCAAGTTGAATAGCATCTTCGCGCCGGCGTCGTCGTCGCGGTCGAAATTGCGACCGAAACTGAAACTGTAGCCGGGCGGCAGACGCACGAGCTTCATGGTCTGCTCGATCGCCTTGCGTGCGTCACTGCTCGTTGCGCCTTCGGCAAGCTTCGCCTTGATCGCGAACGAGGTCTGCCGGTTCGCGCGCTCGATCACCGATGCGGCGTTATTCGTCGTAATCTGCGCCATCGACAGCAGCGGAATCTGCACGCCATCGGCGCGGCGCAACTTGTAGTCGCTCAGGTCATCCAGGCTCTGCGCGTTGGCGCCGCGGAAACGCAACCACACCGGCAGCTGCGCATCGCCGCCATGAAAATCCTTCAGCTGCATGCCGCGCAACGCGATCGCGATGAATTGTGCGACGTCGGTCGCGGAGAACCCGTACTCTTTCGCTTTTTCGCGATCAACGTGCACCGACAACTCGCGATTGCCATTGTCCTGCGCGGCATTTACTTCATGCAGGATCGGGATCTGGCGCAGCACCGGAATTACCGACGCCGACAGCTCGCGCAGCACCTGGCCGGAGTCGCCGTTGAGATTCATGTTGATCGTGTTGTCGGCGCCGCCGTTGTCGTTGAAGTCGAACATCACTTCCCCGATCGGCACCTTCGGCAAGTCCTTGCGCAGCTTCTCGAGAATTTCCTTCACGTCGTACTGCCTGTTCTTGTCCGCGAACAGCAGCGAATGGTCCTTTTCTTCGAACAGGATCGAACTGAACGTGTCGCTGCCATCCTCGGCATAACGGCTGTACACGCTCTTGATGTGGAATTGAGCCTTGTGCGCAAGCAAATACTGCTCGATCTTGTCCACCGACTGCTTGAGCTCCGCCAGCGGATACAGCGCGTTCAAGCGGAAGCCGATGAACAGCCGGTCGCGGTCGCCGGCCGGAAACATTTCGGACTTCACGTGCATTGCCGGCAGCAATATGCTGATGACCAGCAGCGCGACGAGCCCGGTCATCGTCCAGCGCCGATGCGCGAGCGTCCAGGTGATGAAGCGCCCGTACAGTGCCTGCATGCGGGTGATCAGATTCTTGCGGCCGATGAACTTCGGTGGCGGCAGCCGCGACGACAACATTGGCACCAGACTGACCGCGACCAGCCATGACGACAGGTGCGCGATCGCCATTGTGATCGCCACTTGCGTGAGGAAAATGCTGATGTCGTCCTTCTCGCCGAACACCATCGGCAGAAACACGATGATGCTCGCGAGCGTGCCGGCGGCGATCGCGATGCCGACCACCTGCGTGCCCTGCACTGCGCTGTACCACGGCTTGTCCGGGTATTGCTCGCGATAATGGTAAATGCTTTCGACCACGACGACGGCGTTGTCGACGAGCATGCCGACCGCGAGCAGCAGACCCATCATCGACAGGATATTCAGCGTCATGCCGAACAACTGCAGGCAGCCGAGCGTGATCACGAAACAGATCGGTATCGCGAGCGACACCATTAGCGTCGACGGCCAGTCGCGCAGAAAGAAGAACAGCACCAGGATCGACAGCAGCGTGCCCTCGAGGCCGGCCTTACTCAGCTGGCTCAGACTTGTCGTGACGGCACTGGCCTGATCGCCGAGCACGAAAATCTGGATGCCGCGCAATTCGGGCTCTTGGCGGATGCGGTCGACTTCGGCCATTACCGTACGGCCGACATCGACGAGGTTCGCGCTGCGTTCCTTGGAAATATCCACCGCGACGGCCGGGCGCTGATTCAGATGTCGCGCGTAGGTCAGGCGCCCCGGCTTGACGCTGACGTCGGCGACGTCAGCGAGCTTGAGACCCTTGTCGTTGATTGGAAGATTGCGGATCTCGTCGACACTGCGCCACTCGCCAACCGGCTGCACGTGATAACGCGTATCGCCATCCTGGATCAGGCCGCCGGACGCGGAAAAGTTCGCGCCCGAGAGGCGCTGATACAACTCGTTGAGGCCGACGCCGGCGGCACTCAGGCGATTGGAGTCGATTTCGATCTGCACCTCGCGCGGCGCCACGCCTTCGATCTTCACCTGCGCAACACCGGGCAGACGCTCGAGCGGGCGTTTGACCATACGATCGAGCAGTTCGTAAGCGTTCGTCAGATCGTGATCGGCCGAAATGCGCAGATTCAGCACCGGCTGGTCGGCGGTGGAGCCCTTGAAAATCTGGTAACGGCGCAGGTCCGCCGGCAGGTCGGCGCGGATCGCGTCGATCCTGCCGCGCGCTTCCACGGCTTTCACGCCGGTGTCCTGGCCCCACTTGAACTGCAGCTCGATATTGACTCCGTCGGCGCGCGTAATCGAATCCATGCGCTGGATGCCGGTCAACGTGGACAGCGCTTCCTCGACCGGGCGCGTCAACGTGCGTTCGACTTCCGCCGGCGTAGAGCCCTGATACGGAATGACGATACCGAGAAATGGGAACTGGATGTCGGGCATCGATTCCAGCGGCAGCCGCCATGCCGCGATCAGGCCGATCACCGTCATCGACACAAACGCCATGATCACGGTGACCGGGCGTTTGAGGCTCAGTTCGGCCAGCGTCATGGTGTGTCTCCAAGCGCAGCACCCAGCGCGGGTTCTACGGGAGCTGTTTCCGTCGTGCCCGTGCCGCGCGCCTTCACGCCGCGCGCAACGTAGTACGCATCGGGCCGGCGATCGAGCAAATTGTATACAACCGGGATCACGATCAGCGTGAGCAGTGTCGAGACCAGCAGACCGCCAATCACCGCGATCGCCATCGGCGCACGCACTTCATTACCATCACCGAACGCAATTGCCAGCGGCATGAAACCCAGCAGTGTGCACAACGTCGTCATCGAAATCGGACGCAGGCGCGATTCGGCCGCCTGCACCAGCGCGGAGATCTTGTCCGCACCTTCCTCGCGCAATTGATTCACGCGGTCGATCAGCACGATCGCGTTCTTGACCACAATGCCGGCAAGCATGATCAGGCCTATGAATACCACGACGCTGAGCGGCGTCGAGGTAGTTTTTAGCGCCAGCACGGCGCCGACCAATGCGAGCGGAATTGAAAACATGATCACGAACGGGTGCAGCAGCGATTCGAACTGCGAGGCCATGACCAGATAAACCAGGAAGATCGCCAGCGCGAGCGCGAAGATCAACGATTTCACCGAGGCATCGAGTTCTTCACTCTGGCCGCCGATATGTGCGGTGACGCCGGCAGCCAGCGGGTTCTCGCTGATCAGCTTGCGCACTTCGGCCACGGCGGTGCCGAGATCACCATAATGCAGATTCGCCGAGACAATCGCCACGCGCTCCTGGCTGACGCGATGGATCTGGCTCGGCCCTTCGGTGGAAATGACATCGGCGACCGACGACAAGCGGATCGGCGCGGCGTTCGTTGCGCCGCCGCCGTTGCCGGATGTGATATTCGTCGTCGCCGCGGTCGCGCCGGTGTTGGCAACCGTCGCACCAGCAGCCGTGGAATAACCGACGGTCAGATTGCGGATGTCGTCGACGCTACCGCGCTGGTCGGCCTGTGCGCGCACCAGCACGTCGATCTTGCGATCGCGGAACGTGTAACGCGTGGCGACGGAGCCGCGCACCTTGTTCACGACCTGGTCGGCAACCTGCTTGGTAGTCAGGCCGAGCGCCGCCGCACGTTCCTGATCGAAACGGATCTGGATTTCCGGATAGCCGCCTTCGACCGTCGACTTCACGTCGGCGAAGCGCGACGACGATTTCATCAACGCAGAGAGTTTCTTGCCGGCCTTCTCCAGCGAACTGAGATCGTAGCCGCGCAGTTCCACTTCCAGCGGCGTGGCAAAGCTGAACAACTGCGGGCGCGCGAACTTCACGTCCACACCCGGGTGGGTCGCCATCGTCGCACGCAATGCATCCGTGGCCGCACGTTCTCCCGTTTCACCGACGCCCGGCTTCAGCACCACGAGCAGGCGCGCGATGTTCTCGCCAGATTCGGTCGGCGACGCATCCAGACGCGTGCCGGTGCCACTGACGCCGTAGATCAGCGCGATGTTCGGATCATTTGCATTCTTGCGCTGCAGTTCGGCGACAAGCTTGTCGGTGTCGATCAGCGCCGTGCCGGGCGGCTGGTTGACGGTCATCTCGAACCGTCCTTGCGCCAGCGACGGAATCAGGTCCATGCCGAGCGTTGGTATGAGTGCCACGCTGGCGGCGAACGCGAGGGCCGCGAAACCGAGCACGGCATAGGGGCGCGCAAGTGCTTTCGGCAGCAACGCGTGATACGCATGTGCGGCGGCGTTGTAGGCCTTGAGCACGGTGCCGCCAACCAGACCCAAGAATTTGCGCACGAGCCAGCCGAGACCGAACAGAACCGGTGGCACCACGAAGAGCAGCATGCGGCGCGTCAGCGGCAGGCGGCCGGTAACATAACCGGAAACGAAAAATGCACCGCCCACAACCACACGCATCAGGAAGGACAATACGATCAGCAACGCCAGCAACAAGAAATAGAGCGGCGCCAGAATCAACTTGAACGGCAGAGAGACGCAAAATGCTACGAGCGCCAGATTCCGCCTCTGCGCTGCCCAATCCAGATCTAGCGGCCAGCGCATGATGCTCCGCGTGCCGCGCCAAGCCTTGCTCCATAATGATTCCGCGTCGCGCGCTTCTTCCTTATACGCGAGCGGCGAGCGGCCCTGCAGCGAGGCGAGCATCGGGATCAGCGTCATCGCCACGACCAGCGAGATCAACATCGCAAATGTCACCGTGAGCGCCTGATCACGGAACAGCTGACCGGCCACGCCCTGCACGAATACGAGCGGGAAGAACACCGCAACCGTCGTCAGCGTCGAGGCGATCACCGCCATCGACACTTCGCGCGCGCCTTTCACGGCCGCTTGAAGAATTCCCATGCCCTGCTCGCGCAGGCGCGCAATGTTCTCGAGCACGACGATCGAATCGTCCACGACCATGCCGGTGGCGAGCGCCAGGCCGCCGAGCGACATGACGTTGAGACTGACACCAAACTGTCCCATGAAAAAGAACGTTGCGATCAACGATATCGGCAGCGACAGCGCGATGATCAGCGTGCTGCGTACGTCGGCGAGGAAGAAGAAAATAATCAGTACGGCGAGCAGGCCGCCGAGGATCGCGTCGAAACGCACATCGTCGAGCGAGCTTTGTATAAAAATGGACTGGTCGTCGATGGTGTCGAGCTTCGCGTTGGCCGGCAGGATCGAATTGCAGCCGTCGTGCGCGTGCGCGCAGGTGAGCCGGTCGAGTTGCTTGCGCACGTTCGCGGCCACGCTCACCGTGTTCGCGTCGCCTTCCTTGTATACCGCCATTTCGATTGATTCGTGGCCGTCGACGCGGACGATGCCTTCGCGCTCCTTGTAACCCTGGCGGACCTGGCCGATGTCGCGCAGGTGCACCGGCACGCCGTTCGCGTCGACTTTCACGAGCAGATTGCGCATTTCCTCGAGCGTGCCGAACTGATTGACAGTGCGCACAAGATAGCGCTGTGAGCCGCTTTCGATGCGACCGCCGGAGACGTTGACGTTCTCATCCGAAAGGCGCTTGACCACATCCGCGGCACTCAGGCCGAGCTGCTGCAGACGCTGCTGGTCGAGATCGACTTCGACTTCGTCTTCCAGGCCGCCGCCAACCTTCACTGCGGCCACGCCGGGCGTCGGTTCCAGGCGTTTCTTCAGTTCGTCGTCGGCAAAACGCCGCAGCTGTTTCAACTCCGCTTCGCTGACATCGCTCTTGCCGGCGCTGAGTGCGAGGCGAATGATCGGATCCGTCGACGGATTGAAGCGCAGCAACACCGGCTTCTTCGCTTCCAGCGGCAATTGCAGGATGTCGAGCTTGTCGCGCACGTCGAGCCCGGCCTGGTCCATGTTGGTGCCCCAGGCGAACTCGAGAATCACATCGGATTGCCCGGTGCGCGAGACCGAGTGGATCTTGCGCAGATTCTTGACCACGCCGATCGCTTCTTCGACCGGCTGCGAAACGAGATTCTCCATTTCCAGCGGTGCCGCACCTTCGTATTCGGTGCGCACAGTGAGTGTTGGATAACTCAAGTCCGGCAGCAGATTGACCTTGAGTCCGGACAGCGCGATCAGGCCGAACAACACGAGCGTCAGCGTGACCATGCCGACGGTCACGCGGCGGCGCGTGGCAGCTTCGACGATGTTCATTCGGCAAGCCCCGCGAATATGGTTGCGTGGCTGGCTTCCATCACTGCCGCACCGCGGCGGTTTCTTTTTCGGCGACCACTTTTTCCTTAGACGTCGAATTCAACACCTGCACGGAAGTGCCGTCGCGCACCGCGTTGCGGCCGACGGTGATCACCTGCGCGCCATCATCGATGCCACCACGGATCTCAACCTTGTCGCCTTCGCTGTAGCCGACTTTCACGAGCTTGCGATGCGCGATGAATTTGTCGACGGCCACCGTGGCTTTCGCGTCAGGTTTGGCTTCGACCTTCTTGTCGTCTTTCGCGGGCGCAGCGGGCGGCGCCTTGTCGACGACGAACACGGCTGTCTCGCCGTCTTCCTCGACCACGGCCGCGCGCGGGACGGTCAGTGCGTCCGGGCGATGGTCATAAACGATTTCGATGCGCCCGAACATGCCTGGCTTGAGATCGCTCTGGCCGCGGAATTCGCAGGTCACGCGGAATGTGCCACTGGCAGCATCCACGACCGGCGCCACGCGCAGGATGGTACCCGGGAATTTGCGCTCGCCGAGCGCATCGGCTTGCAGTTCCACGATCTGGCCTGGCTTGAGGATGCCGAGTTGGCGCTCCGGGACGTTGAGCACGGCCTGCAGTGAGTCCATGCCGACGATACGGAACAGGTTCTGGTTGATCTGAATCAGGTTGCCGAGCTTCACCGAGCGCTCGGCGATGACGCCACTCACCGGTGCGACGATGCGTGTGTAGGTGAGCTGCAACTTCGCGGTCTGGTACGCGGCACGCTGGCTCAGCATGTCGAAATTCGCCTGATCGTAATCGCGCTTGGGAATCAGACTCTTCTTGATCGACTGCTCGGCATACGCGAACGTCGCGTCAGCCTTGTGCATCAGTGCTTCGGCCTGGGCGACGCTGGCGATCGCCGCCGAGTCGTCGAGTTCGGCGAGCAGTTGGCCTTCGCGCACCGTCATGCCTTCCTCGACGAGCAGTTTCTTCAGCACACCGGTCGTCTTCGACGTCACCTGTGCTTCATGATCGGTAATCAAGGCCGCAGTGCCGCTATAACTCGCGTTGATCGGCTTGCGCACTGCCGCGGCGACTTCGACCGGAACCGCATCGACATTCGAGGCTTTGGCGGCAGCAGCAGCGCCCTCCTTGTTGCAGCCGGAACTCAAGGCCGCGGCTAAGCAAATAGCCAGTGCGATCAGCGTCTTATTGGTTTTCATGAGAAGGATTTTCCGAAGAGTAAGCGGCGTTCCAAGGGTCACTTGATATGGTGTTATACTAAACTATATCACCAAAACAATCAAGCCCCTTTTTCCCCACCGCGCGGCCGAGTGCAATTTTCGGCTTCGCGCGAATTGCAAGCTAGGGCCGATAGTCACGCAGCGAAACGGAACAGACACCGCGTGTTGGATGCATGACGAACGCGATGAGTTGCATCGTTTGTGACGAAAATTCAAGTGCTGGGGAAGTGTTAGCTCTGGCATGGAATGTGGCGGCAATGGAGCACGCCACGATATACTTGGCGGATTATTCGTTGACTGTCCCCGGATCGCCTACGCCATGCCAAGACTTGCTTGTCGCGTTGCCTTGCTCTCTGCATTCCTCTTCACTGTTTCTGCGCACGCCGAAGATGATCCGAAGACCGGCAAGGCGCTCGTGTACACCTGTGGCGGCTGCCATGGCGTGACCGGCTACAAAAACGCGTACCCGAACTATCACGTGCCGCGCATCGGCGGGCAGAACTACGAGTACCTCGTCGCGGCGCTCACCGAATACAAGAAAGGCGAACGCGCGCACCCGACGATGCGTGCGCAGGGCGAAGGCATGTCCGACCAGGACATCCGCAATATCGCCGCTTATCTGTCCAGCCTGAAGCCGTAAGGACGCAACTTATGAAATCAATCACTTTGTTCCTGCTCGCCGCGATCGCCGGCAACGCATTCGCTGCCGAAGAAGGCGCTGCGGCTCCGGGCAAATCCGTGCAGGATATGGCCAAAACATGTGAAGCCTGCCACGCCGCTGACGGCAACGGCACGGCAGCACAGTATCCGCGCCTCGCCGGCCAGTACCACGATTATCTCGAACGCGCGATGCACGAATACAAGACTGGTGATCGCCAAAACGCGATCATGGCAGGGTTCGTGAAGACGCTGAGCGACGCCGATATCGATGCACTGGCGCGTTATTTCTCGGCAATGCCGGGCAAGCTCGATGATTTGGCGAAGCACGAGCAAGGGTCGGACTGAAACTCGTCACTCATTCCGGCAGCGATTGCCGGAATGGTGCTAGCGCACCGCGGTCTTGCCGTGATTATCCTTGTAGTACGGATTGTGCCCGCTCGCATGATCGGTAGCGTCGCGCACTGCAGTGATTTCGGGCAGGCGCGAACGCAGCGTTTTCTCGATGCCCTGCTTCAGCGTGACGTCAGCCATGCCGCAACCATGGCACCCCCCTCCGAAGCGCAATGTCACGACACCTGAGTCGCTGACGTTTTCCAGACTCACGCGCCCGCCGTGCGAGGCGATCTGGGGATTGATTTCGCTGTCGAGCAGATAACGCACGCGCTCGGCCAATGGCGCATCGGCCGCTGGCGGCGTACCTTTGAGTTTCGGCGCGCGCACCGTGAGCTGGCCGCCGGTTGCACTCGTCGTGTAATCGATTTCCGCACCGCTCAAATACGGCACGCTCGCCGCGTCTACGTAAAGCGTGAAGCCATCGAGCGGCAGTTGCGATTCGTCGCCGCGCAAGTCGCTGGTTTCACAGAACTCGAGACGGCAGTCGGCGTTTGGCGTGCCCGGCTGCACGGCTTGCATGCGCACGCCGAGGCCGTCGATGCCCTGCTGTTCGATCAGGCGACGAAAATGCTGCTGTGCGGTTTCGGAAAGGGTGAGCATGTTGTCCATATGGCGACAGTCTAGTTGCAATTAAAGAGCGCGTCACCGCGCGTTATACTCGACCGCGGCAAACACAAGGAGTGCAGCCATGAGCCTCAAGGAACTCGCGCAGCAGCAATGCAAGCCACTCAAGGGCAAGGAACATCAAGTCTCCGGGGCAAAAGCCACGGAACTGCTCACAGCCCTGCCCGGCTGGGAACTCGGTGAAGCGCATATCCAGAAGCTATTCAAGTTCGCCGATTTCTTGCATTCGCTCGCGTTCGTCAACGCGGTCGGCTTCATCGCCGAACAACAGAACCACCATCCGGATCTGGAGCTCGGCTGGGGCCGCTGTCTGGTGAAATTTTCCACGCACGACGTCGGCGGGCTGTCCATGAACGACTTCATCTGTGCGGCGAAAGTCGAGGTTCTGTCTGCAGGCTGAGCCACGCGCAGCGAGTGCCGTTGATCGGCCGCTTGGCTATAGGCGGCTGTTGAAAATCTGCGTTGCGCTCGTTGCATGTGTGCTCACGGCATGGCTGCTCCTGGGGCTCGCGCAATGGTCGCTGACGGCGCACTTGCGCGACGACGCCGCGCATCTGCTCGCGATCGCTGCCAGCGGCGAGTCTCCGTACCACTGGCGTTTCCGCACCGTTGAAGACATTGTGGCTGGCCGCGCATTCGGCGCCGGGAAGACGACATTTCACGACGACACGCTGATCGTCGAGGCCGGCGCGGACGCATTCGATGTCGGTCTACCTGTGCAGCGCGCCATCGATTTGCAGCGTTTTCCACTTGTGCAAATTACGCTGGATCGACCCGAGCACACGGAACTGCGCGTTGTCGTGCGCGAGCAGCTCGACGCTGCCGAGCGGATCAGTGCTCCGCTCGCGCTGCCTTCCGGCTCAGCTGTCACTACGTTCGACCTGCGTCGGCTTGACTGGCTCGATCAGGATCGAGGCGTCGACGCGCCGCGGAAAGCGGCGATGCTGCGGTTACGCTTCGCGCTCGAGGCCGGCCAGCGCGTGCGCATTGCAAGCGTGACACTGACGCGTCGCGAAGATGCGCAGCGGATCGATCTCAACGCAGCGCCTGCTGCGATCGTGCTGCCGGAAGACGCTTCCGCGCGCGACGCGATGCTCCGGCGCGTGCAGGAAACCAATCCACGCACGACGCAATTGGTCCGCCTGCCTCAGCGCGACGGCACCGAAGCACAGATTCTCCTGCGCAATGCAATTCTGGATGTCGTACCGGCGGCAATCGTGATTCCGGAAAACGCTTATGTCGAATCGTTCGTGCAGGCGCGCGCGCAGCCGCGCAATGAAGCGCAGAGCGTGCCGGTTTCGCCGCGCTGGTTTTTGGTCGCGCTGTATGCCGTCGCGGCAGTGCTGGTGCGTCTGCGTCCACCGCGGCATGCTCGTCTGCGTTCATTCGCCGAAATTCTCGTCGCCGTCGCCGCACCGTGCTGGCTGATCCTCGGCGGCAACTATCGTGGCAGCGCCGAGCCGTGGCAGGTGGTTGCGATCGCTTGCGCGATGATCTTCGTATTGAGCTTGCCCACACGCGTCTGGCGATGGAGCGGCAGCACGCAGGGGTGGCTGCTCGCGCTCGCCGTGCCCGCCGGCGCGCTCGCGATCGGTTTGCTCGGACATCACGACGGCGTGCCAACGCGTGAGTTCGGTCCGTGGTTGTTCGAACGCTATCTGGTCTGGGCGTTGCTGCAGCAATACGTGCTCTGCGTCGTATGCACCGAGCGCTGGCTGATTGTCACCGGCAATTCCGCACAGGCCGTGTACGTCGGCGCGCTGAGTTTCGGTTTGCTGCACTGGCCAAATGCGCACCTGATGCTGGCCACGTTTGCCGGCGGCGTGTGCTGGTGCTCGTTGTATCTGCGCGAACGCGCACTGTTGCCGCTGGCGCTTTCGCATACGCTCAGCGCGCTCGTGCTGCTTGCCTTGCTGCCGCCCGAGTTGCTGCTGAACGCGGACGTTGGCGTCAGGTTCTTCCAGTAGCGCGCGGCAGCGCGTCGAGCACTGCTGCGAGATCCGGCGCGAGCGGCGCGGAGAAACTGTAAGTCTTCCCGGCCAGCGTGAATTCGAAACGCGCGGCGTGCAGAAACAATCGGCGCAGTCCGAACTCGCGCAGGCGTTTGTTGAGTTCACGATCGCCATATTTCTCGTCGCCGGCCAGCGCATGGCCGACGTGTTGCGCATGTACGCGAATCTGGTGCGTGCGGCCGGTATACAAAGTCACCTCGGCGAGACTGGCATCGGCATACGTCGAAATGATCTTGAACGCGGTCAGCGACGGTTTGCCTTCATCACTCACGCGTACCATGCGCTCGCCGCCCTGCAAGCTCGATTTGCGCAGCGGCGCGTTGACATCGAACTTCGCCCGTTTCGGACGTCCGCCGAGCAGCGCCAGATATTGCTTGACGATTTCGCCGTCGCGGATCAACTCCTGCAACGCGGTCAGAGCTGCGCGCCGGCGTGCGAACACGAGCACGCCGCTGGTATCCCGATCCAGCCGATGCGCCAATTCCAGTGTTTCGTCCGGCCGTGCCGCGCGCAGCAGTTCGATCGCACCGAAATCCACGCCGCTGCCGCCATGGCTGGCCATGCCGGCTGGTTTGTTCAACACGAGGAAATCGCGATCCTCAAAAATAATCGCCTGCGCGGCGCGCTGCGCCTGCCCCGTAGCCGGTGCCGCAGTCTCGCCGGGCACGGCCATGCGCACCGGCGGAATACGTACTTCGTCGCCGCCCGACACGCGCGTATCGGGTTTCGCGCGTTTGCCGTTGATGCGCACCTGGCCGGTGCGCACCAGCCTGTAGATCAGACTCTTGGGCACGCCTTTGAGCTGGGTGCTCAGAAAATTGTCGATGCGCTGGCCGTCGCGATCTTCGGCAACCGTGACCATGCGCACGCCGGGGCTTGACTCGTTTCTCTCATTATTTGCCGAAGTTCGCGTCACGATTGGAAATTTTCCCGTTCCTTGCTACAATTTGGATGCGTATCGCGCCTGCCGCCGGTTACCGGCGGAGCTTGGCGCACTCGATCCCAGACGCACCTCGCGCGCCCGGTGTCACTTCGGGAGAAGCCACCCGGCAGCGGTGGATTGAACGTCCGCAATGTGGACGATCATAGCGAAACGGCTCGAGTTGCGGATTACCCGTCGCCTTTACGGCGGCCCGAGTCCGCAGCTGCGTACCAGGGCTAAAGTTCACGGCCTGGCGCGAAAACAACGCGCCGGCCATTACAAGCGTTCCCGCGGACGCGCACTGCGCGCCCACGGTTGTCGTGATACCGCGCCGCTGCATGCTGGCGCGGATTCGCGGCGCGTTTCGCGGTTGAGCGCGCGAGGATATACAAATGAAGCGGATGCTGATCAACGCAACTCAGCGTGAAGAGTTGCGTGTGGCCATTGTCGACGGCCAATCTCTCTACGATCTCGATCTCGAGATTCCCTCCAAGGAACAGAAAAAGGCCAATATCTACAAAGGCCGCATCACGCGCGTCGAGCCGTCGCTCGAAGCGTGTTTCATCGATTACGGTGCCGACCGCCACGGCTTCCTGCCGCTGAAGGAAATCTCGCGCGACTACTTCGTGCAAGGCGTCGATCACAATCGCGCCGGCATCCGCGACCTGCTCAAGGAGGGCCAGGAGATCCTGGTCCAGGTCGAGAAGGAGGAGCGCGGCAACAAGGGCGCGGCGCTTACCACGTTCATCTCGCTTGCCGGCCGCTATCTGGTACTGATGCCGAACAACCCGCGCGCCGGCGGCGTCTCGCGCCGCATTGAAGGCGACGATCGCGCGAACCTGAAAGAAGTGCTTGACGTGCTCAAGCTGCCCGACGAGATGGGCTTGATCATCCGCACCGCCGGCATGGGTCGCGAAGCCGAAGAGCTGCAGTGGGACCTGGATTACCTGTTGCAGGTTTGGAAGGCGATCGACGATGCGGCGAAATCCCGCCCTGCCGCGTTCCTGATCTACCAGGAATCCAAACTGATCATTCGCGCGCTGCGCGACTACTTGCGCAACGACATCGGCGAGATCCTCATCGACAGCGAGGAACTCTACAACGATGCGCGCGAATTCGTGCAGCAGGTAATGCCGCAGAACCTGCGCAAACTCAAGTTGTACAACGACACGGTACCGCTGTTCTCGCGCTTCCAGATCGAAACGCAGATCGAGAACGCGTACGAGCGCAGCGTGCGCCTGCCAGCCGGCGGTTCGATCGTGATCGATCAGACCGAGGCGCTGACCTCGATCGATATCAACTCGTCCAAGGCGACCAAGGGCGGCGACATCGAGGAAACCGCATTCAACACGAACTGCGAAGCGGCCGTGGAAATCGCGCGCCAGCTGCGCATCCGCGATGCCGGCGGCCTGATCGTCATCGACTTCATCGACATGGAAAACGCGCGCCACCAGCGCGAAGTCGAGGACAAATTGCGTGATGCGCTGCGCCACGACCGTGCGCGTGTGCAGATCGGCAAGATTTCCCGTTTCGGCCTGCTCGAAATGTCGCGCCAACGCCTGCGCCCGAGTCTAGGCGAGGCGACGCAGGCGGTGTGCCCGCGCTGCGAAGGCCACGGCCGCATCCGCAGCGTGGAATCGCTGTCGTTATCGGTGCTGCGCCTGGTCGAGGAACAGGCGATGAAGGAGAGCACCGGTCAGGTACTCGTGCAGGCGCCGCATGAAGTGGCGAACTTCCTGCTCAACGAGAAACGCGCGAGCATCGTCGAGATCGAGAAGCGTCAGAATGTGCCGATCATCATCGTCGCAGACGACAAACTCGAGACGCCGCATTTCGAGATCCAGCGCATCCGGTCCGCCGACGTGCCGAGCGACGTGAAGCCGAGCTACGAGCGTTTGACGCCGGTCGTGTCCGCACCACCGCCGCAAATCGCAAAGCCTGGCGCCGAACCCGAGAAGCCCGCCGTCAGCGGCGTGGTGCCAGCGAGTCCGGCGCCGATCAAGCTCGAATCCGAAGCGGTACCGTTTGCTGCCGTCGCGCCGCCAGCGCCCGCAGCGGTTCCGGCGCCGGGATTCTTTGCGCGCATGATGAGTTGGTTCAATGGCAAGCCTGCGCAACCGGAAAAAACGCTCGCGGAACTCGCGCCTGCGCCGGCGCGTACGGCCCGGCCCGCAGCAGCAAACGGCCAGCGTCGCCGCGACGAATCGCGCGACGCAAGACGCGGCGACGGACGCGGACAACGCGGCGATCGCGAGCGTTCGCGTGGCGAAGGCAAACCATCGCCGCAGCGCCGCGACCAGCGTCCGCCGCAGGAACCCGCCGAGCGTACAGCCCAGCAGGCGCGCAAGCCGCAACAGCCGCAGCCGCAAGCACAAACGGAACGACCGAAGCGCGAGGCGCCAGCGATGGCCGCGCCGCCCGCCGCCGTGAGCGTTCCCGTTTCGAACATGGAAAACGCAGCGGCCATGCCTGCGACTGTCCTCACCGCCGAAACCGAAGGCGAAGCGAAAGCACGTCGTCGGGGTCGTCGCGGCGGGCGCCGTCGTCGTCGCGGCGAGGAAAAGGCCGTAGCAAGCGCAGGCACGTCAAGCGCACCCGTCGTTTTCGATTTCGATGATGAGGATGCGGATCATGCAGCGCCGTCCGCCGTTTCCGCTCCGCCGGTCGAGAAAGTTGCATCGACACCGGTCGCGCGGACCGAGCCTTTCGCCGCACCGGCACAGACCAGCGCACAACCCGTTTCGCCCGAGCCGATCGCGTCACCATTGCCCGCGACGCCGGCGCCGATGCCCGCTTATGTGCCCGCGCCACCGCCTGCACCGCGGCCGAACGTTGTCGCCACAAATTCTGCAGCTCCCGCGGAATCCGTTGCGCCTGAACGTGAAACCGTAAAACCGGTGCCGGCCGTCCCTGCGATTCCAGCAGTACAGGCAGCGAAACCCGCGTCCAGCGCGCCGCTAGCCGCCACGATCGCCACGCCGACGGTCGCCGCGCCGCCGCCGAGTGTCACCTCGGCACCTGCGGCCGCGCCGCAAACCGTTGTAATGCCGCGTCCCGTTTCTGCGCCGACGCCTGTCTCCGCCGCGCCCGCAGCGAATCCGCTTCCGGCTGCCACGCAGGCAGCGCGACCGAACGCGGAAACGCCGAAAGCACCGATGCCGGTGTTCAAGCCGACGCTGCCACTACCGATTCCGCCGCGCTTTGCACCGCCGCCTGTTGTGATCACGCCAGCGATGAAGCCAGCTGCGGCACCGCCGGCGGGTGAAAACGGCGAGTTGGCGCTGCATGTTCCGGTACAACCGCCGAAGCCAGCGCCGACACAAGTGCCGACACAAGCGCAGCCGCCCGCGAAACCGACGCCAGAGGAGCCCGCGCGCGCACCGTCAACGCCAAGCCCGCAGCCGCCAGCGCAGCCTGCGACTCCGTCTGAGCCCGCAGTAAGGCCGGTGCCGCCGAGCACCGACGTGCCGAAGCCGGCGCTGCCGCACGAGTGATCAAGAGAAATCCTGACGCGTCACGCCGGAAATCGCTCCTGCATTTCCGGCGTACCGGCCACCCTTGGCCATAACTGCGCGTCAGGATTTTTTCAGTAGTCCGTGCACGGCGGCCAGATGTGCCAGTGCGACGACGTTATCGATTTCGAGTTTCTCGAAGAGCCGCGCCTTGTACGTCGCCACGGTCTTCTCGCTCAGATGCAGGCGCTTGGCGATCTCGTTCGCCTTCAGGCCTTTCGCCAGCATGATCGCGATTTCGAGTTCGCGCGCCGATAGTTTCTCGAACGGCGGCCGCTCGCCATCCATCGTCGCGAGTGCGAGCTGCTGCGCGACATCGCTGCCGATATAACGCCTGCCATCGGCAACTTGCCGGATCGCCTTGATGAGTTCATCGGCCGGGCTACCCTTCGTGAGATAACCGCTGGCGCCGGCTTCAAGCAGTCGCCGCGGAAACGGCGCATCGCTCGCTGCGGTGAGTATGACGACTTTCGTTGCTGACTTCGCGCGCCGCACGCGCTCGGTGAGTTCCACGCCACTGATGCCGGGCATGTGCACGTCGACGAGCGCGATGTCGGGCGCGCTTTGTCTGATCAGCGCCAGGCCATTCTCGCCGTCTTCCGCCTCGCCGACGATCTCGATGTCGGCTTCCTTCTGCAAGATCGCGCGCAAGCCCGCACGCATGATGTTGTGGTCGTCCACCAGCGCGATGCGGATCATGGTTGTTTTTTCCCTTGTTCTTTCCGAACTGAAGGTAGCGTGCGAAGGCGGCGGAAACAAGTGTTCGATTCGCGCACGCAATGCGTTTAATCTGGTGTTCCTCGTCTCGGAGTGTTCTTCGATGTCCTCAATTGCGCGGTGGTGCCTGTTCGTTCTAGCCGGGTTCTATGCAACCTCTGCCAGCGCAGCGTGTTCGCGCGAAGACGCGTACAACAAGATGATGGCGCTCAACCAATATGGAATGAAACTGCAGGCGGCGCTGCCCGATCCGCTCAAGGATCCGGCTGGTTACAACGCCAACTATCAGCGCGTAATCGATTTCAACACAAGGCTCGGCGACGTCGGCAAGACGTTGGCCGCGAAACAGTATGACGAGGCGTGTTCAACCTACGACGCACTGGCACGGGACTATCACGTCGACATCGCCGGGCAGCATGTGCGTCCGCTGTCGGAAGTCGAAGCGGAAGGGAAGAAACCACCCAAGGGCAAATGCGATCTTGCCGAAGCCGCGCGACGTTCTATGTGGCTGACGGAATCATTTCAGAAACACGCGCAAGACCAACATCTGGAGCGCGACGCATGGCAGCGTTTCGGCAAAGAAACCGAACCGGTTGGCTTGCTGATGCAACAAGACCCGAACGAAGCGTGCGGGCTGATCGACGATATCGCGGCGAAGTACGGGTTCCGCCGCTAAACGTGCATGTGGCGGAAGCGGTGAGATTCGAACTCACGGTACTGTCGCCAGTACGCCGGTTTTCAAGTGCGAAAAAGTACAATAATCATCAACTTACGCCACCAATCTCCAGCTGATAAATCAGCCACTTAGCCGTCAACTGTCATTGCTGACAGTTGGGGTTTATTGACGGCACTGTCCCAAAAGTGTCCCATGGGGCGGACAAAACGGGAGGGGTTCGCATGTCTTCGTTGACCATGATTTCGTTTCGCGTGATGAATTTTCGAAACATCGATGACAGTGGCCCAATACCTGTTGAGCGTGTTACCTCTTTCGTGGGCCGGAATGAGTCCGGAAAGACCGCGCTTCTAAAAGCTCTTCACAAGTTCAATCCTGCCGTTGCGGAGCCCTACAACCCCCAACGCGAATTCCCGCGTGACCGATTTACAAAGGAATTCCGTGACGGAGGCGAATGGGCTGTATGCGAAATTGAGTTTGCGCTTTCTGAAGAATTTCGCGCGCAGCTCAAAGGTGCATTAGGCACTGAAATACCCAATCGCTGTACCTGTACTAGGTATTACGACGGCTCACTCGCGATCAGCTACGACAGCGCCGTTTCTGATGAACCTGTTACCGGCGTCGAACTCGCTTCTGCGTTGGATAGTTTTTCAAAGTCAATTCGGCGACTTAAATCGAGTGATCCCTCTGGAGAAGAACAGCTGCAAACAGTCAGAGTGCGGCTCAGCGAGTGGGCGCTCAAGCATAAAGATGCGGCCGTAAAGATTGTCGACCTCAAAAATTCTGAGGGTGCCACCTTACTAAAAAAAGTTCGTACCGAGGCGAACGCGCTCTCAAATCCGGATTCCGCAGATGCAGTCGAGGTTTTGGTCGAGCAGTTGGGTTCGCTAATTGGTCGTGCTGATCAGGAACCCGTATCGGACAGGCTTGATGACTCGATTCAAAAGGCCCTCCCCGTATTTATCTATTTCGAAAACTACGGAATCTTGGATAGCGCCATTTATCTGCCTCGCTTCCTGGAGGATCTCGCTAAGACACCTAATGACCCTCGGGTGCGCACCATCAACGCGATGTTCAAGCATGTAAAGCTTTCGGCGGAGGACATTGCCGCACTCGGGAAAGAAGACGCCGCACAGCTTCGTGCGGCGGGCCAGCCAGTCACGCCTAAGGCGATCGCGGCGGATCAGCAGCGCAAAGAACTTAGGTCGGTTAAGCTCAACTCCGCATCCCTTGATATTACCCGCCGTTTTTCAGAGTGGTTCCGGCAAAGAAGACATCATATTAGGTATGAAGCGGATGGAGATTACTTTCGCATTTGGGTTTCCGATGAACGTCGGCCAGGCGTGGACATCGAACTTGAATCGCGGAGCAAGGGTTTTCAATGGTTTTTCTCGTTCTATCTAGTATTCCTTGTCGAATCGTCCGAAGGTCATCGGGATGCCGTTCTCTTATTGGATGAGCCAGGAATAAATCTACATCCGACTGCGCAGCAAGAACTCATAGGGTTCTTCGAGACTCTCGCTGTCAATAATCCGCTGATCTACACAACTCATTCCCCATTTCTCATCGACGGGGCTCATATACATCGCGCGAGACCGGTAACTGAAGACGCTAGCGGGCATTCGGGAGTTAGTGTCGGCGAATGGCCGAAAGATCGCGAAACGATCTTCCCCCTTCAAGCAGCGGCCGGATATGCAATGGTTCGGGGGTTGTTCTCTCATCGAGACAATATTTTGGTGGAGGGTATGGCAGACTTTCTATACCTCTCCGTTCTTTCTTTGCTATGCCGTGCTGCCAATAAGGAGGCCCTATCTGAGGCTGTATACATTACACCCTGCGGCGGAACGAAAATGGTCGGGCATTTGGCGTCCTTGTTCTTAGGTCAGGCTGTAAGGCCGCTGGTGCTCTTGGACGGAGATGACGCAGCTCGAGTTCGCAAAAATGCATTGCTGAAAGATCTCTATTCGGGCCACGAGAGAGCTGTCCTAATGCTCTCTGAAGTATTCGGAGCGGATGACTTCGAAATTGAAGACTTGATTGGTGAGGTAACGATACTCGAACATCTCGACAGATTGATCGGAACGAAACTAACAAATTTGGACCGATCCAAAGGCTCGCTTCCAGATCAGATAGAATTTGCCGCAGCGTCAGCGGATATACCGATGCCCAATGCCTGGAAGGCAGAGGTGGCAAGAACCGTCGCAACGGAATGGTCGATAACGCCACCGGAAAAATTACCTGAAGGCGTTCTTGATCGCGCCATCAAACTATTTAAGGCCATCAACGAAAGATTTCCTGAAATCAAGACCGGTTAGCAAAATCTTGCCGGAGCCGTGTAGTGCCAATATGGACCACGTTCCAAGGCCGGGTCTTGATTCGTCCAAGCAGCGTTAGCGAGGCGTCATGCCCTCAAGCGGTGCCCAAGGCTTCTGGATGCGCATAGTCTCCGTGACGTGACCGCTGGCGTCCGTCAGGAATTGCCGCAATGCCGTGTAGGAAAATTCTGATACGCACCCACGACGCGCATGTCAGGCTGCGTCGCCTTCGCCGCGGCGGCGGAACAAAACTACCGAGCTCGGCGGTTTCATCGGCGCATAGCGCCCTTTGACGGCGCGTTCGGATGCTTCTGCCACTGCTGCCTTCTTGGTCGGCCGCTGAGCGACTCTTGCCTCGCGCTCGAAGTCCAGAAGATCACGCGCAGCTTCCGCGCGCTGTTTCATCGGGATCTTTGGATCACGCATGAGTGCCCGCATGAACTTCACTGGGTCATCAGTGATTAGCGCACGGTTGTTCGACAGGATGACGACGGGTTTGCACCCGGCGCCCTCGCGCACTCCGCCGCTTCTGCCTCGCTTTCCAGCCATAGCCTTTTGAACCTACCTTCAAATCAGGACGCATTTTGGGAGAATGACAGGGACGGTGGTCTGGCGAGACGGCTCCAGGCCATAGTCAGACCTCCCCCCCCGATGGGATAACCGTTCTCATCGCAGCCTCGTGGCACCTTGCCGCCGTTTTCCATGCGTTGTTTCACTGAGGAATGACAGTGGGAGCAAACGGACTGAAAAGGACCGCTCCAAAATTTCACCGGGTCTCCTCGGTGCGGCTCGATGTGATCGCAAATCGTGGCTGCTGTTATCCGAGGCTTACACATGCGGCAGAGCGGTTCCTCGCGAAGCTGGCGAGCGCGCAAGGCTTGCCAACGGCTCGTCTTGTACCATCTCTTCCATGACGTACTCGCAGGCTGCAGGTTCTGTGTGCGCGTCGCATCAAGTGCCGCAATGTGCGGTCGGAGCATGACGACGCGGCCCACTTAGTTCGCCCTCGTAAAGAATCGATCCGCAGGATCGGGCTCCGGTGGCTCGCCAAAGTTCAGCCGCGATTCGTCTACCGGCGTTGCGCCGAGTTTTGATAATAGGGAGCTAAGCGCCCTCGTCGCTGCAACGCCCAGGCCGCCGTCGTCATCCATGCGGGCAGCAAGGACGCATGTCGCGCGGACAATCACGCGATGCGATCGCTTAAGCCACGGCAACGTGATTGCCAACTCACGCCAGACAGCTTTCTGCGCGTCCGTCATCTTTGGGTAGGGGTCGCCGATCGGTCCCAGGCCCTTTGGTTCGGTTCGGTTGGCGAAGCGCGCCGGGTTGCGCGTCAGTGCGCCAGAGACTGCAGCGCGTGCTTTGGGGGTGCGGGCTGTCATGCCAGACCCCCTGTACCCTCACTGCAGGAGCGCGTGCTAACAGTTGGCACCGGCCTAGCTAGCGAACGCCAAAACCTCGAAACCGTCCCCCGCCTGGGGTTCTTCCGCCTCATGCGGCACTCCGCGGAAACAACAGCAGGTTATCTGGGAGAAGTTTGGAGCGGACTGCGGCCATTACCTTCGCCAGCGGCGCGCTCGATTGGATCGCAGCGTGAATCGTCGCCGCTACCATCTTGGTACTCATGCCCTCAGGTCGGATCGATGCGCTTGCAAGTGGCCCAACGTCCAGGTCGCGGGAATCG
>Ga0163163_10000366_pt1 | contig 43502 bp, 68 predicted proteins | sample S65metaG_FD_119766 | JGI IMG/M metagenome (GOLD analysis project Ga0163163, IMG submission 119766) | Switchgrass rhizosphere microbial communities from Kellogg Biological Station, Michigan, USA - S6-5 metaG | ecosystem: Host-associated > Plants > Roots > Rhizosphere > Soil | place: USA... | reverse complement strand
GCTCTTGGCCGGAACCGAGACTGAAGAGAATCGAATCTCTCATCTCTACCCAGCCCCCTGAATCAGTCCGTAGGGCTGCTTGGGAAGCAAGGGAAATCGTCCAGGCTCAGGAGAAGGCACCCAACGTAACGGCACTTTTCGAGAAGAAGCTGGGTGAGCAGCGTGGGGCCTAAGAGAGATTGGAAGGACGCGCGGGCCAAGGTGGAGGCCGAGGAAGCCTGCCGGGTGTGCAAGGTCGGAGGGAAGCTCGAGGCCGCTCACACGGTTGGGAGGAAGTTCGACCGGCCGAAGGAGGGCAAGAAGGAACTCTGGGTAGACCCCCTCTCGGTCGTCCCTCTCTGCCCCGAATGCCACCGCGCTTTTGATTCGAGGGAACTTTGCATCATCCACGTGCTTGAGACCGATGAGCAGGTACGAGCTGTTGCTGACTTAGGCTCAATCGAAACCGCCCGCCGTCATCTCGGAGGCGAGCTATGACCCTCTCGGCCTATCAGGGGGTGGGGGAGTGAGCTACCGCGTCATCAACGCCGACTGCATCGAGGCAATGGCCGAGCTGGACGAGGCGAGCATCGACGCCATCGTCTGCGATCCGCCTTACGGCTTGGAGTTCATGGGCAAGGAGTGGGACCGGCTCGGAAAGGTGCCGGGGCACACTGGTCCTCAATGGGGCGGCTATGGCTGGCACGGCTCGGGAATTGACAGAGGCCGAAATATGGCGATGCAGGAGTGGCACCAAGCGTGGGCAGCGCAAGCCCTACGCATCCTCAAACCCGGCGGTCACCTACTCGCCTTTGGAGGCACCCGCACCTATCACCGCCTCGCCTGCGCCATAGAGGATGCCGGTTTCGAGATACGGGACTGCATCGTCTGGATGTACGGCTCAGGATTTCCCAAGTCGCTTGACGTATCGAAGGCGATTGACAAGGCGGCGGGGGCTGAGCGGGAGGTCATGGGCAAGTACCGGGTGCCTGCGGACTCCGACGCCGGGAACGCCGGCGAAGTCATTCGGTCAGACGACGATGCGGCGGGCATCTTCGGTGTTACCTCTGGCATCGAGGGGCGGGACATCACCGCACCCGCCACCCCCGAGGCCCAGCAATGGCAAGGATGGGGCACTGCCCTGAAGCCCGCCCACGAGCCGATAGTCGTCGCCCGTAAGCCCCTAGTCGGCACCGTAAGCCAGAACGTATTGCAGCACGGGACTGGGGCGCTGAACGTCGATGGGACGCGAATCGGCTATCAGGGAGAGGCCGACCAAGCAAGCGCGAAACCTGGGGGCAAAGCAACGGCGAAGTCGGGCGCGCTCGCAGGTGGCACGCAGAACGACAACAGCCGCAGCGAGTTCCAGGCCGACAACACGAAGGGTCGCTGGCCCGCCAACGTAATCCTCGATGAGCAGGCAGCAGCCGAACTGGATGCACAGACGGGGGAGCTAGGGAAGTCGAGCGGGGGAGTCAACCCGGGCGGCCCCTTCATTGACGGAGGCTGGGGAGGGGGCGGGACTAGCCCGAACGCCGGAGGACTCGGTGACACCGGCGGTGCCTCCCGCTTCTTCTACACGGCTAAGACTTCACGTAGCGAGCGGAACGCGGGGCTAGAGGGGTTTGAGGCAAAGCAGCAGAACAGCGAGAACGGCGCTCGCACCTACAACGACCGCTGCGCCAACTGCGGTAAGAAGTTCGTCGGCTCCGAGGACTCCCGCTGTGCTTGTCCAATCGGCGAGAAGGTCACCGACAAGACGGTCTACGTCAACCGCAACAACCACCCGACCGTCAAGCCCATCGAGCTTATGCGCTGGCTGATCAGGCTCGTCACCCCGCCCGGCGGAACGGTCCTCGACCCCTTCACCGGCTCGGGCTCCACCGGCTGCGCGGCGGTGCTCGAGGGCTTCGACTTCATCGGCATCGAGAGAGAAGCCGAGTACGTGGCTATCGCCGAGGCCCGCATCGCACATTGGTACCGGCAGCCGGTTCAGCTCGGATTGGACGCCGCATGACCCGAGAGAGAGGGGGCTGATAGCTAATGACGACTGAGACGATGGTTGCCGCCTGGGAGATGGTCACGTGCTCGGCCTGCGGTAAGCACTACCAATGCACCCCGAGCAGCGACTACTACAACAACACGACGCTTGAGGACGGCGTCTGCGAGCAGTGCCTACTCGCTGGCCACAAGGGGGCGAAGAAGCCGACCGCCCAGATGACGCCGCTGCTTAAGGCGTTTCTCGACGCCGGTTACGCCTTTCTCTCCGCAGAGCTAGCCGAGGAAATGGGCGTGGACCGCAAAGGCAACCCGCTTCCCACCCACCCCGAGAGGAGCCCCAGTGCCTAGCGAGAGTCAGCAGGTAGAGCAGTGGCCGGAGGTGCGGATGAGCCGGAAGTTCCCGGGCCTCCCGCGCACCGAGCATGTGACCGGCGTGCAGATCGACCGGGAATACGAAACTTACGTACCCCGGAGCCAAGTAGAGGGACTGGCAGAGGCGCTGGAAGAAGCCGAGGAGTTCTTGGAGCGCGTCACCGAATGGAAGGGCTCCGACGAGGACGAATGCTGGGACACCCTCTTTTCGGTCCGCAAGGCTCTCACCGCCTACAAGGGAGACCAAGATGCCTAGCGAGCCAGTGAGCAGCTATCTGGACAACGCCCTGGCGGCTGCTTCCCGCGACAAGTGGAACCGCGCCCCGGAGAACCTTGAGCCTCGGCGGCGCGAAGAGCTTGAAGACGACATCCGCCGAATCGAGCCCTTCATCCGAGAGCAGTTACAGGCCGAGCTAAGGGAGGCGATTGAGCTGGAGGCGACCGCTGCTGCCGACAACGGAGACCGGTTCCTCGCTGCCGCCCTGAGACAGGCCCTTACCCAGCTAGGAGGTTCAGAGGATGGCTGAGCAGTGGCCGGAGCTGACCATCTTTCGCTGGGACTCAGCATTGCCCCAGCCGGAGTTTGGCGTGACCCGAGAGCCCTCGGAGGAGTATCAGCACGCTGAAACTTATGTCCCCCGCGCCGCCCTACAGGCAGTAGAAGCCGAGCGGGAGACGTGGAGGCGCGTAGCGGAACGATTGCAGTCCGAGGATTTTGAGCTAAGAGACCGCGCTGACCGCGCCGAGCAGGCAGAAAAGCAGCTAGAGGAGCTAGAAGCTGAACGGGACCGTAGGCTCGCCGATGCCGAGTTCATCCGGGTCACCGAAACCCGGAAGCTGCGGAAGGAGCGGGACGACGCAGAGGAGCAGCTAGAAAGCGGGGAGGAGGGGTGGCTAGAGCGCAGCCTCAACCGCACTAAAGAGAATATCGCCGCTCGCCCCAACCACCTGAAACCGGCTCGGTACCGTCAGCCCGATACAGCCTCAGAGGCTCCGAGGTGTGAGCACGTATTCAGGATGAGCAGCTACGGCCGCTGCATTAAGTGCGGCATACAGGGCAATCCAATGGGCGGGAGGGAGGACCGATGAGCGCACTACAGGGAGAGGACCGGGAGCGGTTGAGGCGGATTGCCCGCAACATGGAGCGCTCCGGTCGCTGGTTCTCTGACGCCGCCTTCCTTCGAGACCTCGCAGAGCATGGGTGCAGCGGTGAGGGGGAGCTATGGCGCGAGCGGGCCGAGGAATACCGAGACGCCCTTCGGCAAATCGAAACCGAACCCGTCACCGGCTCCCCCACCGAGTGGGTTGCGTGGGCGCGTGAGTTCGCTTCCGTCGTGCTGTCAGACCTATCACCCGCCCAGCCCAACTACGGCACCGAAGAGAAGCCGCAGCGGCGTTGTCGAAACTGCGGACGACAGCCCGGTGAGCTTCACGGTCCAATGTGCGTCGTCGCCCTCAACGAGCAGCCGGTTCTTCCCGAGCACTGCCAGCCAGTCGAGACCCAGGAAGCCGAGGGGGAGAGCGATGGCTGACTGGGACCCTGACTCGAAACTGATCGTGGTGGTGGGCATCGCAATCATCCTGCCGATCCTTATCGGACTGATCGTGATCGACATTGCGCGCCTCCTGACCTGAGATGGATACGAGCGAGCGAGAGAAGCAGAAGCCGTGCTCGGTTTGCGGCAAACTTCACAGCCAACCTGGGACCGGGGTGCGGCCGCTGCTCTCCCCGTCGTCTCGCCCTCCCACCGCCCATCCTGTGCGGTCCAACGTGCGCTGCCGCTCCACCCAGCCCATCACTCAAGAGGATTCAGAGCCTTGAAGGGGATAGAGAGACAGCTCGAGGAAGCGATTCTCTCAATTGAGGAAGTCGCCGAATGCACGCCTTGGAGCAAGTCCACGCTCTACCGCATCGCCCCTCAGCCCGATAGCCCCTTCCACAAGCTCGGGGGCCGCTGGGTGACGACGCAAGCCGCTCTTGTCGCCTGGGTTGAAAGCGGGCCAAAGCCGCGTCGAGCGAAAGCCGAGAGCCCGATGCCTAGACCGCGAGCCCGGAGGCAAAGTAGCTTCGGCGCCAAAGTCGTCCAATTCGAAAGGGCAAGCTGATGGCGAGCATTCATAAGACGAAACACGGCACCTGGGAGTGCAAGTGGCGGGAGAACAAAAGGCCGAAGTCCAAGAGCTGTAAGACGAAGTCAGAGGCGCAGTCGCTCAAGGTTGAGGTCGAGCGCCGGCTAGCAGCTGGGAGGGGATTCGTCCGGGGCCAGGATGCGCCGACGCTGGAGATCTTCTCCGCGCAGTGGCTCGCCGCCCGCACGGACCTCGAAGCTTCGACTAGGGCCAAGTACCAAGAGTGGCTCGAAGTCCACATCCTGCCCAGCCTCGGGCATCTCTCGGTAGCAGAACTGCGCCCCCGCCTGTTGCAGGAATGGCAGGACGAGCGTCTGTCCGAAGGCGCAGGGCCGGCAGTTCTCGGCAAGGCGCAGTCCCTTCTCTCCCAGATCCTCAAACGGGCCGTGCTGCCCTACGAATACCTCGATGTAAACCCCGTTCTCGCCCTTGAGCGCCCGAGCTACCGCAAGCGTGAGCATCGCTGGCTCACGGCCACGGAGGTGGAGGCGCTCCGCAACTGGTTCCTTGAGCGAGAGGACCTGGGTTCCGCGACACTGATCTCAGTCCTCGCCTACGTCGGCATCCGCCCCCAAGACGCCCTAGCACTGGATTGGGAGCACGTAGGAGACCGGCTAACGATCATCCAGAAGAACTCAGGAGGAGAGATTCGCCCTGGATCTAAGACGGGAGACCGATACAAGCGGACGGTCTACCTTCCCGAGCCCGTGAGCGGCGATCTAAGCGCCTGGGAAGACACCGCGCTTACGTCTGGACTCGTCTTCGGCAAGAGAGACGGCCGGCCTTGGACGAAGAACGATTGGGACAACTGGCGCTCTCGAATCCGGCCGGACGGATCGCGCGGCTACAGCTTCAAGCAAGCCGCCGAAGACGTGGGGCTCGGCTCGACGCTAAAGCCCTACGACCTTCGCCATACCTGCGCGACCCTCTGCGCCGCGGCGGGCTGGAACCACATCGAGATAGCCCAGCAGCTCGGCCACTCCCCGCAGGAGTCCATGCGGACCTATCAGCACCTCATTGACTCCAACCCCGCAGAGCGTCGGAGCATCGAGGACTACATCGCCGAGGCTCGAGGTGTTCGGGATTTGTTCGGAGCGGAGGCGCAATGAGCGCGAGCAAAGCGTTAGATTTGGCTCTCTGCGGACGTAGCTCAGCTGGTAGAGCGCGAGCTTCCCAAGCTCGATGGACTGAGAATCTAGGCGAACAGAGGCGAAGCAAAGCGCCCTCTCAAGCCAAACGACCTCGCCCGCGTCCTCCTCGCTGGCCTGCGTTTCTCCCCGATTGCCAGCCAGATGTTCGGAATCTGTTCGGGATTCCGCCGGACAACCACGCTCGAAAGGAGCCAAAGTGAGCCCGTCTGAAATCGCCTTGCGTCGAGCGGGGCCAGAGACCGAAACCCATTTAGACGATGTAGTCGTGAAGGACGTGCGGATGTTCCGGGCGGAGATGTTGGACGCGAAGACGCTCTGGCTCTGTTGCTACTTGCCCAACGACGATCGCATTACCTGGCACGTCCACTCGCGCCGAGGAACGCTTGAGTTCGACGTTGGCGAGATGCCCGACGAGTTTGTGGACTTCGACGCCGCATGAACCTAAAACCCAAAGAGCCAGCCGCGCCTCTCGGCACGCTCTACCTTTGCCCACGCTGTCAGGTGCCGGGGCTCCACTTCGACCACGACGACGACGTGAGCGAGCTTCGCTGTCCTAAATGCCAGACCACGCTCGCCCTGACTTGGCCCGCAGACAAGCGGTGGAAGGAGTCGCGATGAACCTCAAGCCCAAAGAGAAGAGCGCCCTCCTCGCCGGCCACTACCCAGACCTCGTAAGACCCGAGAAACCAGAGCTGGGGGAAATCGTCCTCAAATCCTCAAGGGCAGAGGACGGCGCCTCAATCCCAGAACTCTCGATCGAGCTCCTAAGCACCCACAAGCAGAAGAAGGGCGGCTGGAGGGTCGAATACCTCGTCAAGGACTTCCGAGGCGTCTACGCAGCTCAGGGGCTCGGATATACCCGCTCCCCGGTAAGGGCTCTGGACTCAACCGCTCCAATCTTGGACCCTGAGGTGATCGAGGGCTACGCCCAGGAAGCAACCCAAGGAAATGCCCTGAGACAGGCTGAACACGTAAGGCAACAGAAGCTCGAGACGGCCGAAGCGAAGGCCGGTAGAGGCTTGCGGGCTGAACAAGCGGCGATTAGAGCTAAGAAGAGGGCTGATGAATCGCTTTAACGACGAGAATCTGTACGTCGCCACGCGCATGATTACCGACGCGGCAGCACGCCTTCCCGACGAATGGGATTGCTTCGACGGCGCGGCGCAGGGCGACCAGTGGAAGACGACTCGGTATCGAGGCGTCCTGCCGACCAAAGAGGCAGAGGAATGGCTGGGTGGCGCCGCTGTTGAGTTCCATGCCCGCCGGGTCATTTGGCCGCCGGATTACGAACAGGCCGCCGAGAGAGCTAGGAGGCGAGATGGAACAGAGCGCTAACGGGCCTGCTGTGGTCGCATGGCTCGAATCCACCGACGCCGATCTCTCCCAGCAGGTCGTAGGAGCCCATCAGAGGAAAATCAAAGCCTGGAAAGAAGGCGAAGACGCGTCCCTAAGAGCCATAGACGAAGTCTGCACGAAGACGAATCTGCATCTCAGCATGGTCCCGGAGGAGCTGTGGCATGGCTGAAACCGTTGCGTGTGGCCCCAAGTTCTACGAATGGCTCATCCACACAGACGCCAACCTCGAAGACGCCAACCTGGGCCCGGCGTTCGCTCGAGCCATCGACCGCTGGAAGGACGGAGACAACGCCACCCTTGGGAAAGTCGATGAGCTATGCGTCCGCGTAGGGCTGCACCTGAGCCAAGTTCCTGAGGAGATCTGGATGGACCGCCCTCCCAGGAAGAAGTTCAGATGCTCCACCCCTGAGACGAGGAGCGAAGCAATCGCACGCGTTCTGGCTGGCGAATCGAACCGAGAAGTAGCCGAATCAATTGGCTGCACCCCTAGGGCAGTAGCTAACTGGGTTCATGCCGCCAAGGGTTGATACGAGGATGCTCAGATTTCCGTCTGACGAGCGCTTAGACTTGCTGTTGTACGTGAAGTCGGCTGCGTACGTTCCTGAGCGCCAAGCGCCCATATGCGCCGCGCCCGTGAGCCAAACACCCGAAGTGCGCCCTCTATTGCTCGCAGCACCCGGCCACTCGCTGCGCCCCTATCACGGAGACGAGGCATGAACTCCAAACCCTCAAGAGAGTCCGATCCCCGTGCGGAGAAGCGACGGCGGGAAATCGCTGAACATCGCGCGAAGAAGGCAGCGTCGCCCGAGAAATGGGCATGGCTCTCAGTCAAGGGAAACGAGGTGACGGTCTTCCCGACTCAACGAGCCTGGAACGAAGCCCTAGCGACTAAGCGCGCTTCAGCATCTCGTAAAGCGTGACCCTCGAGACGCCGGCAGCCTTTGCGGTGTCGACCCCGCTAGCACCTTCGCGTATTGCTTGCTTGGCCAGCTTCGCCGCATCCGCTCGAGCCTGAGCAAGTTCTGATTCAAGCTGAGCGCGGATCTCTGAGACTTTCTGGAGCTCGTCTAGGGTATTCATGGCAGCCCCTCCCTTCCCTTCCGCTACACACTCCCAGCAAAGCTTGGAGTAGGCCAAGGCGTCTCTCTCTGCACACTCAGGACACCTTGGGTTCATCGGCCTGCCTCCACCCAGCGCGCTTTCGCCCTGAAAGCCTCGTCACGGTATGGAGCGTCATCGTCAAGCAAGCGGAGGATTTCGCAAGCGTCGGCCGCCCAATCCTGCTCGTCTGCCGTCCGCCCGGGCTCATCCGACCACCTAGCGACGAGAATCCGCATATCTCGGTTTGTAGCTTTAGTCTTAGTGCTGGTCATAGGAACTCATCTCCTTTGATCCGCGCCCCGGGAGCCTCTAACTCGCCGGGGCTCTTGCTTGATTACGCCTTCGGAACGGCTGCTACGTGTGACTTGATGACTCGCCGGCCGTTGGCGCCTAGGTGGACTGGGAAGCCCGCTGCGAAGCTCACTTTAGAGCCGCAGACTGAGCAGTTCGGGGATTTCATTTCACTACCTCCAGTGCGATCTTGCCGCCGCAACGCTCGGCATAACCCTTGCGCCTGGCCTCGTCAATGAAGGTCCCCATGTTGCGGGGGCAGCGGAAGCCGCCTTCCTCGGCGATTTCCTGCATCCAAGCCATGAGCGTTCCGGTGTTGTGGGCGGTTGCGTTGATGCCGGTTACTGAGGTGATTCGGAATGTGGTCGTCTCAGCCATGCGGGCAGTAAAGCACCGTTCCGAGCATCTGTCAAGTGAGTTAACAGAAAAACTTTCATGAGGATACTGCTAGAGCATGAGCACTGAGGTACAGAAGCGCCCCAGGCGATACACCGAGGCAGAGATACAACGCGCCCTCACTGAGGTGGCGGCCTGCTCAGGCAACACGCACATGGCTGCGAGGCACCTTGAGGCTGACAAGCACGCGCCCTCCGTAGCCCAGAAGACGCTCTGGGAATGGAGCCGGCGCGAGCACGTAGACACCTACGAGGGCATCAGGCAAGCCCAGCTTCCAGTCATCCAAGCCCAGGCAGCAGAGCAACACATGGCGCTCGCCCGTCAACAGATGGACCTAACGGCAGCCGCAGCCGCCCTCGTCGCCTCCCGCCTCCCAGCAATGGACGACAAGGACTTGGTCAACGCAATGGGCAAGGCAGACATCGGCTCAGGCATCCATACAGAGAAAGCCCAGCTCCTCGCAGGCCTACCAACTCAGCGGATAGCCAAGAGCTCAGATGAATTGCTTAGGGAGTTCGAGGCTGAAGGTCTAAAGCTAGATGCAATAGATGCTGAGGTAGTTAGCGAGGAGACTCTGTCTCCGAGCGGTTCTGAGCGTGCTGTTCCTTCTGCTGTTCCCGCGCAGCACTCATAGCTACTTCCATAAACGCGCGTACCTCGAGCCTGTCTAGCTCGCGCTCACCAACCAATCCCGTTGCATCTACTTGGCTTTGCCATTGGGATTGATGAGAGCTTGCATCACTAAATGCATCCCACTCCGAACGGATACCGAACCTCGGTAGGCCGCAGGCATGGGGGGCGGGGGCGTGGGTGGCGGCCAGGATTTCTCTAATAAATATTCAGGCCCACCTCATAGATCCAGCAGAACAAACATGGGCCTTGTCATTACAACGCCTTAAGCGTTCCGAAGTGGCAGCGCTTACTGCTACACCGTCATTACAGACGGTTGTCATTACACCCAAGGAGGGTCAAATGAAGATTGACGTATCCCGACTGCCGGGCGGCTGGCAGGAGTTCCAGAGGCGCGAGGACGACTACCTTGAGCGTGAGCTGTCGGCTCTAGAGGGCGGTGTGCCTTTGCCCCCTCCGACTCGCGAAGAGATCAAAGCGCAGGCTAGGGCCTCTAGGGACTCCGAAGGTCGTCCTCGCGTTGCGGAGGCTTTCTACGCACGGGACACCCATGCCCCGCACTGAGGTCTACCAACTGAGGCTTACGAAGGCTGAAAAGGCGGCCCTCGCACACGAAGCGAAAAAGCGGGGGATTTCTATCGCTCGCATGATCCGCACGGACTACGGGCTGCTGGAGGTCCGCGACGCAATCGAAGACCTCGCCGATATGGCGGTTGAGGACCCGGAGGGTGTTCGCTTTGCCTACCTCACCCGCCAACTGAAAAGCCAGGGCTACACGACCCCCGTCGCCGAACGGATGGCCCGCAAACAACTAGGAACCTAAATGGCCCTCACCGCAGCGGAAAAAGCAGAACATCGCGCCCAGCATGCCTGGCTCACTGCTCAGGAGTACGACGAACTTCAGTCTGTAGCTGTCCCTGGGTACTTCGCAGGAGGGTGGAGCCCTCCCACCGCTACCACCGGGACGGATACGACCCCTGCCGAAAAAAAGCTCTTTGTGGTCTCCTGCTTCATTCCGACCTACAAGGTGATCAACGGGATCGGGTATTTGGTTGGGTCTGTGGGAGGGACGAACAAAGTCGTTGCGGGGCTCTTCTCTTCAACTGGAGCGATTCTCGCTGAATCCTCCCCTACCACCGAAGGGACCCTTGTGGGGACCGCGGCGGAAATCCAGGAGCTCCCCCTTGTCACCCCCTACCTAGCTGTAGGGCCGACTGTCGTCTACATCGGGATCACGATGAACGGGAACACCGCGAGGCTCCGGACGATCCCGGTGAATACGGCCGGCTCGAACATCTTCTCCTCGGAAGTCACCCTGGCCGCGAAAAACGTCCTCAACGCGATCACGGTTCCGACGACCAACGCTGCCAAGGGCCCCATCTCCTGGGTGTACTGATGAAGGCCAGGATCAAAAAGCCGGGTCCATACGACTACCTCAGGGCTGGGAACCTCGGGAAAAACAAGCCCGGCTATGCCTCGCCCGGTGGCCACCAGAAGAACATTGAAGGGCTGAAAGAAAAGCTCCGCGAAATCAAACGCAAAGAACGCGAACGGGGCGGTAACGGGTTCGACTTCGGCGGCGGCCCAACTAACGCCTGATGACCGCCTTTACCCACAAGGAACAGGAAGAACGCAGGGCGCAGGTTCCTTGGGCCCAAGACGTGGAAGCGCTGAACCTTGGAACGAATTGGGAAGAAGGCGAACGACGCTCTCCGTATAACGCCGACAACCCCGGCCCGTCCAAGGGTGAGATCAGGGACGGCACCACCTCTGCTCCCAGCACCAACTACAAGCCGACCTTCTCCATCTCGCGTGTCCTGAAAGTTCCTGAATCGAGCTTCGCGGGAGCAGGTGAAGGAGGGCTCTGTGCCTTCAAAGCCACCGCAGTGGCGGTCAAAGAATCCCAGGGCCAGGCCATCGGCGCAACCTTCGGAGCCATCACCTACTCCTCAAACGAAGGCGAACACTCCCTCGCCGACGGGATCGGCACCGCCCATATCGGTATCTCTCGAGAAGGCACCCGCGTCGGTATGGGTCTCTTCGCGATCGGGCGGCGTGAGACCTCGGAAGGCCGGACCACGGGGATGGAGGTCGCATCCGATAACCGCGGCGAAGCCGAGGCATATAACGGCACTCTCTCGGGGACCAAAGGCATCCACCTCCACGCCTTCGGAACCGCCAATTCAGCGGTTGGGCTGGTCTTCGGCAAGCCGAGCACGGCTGAATACGACGTAGGGATCGGGGCTGTCTCAGGGGCCGTCAAAACCGCCTTCATCCGCGATGACTCCACGGCGCTCCGTTCCATCCTGATCAAGGGAACGCACGAAAAAGCCGCGATCTCGGTTGCTTCGGGGTCGGGCGGAATCCTGGTCGGGGCCGAAGAATTCAGCGCCGCCGGCCCACAGCTCGAACTCTACGCCGGGGAAGCCAACTTCGACCCGATCATGCGTGTGGGAACCGGGAAACCGTTCGCCTCCTCGGTCGAACTGAAGACCGAAGCCGGCACCTCGAAGTGGTTCATGTCGGCATCGACCAACGGCTTCATCACCGAATCGGGCAACGGTGGGTCGGGCATCCTCTTCGCGGCCAGCAAGATCTTCACCCTCGCCCGCGCCGGCGCTGCCCGAGGCATGTTGCGCGTCAACGAAAACGGAGTCGCGATCGGTGAGGGCTCGGCCTCCTCGTTCGGCAACGGCAAAAGCGTGATCTTCCTCGCCAACGCCGGCACCGTCCCGAATGCCAACCCAACCGGCGGCGGCATCCTCTATTGCGAAGCAGGCAAGCTGATGTACCGGGGCTCCTCGGGGACGATCAAAGAATTGGCGACGGCATGAACCCTGTCGCCATTCTTTCCCTCATCTCGGATCTCTACCAGCAGATCCAACAGCTTCAAGCCAAAGTCCAGGAGTTTGAAGATGCCGTACAAAAGTGAGGCCCAGAGCGCCTACATCCACATGCTCGCGGCCAAAGGCATCAAGTGGGCTGAGAAGTTCGTCAAGGACTCCCACGGCACCAAGGTGAAGGTAAAAGTCCGTGGCCGCGGGTAGCCAGACGGGCGGAAGCTACTTCGTTCCCGGGAGAGGGACCACCACCCGCAAGAAATCAGGGAAGGCTAAAAGCTTTGAAGGGACCGCTCCGGCTCCTTCTGGGACCACGAAGACTCCCGAAGTCACCGCCGAAACCGCCCCGACCGTAACTATTTCCCCTACCGGCACGGTAACGACTTCAGGCTTCAAGAAGGAACGGGCCGCTAAGGCCGCAGAACGCAAGCAGAAGCGAGCCGAACAGAGGGTCAAGAGAATCGTGGCTCTCGTTACCTCGAGCCCTCAGAAACGTTCTCAGAGCCTCAAGGCTCCAGAAGCTCCCAAAGCTCCCAGCTTCAAGCCCACCGGCCCGACGCCAAAGATTCGCCAGCAGGAAGTGGCCGATCACCAAGTCTTTCTTCGCGAACAGGGTGTGCCGAAGGCTCAGGCCGCCCCGACCCTCAAAGGCACGTCACAGCAGCGGAAAGCGGTAAGGGCGAGGGTCCAACAGACCAAGCGCGCTCTGAAGGGTGCAACCCCCCCGGCCAAGCAGACCGGAACCCTCACTCCGCAGGAAGTCGCCAACGCGCTGGCCCGACAGAGTCGCAAGGTAGGAGCCGGCCTGACGAAGCCCGAGATTGCCGAAGGAGTCGGGGTCGCCTTCGCGGAGTCTGGAGCTTCGAACGAAAACGTAGGACAGGGTCCAGAAGGCCACATCGGCATTTACTCCGAGTCCCCCGCCTTTGGCACGCCAGAACAGCGGACACGCACTGGCCCCGCTACTCGGGCCGCAGTCAAACAGTTCCTCGCCGACGGCCGCAGCTGGAACCCCGCCTGGGTCCACTGGCAGGAAATCCAGGGCGAGAACGAAACCGGTGCCGATCGCGCCCCTCAGTACGTCGATGAGGCAGCCAAAGCCCTGCGAGGCCAGCCCAGCCCGAAGGCCGTCGCCAACTACAAGTCGGCGGTTAAGGAAGCGAAGGAACTGGGGCTCAAGGTTCCCCCCGCGGGCAGGCCCGACGTAGGTAAAGCCCCCCCGAAAGTCGTCAAGAAGTACAAGCAGGCCCTGACGACGATGAAGAACATCGACTCGAAGGGCTACGAATACGTGTGGGGTGGGGGGCACGGCAGTTTCAACGGTCCCTACGACTGTTCTGGCGCCATCTCTGCCATGCTGCACTCCGTAGGGGACCTCAACGCGCCCTTGGTCTCAGGCTCAATGGGAGAGGCATTGGAACCCGGCCCCGGCGCTATCACGGTCTTCTACAACGGCGTTCACACCTTTGCCTACATCCCCGCCCTGAAGAAGTACTGGGGGACCTCCACGTCGAACCCAGGCGGGGGAGCAGGGTTCTTCCCGAAATCGGTCGGAGACTCAGAGGTGGCGAGCGGCAACAGCGCGGGCTCCTACGCGGTCGGGCACGTCCCTGGCCTCGGGAAGAAGCAAGCGCTCCAGCTCGGAGCCGGCTTGGGCTCGATGACCAGCACCGGCTCGGCATCGTCCCAGCCCTTCCCCGGCATGTCCCTTTCGTCCTCTGGAACCTCGGCGACGATCGAATCCGGCAAGGGGACGAAGCAGGACAAACCCGGCTTCTCCAACAAGCCGATCAAACTGACCCCCGCTCAAATCGTAGGTCGGGTTGAACACAAACTTAAGGCCGCAACCCTCAAAGGGACGGAAGGCGGCCCCTCCACTTCGGTCCTAGACCGCCTCGAGGCCAAATATTCGTGAATGAGCAGCAGAAGGCGAGGCTTGCGCAGCTCCGCGAAATCTTCCAGAACAATCCGCTCGAGCGCTACAACAACCCGCGGCTCCCGAAGGTTCATAAGAAGCAGCTTGAATTTCACTCGGTCAAGGCCCCGCCCCTGGGGACCAAGGCCCTCATAGCCGCCAACCGTTCGGGCAAGACGGTCACCTGCGTAGTCGACGACATCATCCAGCTCGTAGACGAGCGGCTGGTCCCGAATCACCTGAAAGAGTTCAAGAAGTTCAACGGGCCGGTTGTGATCTGGGTGGGGGCGCCGAAGGGTGGGACGCACGAATCCAACTCCCTCCCTCTGTTCCGAAAGTTCCTCCCCAAGGAAGCGCTCATCGAGGGGTCTTTCGGCAAAAGCTTTCGCAAACAGCCCGTCCCCATCCTCTCACTTGCCAATGGGTCGATGGTCGTCTTCAAAACGTATGACCAGGACCTGGACGCTTGGGCGGCGGCAGAGGTCCACCGGATTCACTGGGACGAGGAGCCGAACACCACCAACGCCTACGAGCTTCGCTCCGAGGCTCGAGCACGCCTCATCTCCACGGGCGGCGACGAGATCATCGGGATGACGCCCCTTTTGGGCCAGTCCTCCTGGGTCCACGACGATGTCCTTCTCCGCAAAGACGAGCCCGATATCTCCGTCTTCCACATGCGGATGGAGGACAACCCTTGGAACTCCCCCGAAGCGATAGCCAAGTACGCGGAGGGGTTGACTGAGGAGGAGAAACGGATGCGCCTGAACGGCGAATTCGTCTCCCTCGGAGGGCTGTTCTTTGAAGAGTTCGAGCCCGACAGGCACGTTGTCAAGCCGATAACGCCCGACCACCTCAAGGGCCAGGAAATCGTCGTTTCGATCGACCCCGGGCGAGAGCGCAGCGGCGTGGTCTGGATCGCCTTCGACAAGGAGAACCGCGGCCTCGTCTTCGATGAGTACTTCCCGAAGAAGGCCACCGTCCCAGTGGTCGCGGACGAGATCAAGGCGCGCAACAAGGCTTGGCGGCTCCGGGAAGCGGAGATTAACTACGTCATCGACCCCTCGGCCCGCAACCAGAACGCGATCAACGCGGACCAGATCGAGGCGGCCTACATCCGGGAGGACATCTTCCCCGAATGGGGCCAGAACAACCGGGCGGCCGGAATCCTCGAGATCAAGCGCCGGCTACAGGCAGACCCCCCCGAGCTTCTGTGGACCGAGAACTGCGAATACGGGATCGACCAGACGGTCCGCTACGCCCGCGATCCGAAAGCACTGGACGAATGGAAAGCGGTCAACCAGACCGAGCGCGTCCGTCACGAGCTTATAGACGCCGCGCGCTACGGCGTGATGAGCCGCACTTGGTATGGCGACGAGGAGGAAGCACCCCTCCGTTCTGCGTACCAGCCGAACTTCCAGCCTTCATGGCAAGAGGAGAAATCCCTTCTGCCCAAATCGTCACCACCGATGGGAGCGTTTACCTGATGGACCCGCACATCGTAGAAAAAGCAGCCATGCCTCCGGGCCAGTGCCTCTTCTCGGGAGACCTTGAGGGGCCATACATCGACCTCGGAATCGTGGCCCCCTGGGTGAATCCCTACGGCTACCTCTCGGTGTCTTACGTCGAATATCTCGCTCGCGATCTGCTCGGGATGGTGTCGGGCAAGGAAGTGGAAAAGGAGGTCGATGAGCTGAAGAACCAGCTTGCGGCCTACGGAGCAAAGGTCGAACAGCTCGAGGCGTTCGTAGATGCAACCGAACGCGCTGCGGAGCTGAAGGAAGGAGCAGGAATCTAGATGGCAGAGGAGACCCAAGTCTTCACGCTCAACAAGGGAGAGTCCACTTCGTGGGAGCGCCCCGTTACCCGCATCTTCGTCGCTAACGGCGTACTTGCGGTGAACGACGGGGACAAGTCCAAAACCCTCAAGGAGGGTGGCGAGTACCGCGCCGAGAGTTCGACCGTGGTCAGCGTGTCCGCGATCGAGGGGAGCAACTTTGCCGTGGACTTCCCGGCCGCCGTTCCCCCTCCGGTCACCCTTCAGCCCGAGAAAGTGGATACGACCGGCGCCGATAAGAAGCGTAAAGGGAAGAAGAAATGACCGAGCGCAGAGTTGCCGGGGCGAACTTCACGATTGCGGACACCGCCGCCGTCCCCAAGGGCAAGAAAAAACTGAAAACCGAATCGCAGACGGTCCTCGCTGCGAACCCCGCTCGCGTCGAAGCCGTCATCTGCAACAACGGCGAAAGCGCTGTCTACATCGCCCTTGGGGAACCAGCCGTAGCGAACGAAGGCATCCGCCTGAACAAAGAAGGCGGGACCTACGTCTGTACCGGCTACAGCGGGATCATCACCGGCATCACGGCCTCTGGGGAAATCGAAGTCTGCTTCTCGGACGTTTGAGCCATGACGATCGCGAACTTCTTCGAGACCAAACTCGTCGCCAGCCTCAAAAACGAATCGGCGGCTGTGGCCGAAGTCTTCGTGAAGCTCCATACCGGGGACCCGGGCGAGGAAGGCACCTCTAACGCGGCCGCCGAAACGACGCGCAAGAAAGTCACATGGGCCGCCGCCGCTTCGGGCGTGATCAAAAACTCGGCAGCGCTCAAATGGGAAGCGGTGTCTACCACCGAGACGATCAAATACGTCTCGCTCTGGGACGCCGCCGCCGCCGGTAACCCCCTTTGGTCGGGCGCTCTCACCGCTGAAAAGGCGTTGACGGCCGGCGACAACCTCGAAATCAAAGCCGAAGAACTCTCGGTATCGCTCGACTAGGAGAAGCATGACTGACGGGGTAACCACTACGCAGTTCAAAGCGTTGCAGGAACGGGTCAAGAAGGAGGAAGACCGCCGGGCGTTTGGAGATACGAGCGTCTCCAATCTCGTTGTTGCGGAGGAAGGTAGGCGCGCCGCGCTTGAGGCGGAAATGAAAGTTCGCCTCTCGGCCATCGAAGCCAAAATCGGGAGGCCCGAAGAACCCCCAAAAGTTGAACCGCCACCGACCCCCCCGCCGGTGGCGAATCCCGACATCTTCCTCGGGGACCAGATAAGCGACTTCCCCGGCAAGCAGTTCGTACCCGGTGGCGTCACCGAAGTCGCCGACCCGCTCGGTTCGGGCCAGAAGGTGCTCAAGTTCACGGTCAACGACTCCGACGAACCGATCAAGTCGGGCAATCCCCGGGCACAGCTCGAATCGCCCGACTTCGTCACTCCCGGGCTGGAGTTCTGGTTCCGGACCAAACTGCTCATCCCGAGCGACTTCCCGAGCTTCAACGGCTGGATGACCCTTTTCTCGGTCTACGGCGCGCCGTATGCGGGCAGCGGCCCATGGCACCTGTCAAGCAGCGACGGCAGGAACATCGAGTGGGAGGAACACAGCTGGTCTACGCCGATAACCCGCGGCAAGTGGGTGGACATCATGCAACACGGGGTCTTCTCGGAAAACGGCTGGCTTGAGATCTACCTCAACGGGCAGCTCTCGATGCCGAAAACCACGGCCGCGCTCCGCAACAGCACGAACAACGGGGGACCCAACAACGTCCGCATCGCCCAGTACCGCAAGAAGGGGATGATCCCGGGTCAAGCGACCCTCTACTGGGGACCGCTCCTCTGTGGCAGCACCAAAGCCTCCGTAGGGGGCTAGATGGCCGCCGCCTATCGCGCTGTCGGCACCGTTGCGGGCGGCGCAGAAGCGACGAAACTGGAAGCCAAAACCAACTCGGCGACGGTAGTTGGCGACTACTTGGTCTTTCCGGTCCTGCTTGGCAACGCGAGCAAAACCGCGACCACCCCGACCGGTTGGGAAAAACTCGGGGAAAAAGAAGTCACGACCGGCGAAATCAACCACGCCTATTGGTATGGGCGCTACGCAGCGGAAGCCGGCGAAAAAACCCATACCGTGAACCTCAGCGGGACGAGCTACGTGGCCGGCCAGATCATCACGATCAAAGAACCCCACGCGACCGAAGCCGTCCTCGCCAAAGAATTCGCTGGCCAGACCTCTTCGACGGAACACAAAGCACCGGCGCTGAACCCCGGGAAGACCGGGACGATGTCGATCGTCTGCGGCACCATCAACCAGACTGGAACGGGGACCCCGCCGACCAACTGGACCGAGCGCCAGGACAACACGATTGGGATCTACGTCGCAACTCGCGACACGCTCCCGAACGAATCGACCGGAGAACCGAAAGTCACGCTCTCGGTCGCCCGCGTCATGTGCATCGGCCAGATCATCATCCAAGGCGTCGCCGAAGGGAAAACGGTCGAAGCCGCAGCCGCCCTGACCGGCACTGGGGCTCTGTCCGCGGTCGGCCTTCGGACCACCTTCGTAAAACCGGAACTCACGGGAACCGGCACCCTCACGGCCAAAGCGATCTCTACCCGCTTGGCTAAAGCTCAGCTCTCGGGGACCGGGAGTCTTTCAGCGGTTGGCTTGAGAACCGCCTTCGCCAAATCATCCCTTTCGGGGCTGGGGTCCCTCAGCGCCAAAGCCCTCCAGACCCTCATGGGCAGAGCAAGCCTGACGGGGGCCGGCTCCCTTTCGGCCAAAGCAACGGCAACGCGGCTCGCTAAAGCGGAACTCACCGGAACTGGTTCCCTCACCGCCAACGCTGAAGCAGAACACAAAGCAGGCTCCGGTCAACCAAGGCGGCCGTTCGGAAGACGTTACCGCTTACACAACCCTCCACAGGACTAACTTGACTATCGCTCTCCTCATCTTCTGCGCCTTCCTCATCGGCGCCTTGGTCTTTCAGGGGTGGCTCCATGCCAAGGAGACCCGCATCCGCGAGGATGCCTGGAGGCTCGAACGCAAAGGGCTCCTGGACCGTATCCAAGCCCCGGAGGTGGTCCCCTTCCTTGACGAGGAGCCCAGCGGGGAGCCGGACTACGCCCGCTTCGACGACGACTCGGAGTACCAGTAATGGCGGTTCTCGACGCCGTCAAACGGGCCATAAACCCGGACAAAATGGAGGTACCCGAGGACATCTCGGCCCGCATGAAGCGGGGACGGGATGCGATGCGCGAAGACGCGCCCAAGCGGAACGAGTGCCTGGCGCACGCGCGCGGGGAACAGTACCGCTACCTCGATGCCAAGAACGCCCTCAAATCCCTCCCGACCACCACCAGCTCCTATGGGGAGGCCGGTGGCAAGGCACCCCACCGGGTTAGGGCGGTCCGCAATTTCATCTTCGACATTGTCGAGACCGAGGTAGCCGCTGCCACCCAGCGCGTTCCCGGTTACGAAGTTTCCCCTTCCGGCACGGAGCCTCGCCGCATCTCAGCAGCTCGACTGGCCCGGAAGGTTCTTTACTACGGCTACGAAAAGTGGGGCGTAGACAGGGCCCTCGAGCAGGTAGTCCGCTACGCGGTGGTCGCTGATGAAGGATTTGCGTGGCCCTATTGGGACTCCACGGTGGGCCCCTATCTCGATGACGGAGAAGGCGGCCTTGTCGGACAGGGCGAGATCGCCATTCGGGTCTATGGCCCCAATGAAGTCTTTGGGGAGCCGGGGATTAAGTTTGAGCAGTCGCGCTGGATCGGTCTTGAACAGGCGCGGGACATCTCGGAAGTCATGGCGATGGAGGGATACGTCGGCGGGAATCTCAATGCCGACGCTCAAACCTCGGACGTTGAAACCGAGGTCAACCCCCAGTCGAAACTCGTCCTCGTCAAGGACTACCTAGAGCGCCCCTCCCCGCAGAATCCCTCTGGACGGTGGGTCACGATGGCGAACGACCGTGTCATCGTCCCCGAGCGGCCCTACCCATGCGTAGACGGGGAAGGGAATATCTGCGATGAGCCAGTCCTTCACCGCCTGACCTATGCCGAGGACCCCTCCAAGGAGAGGGGGTCGGGCCTGGTGCGACACCTCCTCGACTCCCAGCGGCAGGTCAACCATGCCGTCTCCAAGACCTCGGAGTGGGTGAACCTCGCCCTCAACCCGCAGTTGCTCCTCAAGAATGTGAAGCTGCTCGACAAGCTGACCGACGAGCCGGGAGCGGTCTTCAACGCCAGGGGGTCGGGAGAAGCGGTCTGGCGCCAGGTCCCCCAGATCCCCGCGGAGCTCTTCAAACTGAAGGAGGAAGCGATTGCGGATATGGCCCGCATCGCTGCCCAGAACGACATTCCCTCGCAGGTGGAATCGGGCCGGGGGATTCAGGCCCTCCTTGAAAAGGACGCTTCCCGCCGCGCCAACTTCCTGAAGAACCTCGCCCGCTTCGACGCCCGCCTGGCCCGCCACTGCCTCTATCTCGTCCAGCGCCACTACACGGAGCCCCGGCTCCTGAAGGTGCGAGGGGAGAGAGGCATCGAGCCTATCGCCGACTTCTACGGCTCCCAGCTCTGCGACGAGACCGACGTTCGCGTAGCCCCCGACTCCCTGGAACCGCGGACGCGCGAAGGGATCGAAAAGAAGATCCTCGCCTTCGCAGACAGGGGCTGGATCTCTCCCCACGCGGCGATGGCAGCGATCAACAACGGCACCGCCGAATCACTCGTCGAGACCTACGAACGGGCCGTAGCTCGAGCCAACCTGATCATCCTCAAGATCACCGAAGGCCCCGAAGTCCTCTTCAACTCCTCACCCCGCCGGCCGTTCGGCAACGAGGACCCTGGATTCGAAGAAGTCGAAAACCCAGAAACCGGCGAAGTCGAACAGGTCCCTAACGAATACGTCCCCGGCTGGATGCCCCGGCCCTTCGACAAGATCAAAGTGCAGCGAGACGTATTCGAGGACTGGATGCAGTCCACCGAGTACGACGACCTCGACCCGCCATCTCAAGAGGCAGCCAACACCTACTACGACGCCCTCTTGCAGATCGAAGCGAAACAGAACGCTGAGGCGGCACAGGCGCAGCAACAGACCGCCGAAGCCCTCGGGATGAACAACGCGGCGCGGAAACCATCGCCGCCGCCGATGCCCGACCAGACCGAACTTTTCTCACAGTCTTAGCGCACACGCGCTAACGGGACACCCGCGCTGAGAACGCGGCCCCGGCCATCACGCCGGACACGCCTTCAGGCCCCGGCTACACAAGGAGTGCATACACATGCCCGATGAGGCAACCCAGGCCCCTGACGAGGTTCAGGACACGCCATCGCCCGATGCGGCCGTCGAGGAGACGAAACCCGCAGAGGACACGCAACCCGCAGTTGACTACCAGCAGCGCTATGAGTCGCTGGTCCCGGAATACACCCGAGGCCAACAGCTAATCGCTGCGGCTAGGGGCGATCACGGCCCCGAGGCACAGGTGCAGGCTCTTCAGCAGTTGGGCGTAGAGGTCCAGCAAGCCGAAGAAGCGGCGGAAGTAGACGAGTTTGAGGACCCCACGGACCGCCTAGCGCGGGAACTGGAGGCGATCAAATCCCAGCTCTCCTCGAAAGAGGAAGCCGAACAGCAAAAGCAGTTCCAAGAGCTGGAGCGCCAGTACATCGACAACACGATCGGTGAACTCGAAAAGTCGGAGGACATAAAGCTCTCCGCTGAGGACAAGCGTTTCGTCAAAAACGACGCCCTGAACAACCGTCTTGAGGACGGGCGTCCAGACCTAGAGGGTGCAGTCAGAGCTCTAAAGGCGCGCGATGAAGCCCGCCTTAGCGAGTACCTGACCACCAAGAAAGCACCAAAAGCGCCAGTCGGAGCTGCGGGTGAGGAGAAACTAGATCTCTCTGATCCTGACGTTCGACAGAAGTACATGAAGGAAGTCATGGAGGCAGAGGGGTCCTAACCGAAAAGGACAACTCGCAATGGCTGCGACGATTGAATCCCTCACCGTCGCTCTGGACCGTGTATGGACCCAGCGCCGCTTTGAGGACCAGCTGTATTCAGAAACCCCGTTCCTGGACAAACTCAAGAAGACCGACCGCTACACCGTCGGTGAGACTGCCCGGGTTCCGCTCCACACTCGACGCAACGGTGGCTTCACCTCCCTGCCGGAAGGTGGAGGCACCCTGAACGAAGCCGGCCAGCAGGGCTACAACAAGGCCGAGTTCAAGTACAAGCATTTCCACCAGCAAGTGGCAGTGCAGGGCGAGGCGATCGACGTCACTGACGGCGATGCCATCGTTCGTGCAGTAGACGAGGAGATCTCGGGCGCTCTGACGGACATGAACCGCCAGCTCACCCGGATGCTCTTCATGGACGGGACCGGCAGGATCTGCAAATGCCGTACCTCGTCCTCGAACAACGTTGACCTCAACACCACCGAAGGCGCCCAGGCGCTTGAACGTGGATGGCTCTTCATCGGCCAGCCGGTCGACGTAGGGAGCGCGACGGAAGAGGCCCTCCGTGTCAACGGGTCGAAAATCACCGCGCTTGACGAAACCAATGTGGCCTTCACGGTCGCATCCGGGAACGTCACGAACGAGGCGACGACCGACTACGTCTCCCAGAAGGACGCTCGAGCGGGGGAAACCTCGTACGAGATGAACGGCCTGAAAAACATCTACAACACCACGGAACTCGGTGGGCTGACCAGCTCGTCTGAGCCTCTATGGAAGGCCACGCTGAACGAAGAATCGATCCCGCTTACCATCGGGGCGCTTCTGGCCGCTCAGCAGAAAATCCGGCAGAAGAGGGGCAAAAACCCCAACTTCCTGCTCACGGGTCTGAAGCAGCAGCGGAAGTTCTACGAACAGCTCCAGCAGCAGGTCAATTTCAGCTCTGACAAGGGTCTGACCGCCGGCTCGGACGAGACGGCTACCTGGAACGGCATGGACATTGTCGCCGATCCGGACTGCTGGGATGCAGAGCTGTACCTGGGTTCCTACGACCACCTCTTCATCGTGGCCGTGGACAAGCCCTACTGGCAGAACAAAGTCACCGGCGGCGCGCAGCTTGCCTGGATTCAGGGAACTGATTCCTACGGCGGGAAGCTCTCCTACCGGATGAACCTGGGCGCTAACCGTCGTAACGACGGCTACCGCTTCACCGCGCTCACCTAAGCGATAGGCGATGGGGGAGGGGCTTCGGTCTCTCCCCCTAAAGCCGGAAAGGACAACACAATGGCCCTCACGGTCGAAAACATCGGTGCGTTGCCCTATCGCGTGATAGGGGCGCAGCGGAAATCCACCAAGAAAGTCACGTTCGACAACTCCTATCAGTCGGAAGGGGAGCCGTTGACGTTCAAAGAACTCGGCCTCTCCTACGTCGAGAGCGCCGACGTGAGCATTCTGAACGGATCAGAAAACGAATCCGAATTCCCAGTCAGCTCGGGCTACTACACGCCGAGCACTGAAAAGATCCACCTCATCAACGCGAAAACCTCGAAAGAGGTTGCCTCGACGAAAAACGTCGAAAAAGTGGTCGCGCAGGTGGAGGCGTACGGCTGGTGAAAGACAACTTCGGCCTAGTGCCCCCAGATATCAGGGCTCGCATCGAGGCTGAGGAATACAGGGACCATCAGGCGAAGGCTGGGCGAGCGATCAGCGAAGCGCTAACCGCGCTCCATCCAGACCTGGAGTTGGTCTTTGTAAGGCACGACGCCGCCCCGGAGTCCCTCCCTCCGGGTGCGGTGCCGGGCCGATGGCACGTCCACAAGCGAGGCCCGATTCCGTTCTTTGCCCCCATCACCACCCCTGACGGTGGCTACAGGGACCCGGACTCGGGAATCCTCCGCGAACTCGCCGAACGAGACCTCCGCAAGCCCGGAGCCCTAGAGAAGGCCCTGGGCCAGGTGGACTACTCGGCCCAACGGCAACTCGAAACCGAACAGCGCCGGGACGAGATGGTGTCTGACTTCAAGGCGGCGAAGCGGGTCAAAGGCCGCATCTACAGAGATGACGGCTCGAAAGTGCTGAGGAAAGTGGCATGACTGGTGAAGAAATGGTGTCGCGCATGCAGGCCGAAGGGTTCGATTACCTGACGACGGGTCAGTGCATCGAATTCCTGAACGACGCCTACCTTCTCGATATCTGCGATATCCAGGATTGGCCCTTCCTCGAGGCGAGTACCTCCGGCACCGCTCCCCTGACTATCTCCGACCTTCGCTCGATCGAGTCTGTCTCCTCAACGACTCAGGAAGTCAAGCTGCGTCCTATGGACCGCCGCAACATCACCGACCGGAGCTACAACCTCGAAGAAGCAGGGACCCCGCGCTACTACTACCTCAGCGGGGAAACCCAGGTCAAGGTCTTCCCCGTTGCGACGGACACCATCTCCGTCCGCTACTACAAGAACCCGACCAAACTCTCAACGAGCTCCACCCCCCTTCTCCCGGAACGCTTCCACTCGGTGATCGTGGACGGGGCGGTAGCCAGGGCATACGAAAACTCGGACGACTTTGAACTGAGACAGTCCAAGGAAGCCACCTTCCAAGCCCGCCTCGCAAGGATGGAAGGCGTTCTGCTCGATGTCTACAGGGACGGCCCTTCGCAGTTCATTCAGGTAACCGATCCCTTCGCGCTCTCCTGATGCCGGCGCGTGGGTATGTCTCTTATCCCTTTCAAGGTTTCGGGAAGGGCCTGAACCTCGCAGCGAAGCCTGACGCCGTAGATCCGGCCGAGTGCATCGACGCGATGGATGTCAACTTCACGGACCAAGGGGCGATCCAGCAGAGGGACGGCTACGACAACCTCACTGCCGCCCTCACGAACCGCGTAGACAGCCTTGAACCCTTCTACACGTCCTCTGGCACCAAGCACCTCCTCGCAGGGGCAGGGACGCGCCTAGAGGCGATAGAAACCGGGGGCACGGTCAAAGCCTCTGCCACCGGCCTATCGGGAGGGCCTTGGGATTTCTGTCGCTTCGGCTCCCCGAACGAAGAGGTCTGCTTTGCGGGGAACGGGACCGACACGCTCCGCAAGTGGACGGCGACGGAATGGAAAGCCCCCACGGCGACCGTCAACGGGGAAGCGGCCAAAGCGATGCCGAAGGCGAAGTACCTCTGCATCCAGAGCCCCGACAACCGCCTTGTGGCAGCGGGATATGCCACGACCACCGGAGGGCCCAACGCTGCGACCTCCTCGGTCTCAACGGTCTACTTCTCCGAGGCTGGCAACCCGGAAGCTTGGAAGACCGCAGGCACGGCGGCCAACCCGAACAACTCGGTCCAGCTCGACCCCGGCGATGGCGAGGCGATAACTGGGGCAATCGCTTGGCGCGAGATGGTCATTGTCTTCAAGGAGACGAAGTTCTTCGTCTTCTTCGGGAACTCGACGGATTCCGAAGGCAATCCTGTCTTTAACTTCCGGCGGGTGGACACTGGCATTGGCTGTGTCTCACCAAGGACGCTCTGTGCGGACGCAAACGGCGTGTACTTCATGTCCCGTTACGGGATGCACCGCACCACTGGCAGGGAGCCAGAACTTCTCTCCTCCCGAATTGAACCGATCTGGTCCGGGGATATCTCGCCCTTTTACACCGGAGGTGTTCTGGCCCACGGCTTTATCACGAACGCTGCGGCGACCCTGCACGACGAACGGCTGTACCTGAGCTACCCAACCACGGAAGCCAACAGCCGGACCCTCGTCTACGACCCCGAACAGCAGTGGTGGAGCCTTTACAGCTTCGCCGGCTCCGCCCTCGCCAGCTTCCGAGTGTCCTCGGCGCCCGAACTCCTCTTTGGCTACCCATCGGGGGAAAAGATGATCGGTCGCCATGGCTCGAGCTTCACGAACGACGACGGCACCGCCACCTCCTCCTTCTGGCGTTCAGGCTGGTTTGACCTCGGCAGTCCCGATGTAAAGACGATCCGCAGCTCCAAGGTTTGGGGGACCGGGGAAGTCTCAATGGCGCTGGGGTACGACTTCAAACAGGGCGTCGGCAAACTCGTAACGCTCCGTCTTGAAGAATCTTCAGGGACGAAATGGAACGAATCAACTTGGGGCGGGGGGAAATGGGAGACGCCAAGCGGCCTCATGGCAGCCGAGCGCCGGGTTGCCCTCCGAGGAACCGTCGTCTCCGTCTACTTCTCGGCGGCAATCTTGAACAAGACCTGGTCGATTCACCGCATTGACCACCACCTACGAGAGACCCGCAAACCCTCAACCATTTACGGATAAATGTCCAAAGTCACCCTTCCCCGCACGAATCAGACCGGCACTAATGAATGGGCCGATGTCGAAGCGAACGACAATGCGCTCGCGGAAGTAATCAACGGCAAACTCGACAATGAAAACATTGCGGCAAGCGCGAACATCGCTCGCTCGAAGCTCGAAGGTGGAGCGCAGGGGATTGCCGGCACGTGGTATACGCCGACCATCGTGGCGACCGAACAGACCCGCGAATCGGCCACCTTTGGCACGTTAAGCACGCCTGACGAAATCACGGGAGTTGTCGTGCCCACCAACGGCACTATCCGCGTCGGCTTTACGGCAGTCTGGAAAAGCTCAGTTGCTGCAGCAGGCAGGGCCGCCCTTACGCTCAATGGGGCTGCCATAGCGACCGTCCTCAACGTTTCCACGGCTGAAGAATCCACGGTTGGAACGACCTTCCATGCTCTCTCGACAGCCGGTCTGGGGAGTGGCACTCCCAAAATCCTCCTCACGGGCGCCGAAGTGAGCAGCTTGAGCGCTGTCGGGGCGTCTTGGGTCGAGATCGAGGCCCTTACGGCGGGGACCTATAGTCTGGCAATTCAGTTTCGCGCCACGTCAGGTTCGGTGACTGTCAAGGAACGAAAACTTAAGGCCGAGGTCCACGGCTTCTAGCGTTTGACGTAGCGGTATTCAATCCGAAGTGCGCGTGCGCCCGCGAATGAGACGTAGTCCATGCTGCTTTGCGTTCCGCAGGCGTGGAGGATCACCGATACATCCGAAGAGGCGTAGGAGGCGTCACAGCCGCCATTCAGTCTCAGGTAGCTGAGTCGTTCGTTGTCGGCGTAGACGTTGAGGTATAGGAGCCAAGCTTCCCCAACGTGTCCGGGGACAGTCCAATGCTTTGCATGGGTGGTCGCGGTTAACTGGACCGCACACTTGCGCTTCGCGCATGGGGGCTGGGCTGACGCGCTGGATACGCCGAACGCCATGAAGGCGAGAGCGAGGACAAGCGCCGTGAAATAAGCTTTGGTCGTCATCGGAATCTCCTGTTTTTCCGGTGGCCGGCCCCCGGCGATGCGATCTCGCGCGGGGGCGCTTTGTTGTTTGGTCGCATCCGAACTTAGCACGATCCTTCAGCGGCGGGGGCGGGCGGCGCACATTCCTTCCCGATTCCAGGCTTCGGGTGCAGCACTTCATCCGCTCCCTTAACCAGCAGATGACCCCCGCCCCAAACGATCGCCGCCGCAGCCAGCAGGAGCACGGCTCCAATTAAAAGGCCCACGGCTAGTTGAAGGCTCCTGATCACTATGAAACGAGGCTAGGTGACTCTCCCCCTTCCGTCAACCGTTAACGACTCTGCTACCCAGGAATGCCTAGACGCAATAGCCAGGCAGTTCCCTATTGCCGGGGCGAATCTCACCCAGAAAACGGTATCCGACAAAAACCTAGCCAAGCCGACTCTCGCGGGTGCGGTGAAAGCGAATGGCGAAAAAGAATCCGGAGAAGGCTTCACCTCCGAAAAAACCGCGCTCGGCGCCTACAAAATCACCCTCTCTACTGAACTCGCGAGCGCTGGCGTGGCCGTCGCTATCGCATATGGAGGCGCTTACGCCAGGTCCACGGGCACGGCCCAAAAAGTCTTCGAAATCTTCACCGCCGTCCCTAACACCGGCGCGCAGGTTGATTCTGCGTTCGGCTTCATGATCAAGGCAACCTAAATGGCACAACTCGCACGCGCATTCTCACAGAAAGCGGTCAAACCGCAGGCCCGCCCCGCCACGGGTGGGACCTCCGCACCCCGTAGCGCTGGGAAGGGTCCCACCACTGGGATCACCGGGAACAAGACCAGCGGTCTCTATCCCTACTGGGGGGAAGACAAACCCTGGGGAGAGAAGGCGCAGGGCTACGGGGGCGCTCCGTACAGTTCACCCCCGGCGGCCCCTGCCCCCTCGTCTGCCGGCGCGGCCTCGAGCTCCTCTACTCCTCGCCCGTGGGATGCCGCCTACGAGACTTCAGTCAACAGCGCGAACGCCCGCTACAACAACACGCTCCTAGGGCTGCAGGGAAAGAAGGGCATCCTGCAGCAGGAATACGGCTTGGAGCCCGGGTTCAACGACTACAACGCGAACCCCTATTCCCGAGCCTCCCTTCTCGAGAAGAGCTACCAGCGCGCCAACCGCGCAGCGGGCACCTCCCTAGCCTCAGCGGGCCAGCTCTACTCCGGTTCCTCTCAGAACGCGGAAACCTACAACCGTGAACACAGCGCGCAGGAACGAAGCAGCCTCGAAGGCTTGTATCGGCAGGCGCTTCAGCAGAACATGGACGAAGGAACTGCTGCGTTCAACCAGCGCCAGGACGAAGTCAACGCGGCTCTTTGGAAGTCAATCGAAAACGCTTCGCGCGCCGAACTCGAACCGGAAGAGTCGCCGGCCGGTGGGGGAGGAGGTAGTGGGGCATCCAACCCACTACCTGCCTACCTCCAAGGAACCCCGAGCACGGGGACGGTCAAGGTCAAAAACAACAAGACGGGCAAAACGGAAACCAAAAAAATCGCGGTCGGACCCGGAAGGAAAGCGAAATAGATGGCTGGCAACGGCGGCGTGGGTTACCCCAACCCGAACAAGAGCAAGAACCCGGGCAAGAACAAGGGGAACTCCCAGAAGAAGAACGGGCCCTCCTACACCGTCATCCCCGACAAGTCCAGCCAGGCCCCCAAGCAGGGGCGGAACGAATACGCCTATCTGCAACTGCCCTCAAACAAACAGCTCCACCAGGAAACCACCGCCGCCACGAATCTTGCCTACCACCCGGTGGAACAGCAGACCAAGGCCAACCTCCGAGCTTCTGAAAAACGGGTCAAGGACGTAGGCAATTGGTGGAATGAATACCTCCAGACCGTCGGTCAGTCGCAGGCCCAGACGCAGCAGGCATACGCCGATGCGGCCGCACAGACCCAAGGGCTGATCAACACCGGCTCCGCGGTAGACACGGCCAACACCTCAGCCCTGAACGCCTCCCAGTCTCAGGCCGCCGCCCTCCGAGGGCAGGACGCGAGCGCCGCCAACGCTGCGACCACGGGGACTGCCAACGCTGCCCTTTCCCAGCGGAATACCCAGCTCGGAACCCTCGGAGCTGTTACCGCGGGGCAAGGGGCTAATCAGTACGGCTACCTAGCCAACCAGCGCAGGATCGGTTCCGGCCAACGAGTCGCCGGCATGGTGGGAGAGTCAAAACGCGGACAGTCGATCCGCAACGACCTCCGGGATCTGAGCAAGGAGCGGGGCGAATACGCGACCAAAACCCTCGGCCAGAAAGCCGCCGAAGCTCGCGAACTAAAGCTGAAGAAAGACGCCTTCCACCTCGAAGCCAAAGGCCAGGCGCTCAGCGCCAAAGCCGAAGCTGCAAAGGCTCAGCGCGAATACAAAGAACACCTGGAAGAACAGAAGCTGAAGGAAGCTGGGCTTGGTATCGACCAGCAGAACGCGAACACCGCGGCGAAGAATGCGCAGACCGACCGCTACGAGGCGCTGCACCCGGGTTCCGACAGCACCTCACACCCGACGCCAGAGGGTCTGAACAACGCGCTCTCCTCGCTCAATGCCCTTATCAACGCAGCGGGGGGGCCACCGAGAAACGCAGCCGAGTGGGCCGAACTCCAGGGCATCCTCGCTTCAGAAAGTGAAGTTAGCCCCTCGGACGCCGCGCGAGCGATCAAGCGCTACCGCAAGCGCCATCAGAACCAGCTCATTAGAGAAGACCCGAACGAAAACTCGCTAGGTCGGTAATGGCCGGCCTTGGGAAAACCAAACCAGGCTTCGCCTCGAAGGGTGGGCGGAAGAAACGCAACCCCCCCGTTATGGGGACGACCAAGGAACGCCGCGAACATGAGGGGAAGGACAAGACCCAGCCTCTCCCTCCCGGCCCGAAGGTCATCCAGGAACGGGAACACCGCGGCGAACCGGCGACGGCCGCAGAACGCTACAAAGCCGCTCTCAGCAAGCGCTACGAACAGGCCAAGGGGACCGGCTTCAAGGCGAGCACGAAGGACTCCGGAGGGTTCGACCCGCTCGATGCTGTCGAAACCGCGCTCGGGCTGAACAAGTCCTCCTCTCTCCGCGCGGGCGGGGACGCCGCCAGGCACGTCGTCCAAGGCGAACTGGACAACCTTGTAGAGCAGGCGAAGAAGAACCTTTCCCCAAAAGGGCTCGGGGGTCAGAAGTCCTACGAGGCGCCGACCAAGAAGGAAGCGCAGGCCCTCGCCACGATCACGGCATTCGTTCCGGCCACCGAGGCTGCGGGAGCGGGGGAGAAGGCCCTACAGAAAGTCGCCTCAGAGGCAAGCAACGCTGAGACCGCCGCCAAGGTGATCGCCAAGGTCAAGGGTGCTCCGAGGGCTGCAGCCAAGGCGGCGAAAGAGGCGCCGGTACGGAAGGCCAAGGCGATCAAAGCTGCGCCCCGCAAAGCTATTGCAACCGCCAAACGCGCCCCCGAGCTGAAGACCGCGAAGGGCCAAAAAGCCGCCGCGAAAGCTGCGAGCAAGACTGCCGCGAAGCACCCCCTCCGGTCGGGCTACGCTGGCGCCGTTGTCCTTCCCGAAGGTGTTCTCCCCGGAGATGTGACGAAACGCGCGAGAGCGTTTGCAGAAGGCTCAGCCAGCGCGATCGTCAACCACCCGGAGGAAACGCTTAAGACGACCCTCCGCGCCCTACCAGCTGCGATCACTGGCCCCGTAGCTCTCGGCGCCTCGGCGGTTGAGTCCGTCGCTCACGGAACCCCGAAGCCGCTCGAGGAAGAGGCGAAGGGACAGGCCGAAGGCATCGGGCACATCGTAGGTACCGCCTTTTCAGGGGACCCGAAGAAGGCAGAAGAAGCGGCTCGTAAAGAAGGCTCGCTCTCTCTGCTTACTCCGATCCCCGCCCTGACGAAAACCCGTGCCTTCAAGGCTGCGCGTGGCGAGGCTCGAGGTGCTGGGGGTGCACTCCGCAGGGGGCTCGCCACCACCGACAAGCTTCCGATGAAGGAGAAGCGGAACCTGAAGATCCGCCACGCCCCCAAGGGTGTTGAGCAGGAGGTCTCCGGTCTCGCTGCGCGGCACAACCAGCGCAAACGGGTCTCCGTCATCAAGGCGCGCACCGACAACCCGCATAGGGTCGCTACGGCCGAGCACACCAACAACCTCCTTCACGCCCTCGCCAAGGCCCCCAAGGGCTCGCACGTCGCTATTCAGACTCTGGCCGAGTACGGCATCCGCAACAAAGAGGGCGCCGACCTCATCCGCAGCAGAGGGCCCGAGGCTCGCGCAAAGCTCGCCGGCGAACTGAAAAAGGCAGAGGAGGCGGGGAGCCGCAAGAAGGCCGCAGCCATCAGGCGATCGATGGAACGCACGGTGGGAGACGACGAGCTGATCCACGCCCTGGACTACGCCGACCTCCACCCGGAGATCTTCGAAAGCAAGGCGATCAAAGAGGCCCTAAAGCACTACGGGAAGGCGGCCGAGGGAACTGCGGCGGCTCAGGCTGGCAAGGGGGAGAGGGCACGCGTCCTCCCCCAAGGGGACATCTTGGGAATCCCCCGCCCCGAGCACACGGTCCCCCTCCATAAGCGAGATGAATTCGGGGCTACTTCTTGGGCCGACGCAGCGTTGCGCCTCAAAGAGCTTCGCAAGCGCCAACGAAAAGCCCTCAACCAAGCACCACCCTGGGGCCGGTCGGTGATCGAGGAGGACCTTGCTCGCACCCAGAGCATGCTCAAGGAGGCCGAGAAGGGGGCTAGGCGGAAAGCAAATGTCCGCACTAAGAAGCGCTGGGCGACCATAGACGGCGTCAAAAAGAAGATCGAGGTTAAGGACCAGCCCTACGAAGACCGCCTCCTCAAGGAGTACGTGGACAAGGTCGAATCGGCAAGGAAAGAGGCCGGCCTAGAGAAGGCCGTTTTCACCGCCCACGCCTCAGCCTCGGGAGACAAGGGCGCAGGGCTGGAGAACCGCTTCCCAACTCCGATCGGCCGGAAAGAGTACGCGCGAGAAGGGCATCTGGCGGCAGCTAACGAACTGGACCGCTCGCTCGAAGGCTTGGTGCGCAACTCGATTGCCAAGCCTCGCTCCCGCGCCGCCGGCAAGGAGTTTGTCCGCAACATCGTTGACGAGTTCGCCATCCCCTTCACGAAAGACGGCAAACAAGAGACCGTGGGGCAGGGGTCCAAAGACTGGGCCATGCTCACCCGCCGCAAGACGAAGGACAATCCGGAGGGCGGCCAGTTCGACCCTCGCTCAGTCGCTCGCCTCGCCTACAGGGAGTTCAACAACGCGATTGACGATCCGTTCCTGAAGGACGTGGAGCGAGACAAGAAGCTCCAGGGGATCATGGATGACGCGCTCAGCGGGAAGTCGCCAGGCAATGAGCCCTTCGTCCTCGTCCCGCGCGAGGCGATCAAGGAGGCAAAGGCCCAGATCTCCCCGGAGCACAACATCTTGACCGAGGCGATGGGCCAGTTCGCGAAGGTCTCCAACCGTCTGATCCTCGGGACCAACCCGGCATGGCTCGTCGCACAGACCGTGGCCGAGGGAGTTCCGATGCTGATCTCTCACCCGCACCTGGCCAATCCGGCCTACCTTGCTCAGCTCTACCGAGACTCCAAGCGCTATGGCGATCGGCATCCCGAGCTCCGCGCCACCGCAGGCGTCTCTCCCCTGAACGCCGCCTCACTCCGTCAGCCCCATGAGGAGATAGAGACCTACACCCCCGAGACCTGGGAGAAGGGCGCGGAGGCGATGACGCGGGGGAAATCCGCACGCTCCGCCTTGTCCTTCGCCAAGCTCCGTGCGTTGGGTGAGGTCGACGTGCGCCGGCAGAACGCCTACCGCAAAGCGATGTATGCGGCAGAGGGCGACCGACGCTTTCGCTCTTGGCACTCCGGGCTAACTCATCTGTTCGACGATGAGAAGGCCATCGCGAAGAAATTCCGTGGTAAATCACGCGCTGAGCTCTGGGACTGGCTGAACACCAAAGAGGGCAAGCCATACCGCGAACGGATAGAGGATCACGTAGACGCCGTGCAGGGCAACTGGACCGCCTTTACGCGCTACGAGCGCGCCCTGGCCCCGTTCACCATCTTCTACCCCTTCATCCGGTACTCGCTCCGCTGGGCCCTCTGGGCTTTCCCGAAAGAGCATCCGGTCCGGGCCACCATCCTCGCCCTGATGGGGCAGGCGAATTCCAACCAGCTCGAGAAACTCGTCGGCGGTCCTTTGGGGAACCCGGTCGCCTACGCCTTTCCGGCCTACCAAAATGCAGCGGGAGAAACCGACGTGCTCCCCGGAGGCGCTCGCATCTCCCCGGGGCAGTCCTCGATCACGCAGGCCATCGCCTCGGGGAACCCCGCCGCGGTGCTCTCGAGCGCCAACCCCTTCCTCGGCGCTGCGATCACCGCGACCACGGGCGTAGAACCCTTCACCGGAGAAGAGGCCAGTATCCCTAGGGGAGAAGCAGCTATCAACGCGCTCCTCGCCCTACCCGCCCCCGTTCGCATCGCAGGGGTGAAACTCGGAGGGCAGTCCCCAGCCTCCAAGGCGTTCGAAGCGTTCGACCCCAACAAGCCGGAACGCTCACTCCTCAATCCCTTCATCCCACAGTCGGGCGAGAACTTCAAAGGCGCTGAAGACCTCAGCAAAGAATTCGCCACGAAGTACGGTGAAGGCGATATCCCCGGGCCCTTCGACGCGAAGATCGTCCAAGAATTGCTCTACGGGAACGGCGGCAAGCCGAAACCGGAGCTGCTTCCCGACGTGCTTCAGAAAATCCACGAAGCTGAAGCAGCGAGCGGCGGGGTGAAGAAGGCAGAGGCCCCTTTCCTTCCGCCCTCCAGCGATTTCACCGATCTACAGAAGGAACTCCTTGAAGCCGTCGAGAACGCTTGGAAAACCGGCCCCAACGCACAAACCGAAGAAACTGGTGGCAGGTTTGAACAGGCCGCGGCTAGGTCCTCTGGCGACACCAAAGGTCGATTCGAGGCAGCCGCCGAAGGGATGGGCGGGGGATACACGGGGCGCTTTGCCGAAGCGGCGGGAAAGTACGGGGGCTAGATGGAGGCGAACGCAATTGAGTTCCGCCTGCGCAACCACGAAGCTAGGCTCGATTCCGCCGAAAATTCCATTACTAGGCTTCGCGACACCTCGGCGCGGCACGACACCGATATCTCGGTGGATCGGACGGTGCTACGGGAAACCCGCGAGGACCTGTCTGAAATCCGCCATGAGCTGACCTGGGTGAAGCGAGGGCTCTGGGCCGCCGCTGGAACCTTTCTGATGTTCTTCGTCGCCGCTGCGTCTCTCCTCCTAAGCCTCTCCGGAGCGAGTTAGATGGACCAGCCGCGCTTCGTCGGGGGAAGGATCAAGGGGACCCAGCTCGCGGCGGCGGCATTTGTGCTGAGCCTGGTTCTCCTGCTTGCCGTCGGGGGAATTTCCGTTTTCCTCCTCGCCAACCAGACCACCACGACTGCCGACTTCTCCAGCGAACTGCGGGACGGGCTGGTCGAAAGCTGCGAACTCAACGGAGACCCCCTCCGCGCGGCCGTCCGCAATCTCCTTCGGGAACAGATCCGCAACACCGAATCCCCCCTAATCAAGGAACTCTTCCCGACGCTTCCCCAGTCGTTCATCGACATGCGTGTCGCGGCACTCCACCAACGGCTTGCAGAAGTCAAGCCCGTGGTCTGCAACGACCTCTACCCCAAGCCCTAGCCGGCTCATATTTGAAAGGACGGGCCGTATGGCCTCGAATGGACGCTTGTCCGCGTCTGAACTCTCTCCGATTCCTGGAGGCGAGCTACGAAAGGACGCTGCCGCAGCATGGAACGCCCCGGGTGGGCCGGCCGACGCCGGTCTCCGTCCCACGGGTCCCATGTCCAGCTACCGAACCTATGAGGAGCAGGTCTACCTCTGGGGGCTCTACCAGCGTGGAGAAGGGAATCTCGCTGCCTACCCCGGAACCAGCAACCACGGTTGGGGGATAGCCGTCGATCTCGCGGAACCGTGGATGCGGACGTGGATGGATAGCCACGGGGCGAAATACGGCTGGAAGAAGACCGAAGCCTTCTCCGAGTGGTGGCACATGAACTATGTGGGCGGGGTCTCTTTCCCGACCTTCGAGACGCTGAAGAAGGGCAGCCGAGGGAAGCGGGTCAAACGCTTCACCCGCAAGCTCGCCTTTATCCACGCCTCGGCCCACGGCGCCTACCTGAAGCGCTGGTACTGGCGCTACAAGCAACCCGTAGTGGGTGCGGTGACCCAGTTTCAGAAGGACCAGGGGCTACACCCCGACGGGATCATCGGTCCCAAGACCGGGGCGCGGATCAACGGAACGTTCAAACGCCAATGGGAACAGCGGGGAGGGAAGCGCTGATGGGTCGCACCTACACCTATGGGGACTTCATCAAGGCGTTCCTGCCAGCTATCGGCCTGAAGTGGATTAGCGTCCACCGTAAGCGGGCCCTGCTCGCCTGGATGTACGCCGAGGGTGCGGGGGGGAGATACAACCCGCTCAACACCACGCTCCCCAAGCCTGGCTCCTACGCCATCAACTCGGCTGGCGTTCAGAGCTACGTCTCATTCCAGCAGGGCGTCGAAGCAACCGCTGAGACCCTGAACTACGGAGCCCGAAACAACGTGTTCGGCTACCGCAAGATTAAGCGCCGGCTCCGCTTCAACCGCCCTGCGCGTCACGTCCTCGAGGCCGTCGAAGACTCGGCCTGGGGCACCGGAGGCCTTGCCCGCCGAGTGCTCGTAGAGAACGGCAAGTCCACCGTGGACACCTACTGGTACCGCCTCCTCCCGTCCCAATAACCCGAAAGGAATCATTCATGGCCCGTTACAACAAGGCGCTCGTCGCGCTCGGCACCGCAGTCGTCGCCGTCGCCACCGCGCTTGGGTTCCACGTTGACCCAGCAGCCGTCGCCGCAGTCGAGGGCGCTATCGCCACCCTCCTCGTCTTCGTTGTCCCCAATGCTGAGTAAGCAAGAGCGCATCGAAGAGATCAGGCAGGAGCTGGACTCCATCCCCACGTTCCTCCCCGGCGACTTCTACGGGGACGACTTCTTGGTCGGGGAGACGGATGTCCGCACGACTGCTGAACTTGAAGGCGAGCTGAAAGGACTGGAAGCATGTCTCTCCTCTGGGTGCTGATCATCATCGTTCTCATCCTCTTCGGGATTTTCCTCATCCGACGAATTTGATGAGGAGCTTCCTCCGCTGGCTCTTTGGCCCCATCCTGCGCTGGCTCGCAAGGAGAGCGGACTGAGTGTCTCACCGTCTAGCTAGCCTTTAGGTGTGTCCCACGTAAGCCGAGGGAACGCCGCTGAGAACTTCGTCGCGGAACAGCTTGAGCTTGAAGGCTGGACCGTTGGTTCTCGCCGACACCGGAAGGGTGGGGGGGACCTCCTTGCCCATAACCCGGATGGCCGTGAGTGGCTGATAGAGGTGAAGGCCCGCCCCCGAAAGACCGTTTATTCAGGGTTCACCCGCACCCAGCGGTCCGAAGTAGTGGAAACGCCGATGGCGCCCCACGCCGAACGCTGGCTTGCTCGGGTGCAGGGGTCGGGGGAGAAGCGCAGCATCGAATGGATCGCTGAGAGCCGATGGCCGACGAGACGATAGAACGCGGCCTCGAGCTCCTGCGCTCGGGGCGGTGCGAATCAGTGGTCCAGGCCGCTCGCAACTCGGAGCCAAACGCTCGACGCTGAACGAAGTTTGGCTGAAAGAGCTACGGGGCGAGGACCAAGAGCCAGGCTCTATCACCATCAACCCGGACGAGCTACCGGCGTCATGGACGGCAGATCAGATCCTTCGGGAGCACGGCAGGGACCCTGAGGAATACATCGTTTACAAGGAAAGCGCGACGAGGTGGGGGGACCCAGAGAAGCCCTTTTTCAGACTCCGCCTCGACTATCACCCGAAGAAGTCGCTCCTCCTCCCGCCAGACCCTTCCGATTGGACGCCTCCTCCGAAGCCGAAACGACGGAAGCTCAAAGAGAACGAAGCGCGCAAGGTCGCCATCGTCAGCGACCACCACTGCCCGCTAGAGGATCGCCAGCTCCATAGCTGCTTTCTCCAGTGGCTGGAAGACGAGAAACCGGATGAGGGGGTGATCCTGGGGGACCTGCTCGACTTCTCCTCCATTTCCCGGCACAGGCGGGGGAAGCGCAAGGCGCCAGCGACGCCTAACGAATGCCTGAGGTCCGCCCTGCACGTCCTACGGGACTACCGCCACGCCTCCCCAGACACGTTCTGGACCATTCTCCCGGGCAACCACGACGACCGCCTGGAGCACCAGCAGATTGACAACACCCCGGGCCTCTACGGTGTCGCACCGGGTGGAGGAGAGACGCTCGACGGCAAGGAGGATCTGACGCCGGCCCAGCACCTCCGCCGTCTCCTCTATCTGGACGACCTTGGCATCGACTGCATAGACGAGGACTACAACCGGGCGAAGCTCCTGCTCGGGAAGAAGCTCACGCTGCGGCACGGCTACCTCTCGGGGAAAAACGCCTCGCAGAACATGCTCGCCAAGGTCGGCCACTCGACCGTTCAGGGCCACACCCACCGGCTCCGGATGATCTACAAGACCGAGCACGACGAGCACGACCCCGAAGACCCGACCGTGACCCGCATCGGCGCTGAGGCTGGATGCATGGCCCAGATCGCAGACGGCCTCCAATATGACGACCAGCCCGACTGGCAGCAGGGCTTCCTTGTGGCCCACCTCTGGCCCAACGACGACTTCACGTTGACCCCAATTCCCTACGTCCCAGGCCGCCTCCTCGCCCCTGGGAGGCGATACGAGTGAGAACCATGTTCAAAAACCCTCCCACCAAGAAGCAGTGGACCGGCCACGATGAATACTTCGAGCTCACCGTCCCCCCGGACCTGATGGTCGCGCTTGGAGACCTCCTGGAGGGCAAGAGGGTCCCGGGAGAGGCGATCACGCGGCTTCAGACGGTCTGGCAGTTCGGTAGACGCGTAAAGCTCCCCTATGCTCGGTTGCCGTGGGGCGAATTGGAACTAGAGGCGAAACGGCAGGGGATCTCGGAGGCCGAAGTGCTCTGGGATAGGGCGCGAGCCAAGGACCCGAGTGGCCTGTAGGTGCCCCGCCCCCCTCGAGCCCGCCGATCCTCGGCACAAAGGCGAGTGCTGCAAGTGTGGACGGGCCCTCTCGAGGGTGGTGGACGACACCAAGGTCCGGGAGTTCTTCGACGCCTTGGAACGGGCAGTCGGCGCCGGCGCGCCCGCGGAAAGCGATAATCCCCTCGGAGGCTTCCGCCACTTCCGAATCCTGGCGGAATACCGGGAGCGCCACGGCAGAGAACGCTTCGGGCAGTCTTTCCTTCAAAAAGAAAACATCGCCGAGGGGTTCGAGGAGGCCGCGGACCTCGCCATCTACCCCCTGCTCGATTCCATCAAGGAATACGTCCGGCCCTCTGAGGACCCAGATGTGGACCTGGTCCTCACCGCCGCCCGGCACGCCTTCATCGCCTTTGAGGCGCTCCGCGAACTCGCCGGCAAGCGCCGCGGCTCCCCTTGATGCCTGGCGGCGTCATCGCAACTGGCATAAGCTGAACCGGGCAAGCCCAAGATGGGCTGTCCCCCTGCAAGCGTCGTCTCTCTTCGGAGGGGCGGCGCTTTTTTATTGCCCGGTTGGGGGGTTCCTGTGGACTACCCGCCCTACCTTTACGCCGGTCAAGCGTAGTTTTGGGGCGAGAACACTAAGCGGTTATTGCAACAGGAAGTTTTTTTGACAGCTTCCCTTGACACTGCCGTTACAAGTCGCCATTTTCCTTCGCGGGACTCAGGCTCATGAGAGGAGAAGCTTGAGGCCCACGACAAGGAAAGGCGGGCAGGGATGTCCGAACTGCGGAGTAGATTCGTCCGCCGTAATTCAGGTGCGCGGCCGGCGCTCGAGCTGCCTTCGATTCGCGCTTTGCAGGGAGGTGCGCGATGACACCGGAGGAAGCGCGGGTTCTGGCGGCGGCTCAGTTTGCGATGAACAGGGCGCTCAACTGCGAGCAGCTTTCTGTTTACGCCCGGAGGGCTCTAGAAGCCGCTGAATCGCTCGTAGCTCGGCATGTAGGAGATCTAGGCTCTCTGCAGTCTCAGCCCGAAGGGCCTCGATCGCTTCTTCAACTCGTCGCAAGTTCGGAGCCTCCGACTGAGACGCGTTCAGCGACTCCATGAGGTCGCCGGGCTCGCGCGACACCAGCTCTTCCGGGTCCACTTCATAGAAGCGGGCCGCCGCTTTCGCGTTCTCCCACTTGATGGGGCCGCCCTTCTCCCAAGTCCTTAGCGACTTGGTGCTGACGCCTATCTCGTGAGCGGCGTCCTCCTGGCTTAGGCGCAGCTCGGTTCTCAGCTTCCGCAGGTGCTCTCCACGAGCGTGATCGGCCATCTGCTGCCGGAAACTAGCCAGTAGTGCCGCGTGCGTCGAGGGAGCGGAGGGGAAGTGACGGTTTCGGGTGCTTGACTTCCGGTTCATGACCGCTACACTACCGGTAGTGGCAAGGAAACGCAAACTCCCTCCCGGCATCTCCGTCATCTCCCTTCGCCTGCCGACCGAGCTGCACGAACAGCTCAAAGCCTCGGCCAAGCAGCGGGAACGGACCATCTCTCAGGAAGCACGCCGGGCCATCACGCTCCACATAGAGAGCACAAAGGAGGCGTCATGACCGCCCTGCAAATCATCGGCGCGCTGGCCTCGCTGGCCGTCTTCTACTGGGCCTACTTCCGCGGCTACCGGGGGCGGGCGTGATCGCCCTCATCGGACTCGGCACGGCCCTCGAACTGGTCGTCTGCCTGCTCATCCTCTTTTCGATTGTCGAGGCGATGGCTTGGTTTGAAAAGCGCCGGCCGCAGACCCCCTCAGAGCGTCACGAAGAAGAACGCGAGGAAGAGCTGGCGGAGATTGCAGCAGAGGAGCGGACCAAGCCTCTTACGTGGGCTGAGGTCGAGGACTTTGACTGGTCCGGCTTCTCAGAGGCGAGGACTCGCTGGGAGCGCGAAAGCGAATTCTCAGACCGCATCTCCAACCCCAAAGCCTCCGTCCACATCTTCCCTACTGAGCGTCGTTCGGAATGGAAATTCTCGCCCGAAGACGAGGCCGCCTAATGGCCTTCAAATCCGGCGAGTACCCGTTCGACGCCATGCAGAAGGTGGCTAACGAAAAGGTCGGGCTCATCGACCCGGTGAACCTCAAACAGCGCCAGGCCCTCGAAGCGGACTTCTCCCTGAAGCGTGAGGAGCGCTACCTAGGCACCTGTGTGACGGACCTTGAAGTCAAGGGGTTCACGGGTGCGCAAGAGGCCTTGGAAGTGGCAGTAGAGGCCATCTACGACGCCAGGCGTCGGATCAAGAAAGAAAGCGAGAGCGAGTGATGGAGACCTATCGATTCTTGGAGAAGGCGCTTGCCTTGATTGAGGACAAGAAGGATTGGTGCCAGTACCTGGTTGAAGACGAGCAAGGCCGACACTGCGCCGTCGGCGCCCTGGATGCAGTCGCCCTCGCCACGAAAGCCACCCGCAAGGACGCTTGGGCTGCACTCAGTATTGAGGTTGAACTGGCCACGGACGGCGCGCACGGAGCAGTCTCGGCCTTCAACGACTCCCGCTCCCACGCCGAGGTAGTCGCCCTCTTTAAAAAGACCATCGCCTCAGAGAAGGCCAAGGCAGGCGCCCTCCTCGAAGTCCCCTCCAATTGCAGCGAGACCCAGCGGGTGTACGCATGAACTGGGGAGTAGGACAAACGATTTCAGAAGCCGTGGGCGCAGCCGAAGAGGCCCAGAAACAGGACGGGAAGGTCATCGTCTGCCTTTGCGGCACGTTCGCGGTCCCCGCCGATGCCACGGCCTGCCCTTCGTGCGGCCAGGAGGTCAAGAACGCATGAGCCAGGTCTACGAGGTCAAGCATGTATCCGGCCCCAAGGAATGGCAAGGAAGCCACGGGCCGATGCTCTCCTACAAGCTCGACCTCGATAACAACGGGGTCCTCGAGCGGCAGGTGGAGCTCAACAGGAAGCCAGAGAGTCGCGCTCCGGCGGTCGGGGAACTGCTTGCACTGGACTTGGAGGAAACGAACTACGGCACGAAGGCCAAGCTCGACTTCGACCGCACCAAGGAACTGAGCCAGCCCGCCCTCCCTACTGGCTCCTCAGAAGTCAAGACCAGCTCCAAAGGGTCATGGCAGCCCGAGAGCCAGCGCGACCCGGAGAGGGCCGCGCGCATCCTTCGGCAGCACTCGCAGGGCGTCGCGATTCAGTGGCTCGCGGCCGAAGCGAAAGGGCGTCCCATCGAACTCAAGGACTTCTTCGGGTTGTGCAACGAATTTGACGCAGACGTTAATCGAGCTGGCCGACAGGCGAGGCAGGAACCAAGGACTGAGGTAGCCCAATCTCCCGAGACGGCTTCGGGCTCCGATTCCCCTGCCTCGCCTGATGCCGGCGACCTGAAGGACATCGAAATGGCTCTGGACTGCATCTGGGTCGGGGCCAACGCAAAAGCTCGAGAGCGAGTGGCGCTCTACATGTTCTCCCAGCTTGAGGAGAAGGACCTCCTACGGGCCTGCAACCAGCTCACCAACGCACAGGACCCGAACACCCAAGAGACCACCCTGACGGCCATGAAGGCACGGACCGTCAAGTGGCAGGGCGAGGCTCTTCCGGCTGACAACACGACCGACGAAAGCATCCCGTTCTGATGAGCCAGTGGGCGAGGAACAATCCGGAGCGCTACGAGGCTGGCGAAGACTGGCTGGACGCGCACGCGGACCTAGCTGACATGCGCGAGCGCCTCCACCCCGAAGCGGGCAAGTCGCTGGCCGCGTTCATGGACAAGAACCCGGTAGGGACCAAGGGGCTCATCTGCTCCTGCGGCTTCTGTTTCGTTCCTACGGGCAAGACGGAGTGTCCCGGCTGTGGCAAGGAGCTGGATTCCTGATGCGCTACCGCGGCCCAGATCCCACTTCACCTGACGCCATCGCCGGGCTCAAAGCCCGCCGTAAGCGCAGGGAGGAAGAGAACATCCGCCTTGAGGGTCTGGCCTGGGGTCTCTCTCCCGCCTACATGCGCGCTGTAGCTGCCGAGCGCTGGGAGATCGAAAGAGAGCGCATGTACCAGGAACGGGATTCCAACGAAGAGACCTTGGATCGGTACGGGGATCTGTGATGGGCGGCCGGGATCACTCCTGCGAGTGCTGTGGGCACGGCGGCTTCAACGACCCAGAGCCCTGCAACTGCCTCGGGGAGGACGAAGTGCGTCTCCTCTTCGACGTGCTCGACCACGCACCGCCCACCAGCAATGAAGAGTTGGCGCATCGGACGATGGACAAGCTCGCATCCCAGATTCGGGACTGGAAGGACGGCTGGTTCTGATGTCGGCGCTTCAGTTCATCAGCCAACCCAAAGGCCAAGAGTGCTGCATCGTCAAAGGCTGTCTGGGGCGGGAGAGGTGGAGGCCCATGATCGCGGGCTACGTGCTCGAGGACGCTCCTCTCTGCTCGCGCCATAAAGCGGCAGTTCGAGGATGACTGGACCCGAGCCCTCACGGAGTACGCCCCTCCTGTCAGAAAGCGTGTCAGCGCTTCTGAGCGTGCACTAAGGCAGGCGGCCTGATGGGTCTCACGCAGAAACAGACCGTGCTCGCGATGTTGAAAGCCGCCGGCAAGTTCGGTGTGAGGTCGGATACGTATATCCGCGACTACATGCCCCGTGCCGCAGCTCGCATTCAGGAGCTTAAAGATGAGGGCTACAACATCACTTCCGAGCGCGAGGGGAAGTACACGCGCTGGACCCTTCAGGAGCAGCGCGGTGTGGCAGACGTAAGAACCGCACGCGGTGTTGAAGCTAATCCCCCCGGTGCAAGCGCATGGGCCGGCAACCGCTCGGAAAGAACAACGGGGACTGAGCAGGCCGAGGAGTCGGGTGACAAAACGGAAGTCCCGGCCGCTGCGCCTGAAGATCTCTCCCTTTTCGAAGAAACCTCCTACGAGCGTCTACAGGACGCCGCATGATCGACGACAAGCCCATCTACACCGAGCTTGACGCTGAAACGGCACAAGCCGAGGCAGACGAGAAAGAGCTTGCAGACACCGTCGCCTCTGAACTGGAAGAGAGGCCACTCGCTGAGCTACGGCGGGAGGTCCGCGACCTCGAAGCCGCCTACGAGGACGAGGGAGCAGAGTGGGCCGACCGTCTCTCCGAAGCATCTGAGGCACTAACTCGCAGGGAGGCCAATGAATAGCCGCTAACGCCCGGTAGCCCGGTAGAGAGCGTGGCCCGCTCCGCCCAATCAGCCAAACACGGGGTTGATATCGCAGACCGCTGAGGTCAAACCCG
>Ga0163163_10000365_pt1 | contig 43509 bp, 48 predicted proteins | sample S65metaG_FD_119766 | JGI IMG/M metagenome (GOLD analysis project Ga0163163, IMG submission 119766) | Switchgrass rhizosphere microbial communities from Kellogg Biological Station, Michigan, USA - S6-5 metaG | ecosystem: Host-associated > Plants > Roots > Rhizosphere > Soil | place: USA... | reverse complement strand
AAGGATAGTTTGTTATATGCATGGCCGGGAGGATGCTCTCGGGTGAGGGCAACTTCCCGGCTAATCTACAAACCATGAACGGAGCGCCTCTTTCCCCCTGCCGCGCAGCGGCTCAGTTCAACATGGCTGGTGCAGTGGACGCGCCGATTATGCGTTTGTTTGCATTTGTTTGTCAGGGGCGGCGCGCCACTGACCAGCGACGTTAGCCCACTTATGGAGCGTTCATCTCAAAGTGCTGCGAACTTCGTTCATCGGCTGGCTGAATTGACGAATCGTTTGGCGGCCAAAGACATCGTTGTGAGTTCGTTGCACGCAGACTGGTCGGCTTTCGGAAGCTGGGAGTTACAGGCGCAGAGAGGCGCGGAGGCTGAGCGGTACGCTCAAGCACTAATTGGCCCCAATCCGACACAGGCATTTGGACCAGAGGTAGTGCGGTTTTGCTGGGATGGCCGCGATGGCATTTTGATTGTGGACGCTTCTCCGACCAGATTTTGCAGTGCTCCAAACGAGTGGAAGGAGGAATGCAGCAAGGGATTCGACAAGGCGGGAGATGGTTTGCTACGTTTTGTCGAGGATTACCTGACAAAGAGGTTTGGCGTATGACACGATGGGCTAACGAATCAGTGGAGCGAATGGCGGCGGGCGGCGCCTGCTTGCAGATTCGGTCGTCTTGTGGCCCCTGCCATCGCTCACTTCCACGTTACTATGGAGTACACCTACCAAGTTCCCGCGAGCGCTGTTTCGAGCCTCGATTCTTCTTTCTTCTTTAACAACCTTGGGAAACTTAGGATACGGTCCGTCAAAATGACAGACGCCAGTGGAGGTTGGGTGGGGTCGGGCATCTCTAACATCAACCAATATTTCCCGCCCGAATCGTTTCTCTCGCGAAGCGCTAAACGAAAAGTTCTTTTCCTTTTTCCCTGCCGTTATCCCGCAAGCGTCTTATCATAAGTTGACAAGTGTACACTTGAATGGTAAATGAGTTGACATGATTAAACGTGAGTTTCCGTTCGTTGAAGTCTCGGCAGAGGCACGGCGCATTGTTGGTGAGCCGACGCCAGGCACGCGAATGTACCGTCGCGAGGGGAGCCACGAAGAGTGTGGTGAGTGGTTTGAAGCAATCGGAAAGCTCTTTGACGGGGATGTTGGATTGTCACCTGGCGGGGTGACGATGTATGTGCCGGTGACACGGGCAGCAGTCAGTAAAAGATTAAAAGAGGGGCGATTGACGGGTTTCGCCTTCTACATAACGAGCCAGGAAAAATCATTCCTCGGCAAAATCCGCAAGATTAAGCAGCGGCCCTATATGGTGTTGTCTGTCTCTGAGTGCAAAGCGTGGGCGGAGGAAATGAAGCGGCGTTTGGGCTATGAGGATGAAGCGGGGGTCGCGGCGAAAGACGCGATTCTGCGGCGCAATCCTGCGGCGCGTAGCCTGGAGCACCCTTCCCCAAGCGAAGAAGTGGAAGCTGACGAATTCGTTCAGAAGGACCCGAAGGACGCTGGCGACAAAGGAGTCGTTTACAAAGAACCGATGAGTCGGGACGAGTTAATCGAGCTAATTCAGTTCATCGCCCGAACTGCGGTAGAAGAGGCGCTTGGCAAACTGCTGCGCGGGAAGCTGGGAGAAAAGTATAGGCGACGCGCGAAGGATGGCTGCCTGACTCACGAGAGAAAGACGAAGAAATGGAAATCGAAGGATTAACCGAGGGGGGAGACCGGCTCGTCTGCGTCAAAGAGGCCGCCGCGAAGCTCAGCGTGAGCGTTCGGACGGTTTGGCGAATGATTAGCGATGGCCAACTAGAGGCCGTTCGTTTTCGTAGATGCACTCGGTTGTCATTGGCGCAGATTTCGAAGTATCTGCAAAGTGGTGGAAGGCTTAATGAAATATGATTTGCAATGTTTTCAGACACAAGCGCAAGGTCGATGGCAGGGTGCAGATTAGGCGGTTGTATTCTGGCCGTTACAGGCTGCCAGGAGACCGCAAAGTCACAACGGTTCCGTTGAACACCACGGATAAGCAACGGGCGATGGAAAAATTGCTGGCGTTGGTGCGCGACCGAGAACGGGAGCTGGCCGGGATTGGCGGACGCAAAGCGTTGCGTGATGCAGCGCAATCACCGTTGCTGGAACACCTGAGAGAGTTCATGGCGGATTTGCAGGTGCGGAAGCGTTCGGAATCGCATATCAAACATTTGGAGACACGTATCAAGCGACTGCTCGTCGAGTGCCGTTGGGAGCATGTGCGGGATGTGAGCGCGGATTCATTCCAGCTATGGCGGGCGAATCAAAAGCAGTTTGCACAGAAAACCATTCACGAATACCAGAATGCCGCGTCTTCTCTTTTCCTGTGGATGGAACGGCATGACCGACTGGAAAACAATCCGCTCCGACGAGTGGGCAAGGTGGAGCGAAAAGGTTTCGAAACGGTGAGACGTCGGGCTTTTACTGATGACGATATGAGGCGGCTGCTCGCGGTGGCTGGTTGCCATGCTTTGGGCTATTTGGCGGCCGTCAACACGGGTTTGCGGCGCAAGGAACTGGCTTCGGTGCAATGGGGTGACATGCATTTGGAGGCGTCGCCGCCGTTCATCTTAGTGCGAAGTGCGACCACCAAAAACCGGAAAGCTTGCAAGATTTACTTAAAATCCAGTCTGGCGCGGTCGTTGGAAGAGATGAAACCAGCGAAGGCGGCGGCGGATGAACTTGTGTTTGCCGGTCGGATTGCCTCGATGCGGAAAATGCACCAGCAATTGAAGGCAGCAGGCATTCCAGTATTTGATGAGCAAGGGAACAAAGTGGACTTCCACGCGCTGCGGGTAACATTCAGCACGAATCTAGAACTTGTTGGAGGTTCGCTCCAAGTTCGGCAAGGTGCGTTGCGGCATTGCGACCCGCGTCTAACTGCTGGGCCTTATACTGACACGACGCGACTGGAGACGGCCAGCGTGATAGAGAAACTGCCGGACTTCGTGAGAGAGAAAACGATTGACACACAACCAGGCACACAGGCCACAGCCCCGGCGAGTCTCGCAGAGGCATCGGCTGTCACTACAAACGGGGGGCCAGAAAAGGCGAAATCCATTGACAACAAAGGCGAGTGTCATGCTCTGGCAAGGTCTGTCTCGGTCTGTCACATTAACCAGCCAAAGGGCGTATTGGGGTTCGAATCCCCCTCTCTCCGCCAGCTTCGCAGTTAACCAATAAATACAAGGGTGTTTGGAAGTACCACAGCTTGCAGAAAGGTCAAAACGTAATCAAAGCGTAGTCACATATACTCAAGTATTCACTATTGCTCATTGCAGGTACCTCCAACATCGGCTCAATGAAACTCATCCTTAATGGTGACATTGTCTCTGTGGACTCCTTCGGGACGATAATGGAGGGTGCAGCTCGGCTGAAACCAATCATGGCAAATCTTCCAATCAATCGTGCCGTTCAACGTCTGTGTAAGTTGGAACTCATTTAGGCACTTTTCGAAAAACCCCCGTAAAGCACGCAATCCCCTTGATACCATTGATCGTATTGGCGATTTGCTGTGTTCATTGAGTGGAAAAGAAAGAACTAATTCGAAGGAATGCCTTCAGGAATTTTCCCTTGCCGCTTGGTCGATGAAGGTGCCAAAACTCGGGGACGGAAATCAATCGCGAGGGCCCAAAATCGGATACGACCAATAATCGTCGCTCTCATAGCGGCATCTTCCTACCCTACTCGCCATTTTCCTGAACCATCCTTCCTTGAAGGTTAACCCCTCCGTGATAATCCCGAAACTTGCGACGCGTTATCATGTTTAAGACATTCTCGATTTCCCGCACGGTGTCGAGGCCGGTCCGTTCGGAACGCAAAAGCGCCACCAACTTGACCAGGCCCATCGTCCATGGATCTTTTGCGAGGGCGGCAATTACGCGCCGTTCCGTTTTAGAGAGCTTGCTTCCAAAATCGGCACTCGATGCACTGCCACGAATCGGTTTGCTTGTTCACGAGTCAGGCGCCGCATTTCATCCATCATACCATCGATATAAGGGCCGGGTTCCATCCGATACACTTTAATCCAAAGTCTCCCGCGTCCTAATTGCTCCACCTCAAATGACCACAAATCGGGATCTTTCTCTTCATTGATGTCGTCGAAGATATACTCTTTTACGAGCGCCGCCTCCTTCCTGGCAAAAGGCTCGGCTGTAGATTTCATCAGGAGAAAGGTCCCGCAATCGAATGCACCCTCAATCGTGCGCCCATACCAATCAGAGTAGAGCAGACGGTTGGGAAGACTTGAAATGACTAAGTTTGGCCAATTCTCGTCGTAAGCATCTGACCAACCACACTGCTCTGAATGGTACATGACGTAAATGTTTGCAACCAAATCTTTCAGGAACTTCCTCTGCTCTCTACGCGTGATGCACTCCTCGGTCGCATAAGCCACTGCCCTCGGCAAATAGCAGGACAGCCGTTTCTCCATTTGAGCATTGCTCAGCGCAGCCATCCGCCTCACATGCTCCCCTCCGAGAAATGCCTTGCCAGTCGCCGTCGATCTTCTTCTTTGCTCGCCTGGAACTTCCACGCGGCCCTCCAAATCCACTTTTCACTCGGCTGCCCGCTTGCCGCCAGGGTTCGCCAGTGCCGCCGAAATTCCTCAATCGCATAAGCTCGCAATTGCTCACGCGTGACTTCGGCGAGCTGGGCCGGTGTCAACGAGCGCAAGGCGCGGCGGGCTCGGCGCCAGGTGGCGGCGGTGTGGTCGCGAATCTTCTGGAGGTGGGCGGGCCGTTGCGCGGGGTCGCGTATTTGCGGGCGGCAAGAACAATCATGCGTTTGAGAGTTAAAGAGTGTGCGCGTTTGCGAGTTGAAGGAACCGGCGGGCAGAGGCGCGGAGCGGAGGTGGAGCAATTCGGCTTGCAAGGAGGTCACAAAGGGGCTACGTGGTCGTTGAATCCTATGATTAGCGGCGGTGCAGTCTTATTCGCGCTCCTAGTGGGCATGGTCTTCGTGGCAATAATGATCGCGTCGGTGGGGCGCGCTGCTCAATCGGCGGTTGATTTAGCCCAAGGGGATTCCGAAGCGAGCTTCTGGGGGGCGCTGAAGGTGGCCCTGCTACTATCACTCGTGGTGGGGGTTTTGGTGTTCATCCCGATTTACGAGGAAGGTTGGGGGCGTGGCCTGAAAAGGATTGTGTATGAAGGCAGTTGGTTGTTTTGGATACCTTTTGCAGGAGAAGTAATTGCTCTGGTCGTGCTCGCGCTGGCATGGCGGAAGCGACGGCGGAACAGAAATGGAGAATGATGAGCCGTTTCACGGGGTCGGGTATTTGCGGGCGGCGAGAATGATCATAAATGGAGAATGGAGAATGTTGAATGAAGAATGGGCAGCGGCGGGCAGGGACTGCCCGCCCTCCCCTGTGTGGGTCAATCTTCGTCGGGCAGCATGACGGTGATGGCCGGGGCCGGGTCGTCTCGCAGAGTGATTACGAAGGCATGAGCGGTGCGGCATTCCGTTGGGATGAGTGGGAGCGATTGTCTCTGGACGCAGCGTGTGATGATGCCAAATTCATCACAGAGATTCGTGCATTTTGGGACTGCCACTTTCCTTTCTTGTTCTCCGTTCACTCTGGCTATGCTTATCACGCAATCTGCACCGCTGCCGACCAGTTCGGCCACGTGGTTGAGGGTTATGAGCCGTTATTCGAGGAGGCGCTGCCCGTTGCTGATTCTTTTGAGAGTTTTCTGACCGCGTTTCTCGATGGAAAACGAAATACCTAACGCTCAAGATAGAATTCAGCCGCGCCAAGGTTCGGATGATTATACGGTGCGAATGAAGCAACCTGCATTCTCGGTCAAGATACTGGACCACATGATTGCGAATCTTAAAAAAACGTGCGCCGTCAGGAAAGGCGCAAACCAACGAGCTCATAAGTACACACTCAGAGCACGATCCAGACGGCGCACAGATTGAAGACACTCCCAGACTTGCGTTGCGCAAGGCTTCGCAAAACTATCCGACGGAATAGAGGAATTGCAAGTAGATCTTAAAGTAGAACAGGCAAGCTATTCCCTGGTCTTTTGAAAACCACTAACTCGCGAAAATTTTGGTCATCCGCTCGGAAAGATCCTTCAGGCCTTCCGGGCTGCTTCCTCCACCCTGCTCAGAAATGCCCCAGCCATCGTAGCCGATGTCATCGAGGGCTTTCATGATATGCGGCCAATTATTGTCTCCCTCTAAAAACGGCACGTCGAACCCTTTCCATAACCCTTCGTTATCCCGTCTTTTCCGGCTGTATTCTTTGATGTGCAGTTTCTGAATCCGCTTGCCCAGAATACGAATCCATTGTTCCGGCCAACCGTAGGTGATGACATTTCCGACGTCAAAATGCCAGCCCACAGCCGGGCTGTTGAATTCATCCACATAACGCGCGGCTTCGAGAGGGCTTAGAAGAAATTGGTTCCAAACATTCTCGATGGCAATCTTGACACCCAATTCTTCGGCCAGTGGAATTGCTTTGCGAATTTCCGCCTGGGATCGTGTATAGGCGTCGTTGTACGAGACCTCCTGGTTGACCACTGCCGGCACAAGCAAAACAGAGGTGGCCCCATACCTTTTGGCATCGCGCAAAGTTTGTTTCAGCGCTTCGAGGCCTTCCTCGCGGACCTTGGGATTGGGATCCGACAACGGCTTGCCCCAATGATGGGCGCCGCACACACTCGGCAGAATCAAGCCGGTCTCGTCCCGTGCGCGCAACACTTCGTCCTGGTTCATGTGGCTCATCATCTCGGTCCCCTGGAAGCCTGCCGCTTTGATCGCCTGCATTTTTTCCAGGACAGATCCTTTGACACCGACCGTGCCCCACATGATGGCTTTTTTGATCGAGCGCTTTTGAGGGTTCTCCTCGGCCTTGGCAGTCTGCATTACTGCACCCGAAGAAAGCAGCGAAACGGCCACCGCACTCGCACTCCCCTTCAGAAAATCGCGTCGATTCATAGCCGCCCTCACGCCAATCTCGTCATTCCAGGCATGGCCATTGGCGCGATCTCAAGCTTCATTTTCCAATCGATATGTTCCGGAACAAGTTTGTCCTGGGAATTCAATGCTTGCTCCCAGGTAACTTCCGTCCCGGTGTACGCTGCCATTCTTCCCATGATCCCCATCAACGTACTTTGGGTCATCCATTGCCCGTCATTGATATGCTTGCCGCTCCGAATGCTGGCGAACAATTCGTCGTGCTCATTTTGGTACATATCCGTTTTTGCTCCTTCTTCCTGGTAGCGCCAGTTTACCTTTCCTTTGATATGAGGCGCTTGCCAACCCGGGATCTTGGCAATGCCATCTGAGCCCATCAGGTAATCCGAATTTTCCGAATAAGTGTTGCCCACCTGGCGTTGGCCAACAAAAGCTCGGACATCGTTAGGATATTCATAGACCACGAACATATGATCAAAAATATTACCCTCGTTGTTCGGGGTTTGACGTCCGCCCACAGCCACCGCTTTCAGTGGTTTTATGTCTTTCATCCCCCAGGCTACCTTGTCAACGCTGTGGCAACATTGCTCGACGTAACCATCCCCGGAAAGCCACACAAAATTATACCAATTGCGCATTTGCCACTCGAGATCACCCATACCCGAAGGCCTTTCGCCTGCCGCGGGCATCGGCTTGACCGGCCCCGTGTAGTAGGTCGCATAAATCGCGCGGATATCTCCAATGGCACCATCATGAATCCGGCGATAAAACTCGCGCCTCGGCACGTCGCGACGCCAGCAAAAACCCGCCACCAGTGACAGATCCTTTTCTTTGGCCGCTTTCGCCGATTCAAACACCGAGCGAACACCGGGCGCATCGGTTGCCATCGGCTTTTCGCAAAAAACATGCTTGCCAGCGTTGATGGCTGCCTTGAGATGCATCGGGCGGAACCCAGGTGGGGTTGCCAGCAATACGACATCCACTCCGCTGTCGATCACTTTTTGGTACGCATCCAGGCCGACAAAGCACTTATCCGGGGTCACTTTCACCTTGTCGGGCTGACTTTTTTGCAGGCTCTGAAGACTCTTTTGCAACTGTTCCTCGAAGGCATCGCCCATGGCGACGAGAATGACATTGTTGTCTGCTTTCAATGCCTGGTCGGCCGCGCCCGAGCCACGTCCGCCGCAACCGATTAAACCGACTCGAAGTGTGTCCGAATTTGCCTTGGCAAAAAGGTTGCCCGGTAAAATAGCTGGAGCGGCAAGGGCAGTACCTACTACCGCTGTGGTTTTAAGGAATTCTCGACGGCTCGAAACGGGATTGGAATTCGTATTCATGGTTATTAAAGTTGACGCCCTATTGAGTCCCCAAATTCGAGCGAAGTAAACTCTGAATTTGAAATTTAGCTCAGCCGAGTAATGGGCAAGCTGCCCTCACACCAATCTAGCGGATGGGAGAGGGGAAGGAGACCGAACTCTGATGGGCATAAGGTTGGTTTATGCCATAATGGGCGATTCGGTCTAATTTGTTCCATGGGATAGTGGCTCCAAAGTGGGAGATCCTGCTTATTACACCATGCGACGTGGATCGAAAAACGTCGTTGACAATTTCAGCAAAAGAGGGGATAATCCTAAATAACATTAGTAACTAACTTATGATTGCTGAGGCCCCTGCAAAACTTACTCGGAATGAAGGTCTAAAGACTACCAATCCGCTGCTTGCCGGCACAATTCCTCAAACTTTGGCTGACAGCGCGATTGAACGTTTCTCCGAGGATGATTACGAGTTTTTGAAGTTTCATGGCATTTACCAGCAGGACGACCGCGACAAGCGGAAAGCGGGAAAGCAATATATCCTGATGGTTCGGACCAAATTCCCAGGTGGAGTGCTCAGTGCTCAGCAATACATCGTGTGCGATGATTTAGCGAGTAAGTACGGAAACAATACGCTTCGCATTACGACCCGGCAGGATTTTCAATTTCACGGAATCGTGAAATCAAACCTGCGTCAGACGATGCAGAGTTTGAACGAGGCGTTGATGTCCACCATTGCAGCTTGCGGGGACGTCGAACGGAACGTGATGGCGCCCCCGACACCAGCGACCAGTCCGCTGGTGGAGCAGGTCCTTGAAGAAGCGCACAAATTGTCCGAGCTACTCGCGCCTAAAACCCCTGCTTACCATGGCATTTGGCTCGATGGCAATAAACTCGACATTAGCCCGGACGCGAACGCCCAATTTACCGACCCTCTTTACGGCAAATGCTATTTGCCCCGGAAATTTAAAACTGGTTTTGCCATTCCGCCTTTGAATGACATTGATATTTTTACCAACGACCTTGGTTTCGTTGTCATAGAAGAAAAGGGCAAGCTGGCCGGCTACAATCTTTTGGCCGGGGGCGGCATGGGAATGTCTCATGGGAACGCCCAAACTTTTCCACGGCTGGCCGATATAATAGGGTTTCTCCGACCGGAGAATCTCGAGGCGGTGGCCAAAGCGGTGCTTACCATTCATCGCGACTTTGGGGATCGCACGAATCGAAAACACGCGCGTCTGAAATATGTTCTGGAAGACCGTGGCGTGGATTGGTTTCGCATCGAGGTCGAGCAGCGTGCTGGAACCAAATTAGAGCCGGCCCGGGCCTTCGAGTTCACCAGGCAGGGTGACTTGCTGGGATGGCATCAGCAGACAAATGGGAATTATTTTCTGGGACTTTTCGTTGAGAATGGCCGCATCCGCGATCAGGAAGGATATCAGCTTAAAACAGGGTTGCGACGGGTAATAGACAAATTTCCGCTGGAGGTAAGGCTGACCGCCTCGCAAAATCTGTTGCTGGTTGATGTGCCCCCAGGGGATAAATCTGCTATTGAGACGCTTCTGGCTGAGCACGGGGTTTCAGTTTCCAATCCATTCAGTCGAACACGGCTTGCGTCGATGGCTTGCCCTGCCCTGCCCACGTGCGGTCTGGCCCTTGCTGAATCAGAGCGGACTTTGCCCGACCTGCTAACCGACTTTGAAAAGTTGCTCGCGGAAGTGGGACTCAAGGATGAGGAAGTCGTCATTCGAATGACCGGTTGCCCCAATGGTTGCGCCAGGCCATATATGGCCGAGGTTGCGTTTGTCGGCAAAGGTCCGAATAAATACCAGCTTTACTTAGGTGGCAACGAGCCGTGCACACGCCTTAACAAAGTCTTCAAGGATTCCGTCAAAGGAGAAGATCTCCTGAACGAACTCCGGCCGTTGCTTGTCCGGTACCGTCAGGAACGGGTGGGCACTGAACGATTCGGTGATTTCTGCGCTCGTGTGATTTGGCCTGAAATGCAGGAAGCAAAGGCTTAAGGGAACTCCAAACTTCTTTCTGCTATGAGCGCGCATCAAATCTCCGCGTGGAACACAGAGTTGCGGTCCAGGCCCCCCCAGGAAATCGTTCGCTGGTCGATTGCCCAGGCGGGCGGGCGGGCAATTGTTTCGACCAACTTTCGTCCGTATGAAGCGGTACTCCTTCATCTCTGCACGCAAGTCCAGCCGGACATTCCCGTGCTATGGTCGGACCACGGCTATAACCGGCCCGCCACTTATCGCCATGCTGAGCAGCTCAAAAAGTTGCTTGGACTGAACCTGCAAGCCTATGCGCCAAGGATGACCGTGGCGCGGTATGAGACGCTCTATGGCGCGGTCCCAACTCCCGAGAACGAGCAGGCCCTTAAACAATTTAGCGCTCTCATGAAGCTCGAACCTTTTCAACGTGGGATGCGCGAGCTGGCGCCAACGGTCTGGCTCACCGCCCTGCGGAAAGTCCAAAATCCAGGCCGCGCGAATCTCGATATCGTTTCTCAGGACGACAACTTTGGCACATTGAAGGTCAGCCCTGTCTTTCACCTCACCGATGCTGACATGGAGGCGTATCTAGCGCAGCATCAGTTACCGAACGAATGGGATTATTTCGATCCCGCAAAGGCGGATGAAAAACGTGAATGCGGGCTGCATGCGGCCTGGGGCGGAGCAGCGCTAGCCAAATAGTCCAATGTAAACAAGCAGGGTATGACAAGTTACCATCTCGACCACTTACAAATTCTGGAAACCGAAGCGATTCACGTCATGCGTGAGGTTGCCGCCGAATTTGAGCGACCATGTCTCCTGTTTTCTGGCGGCAAAGATTCCATCTGCCTCCTGCGCCTTGCCGAAAAGGCATTTCGTCCCTCGGAAATTCCGATGCCTCTGCTCAACATAGACACCGGTCACCATTTCCCCGAGCTCAATGAATTTCGAGATAAACGAGCGGCTGAACTGGGCGCAAAACTCATCGTGCGGCGGGTGGAAGATGCGATTGCCAAAGGGATCGCTGTTCCTGCCCCGGGCGAGATCAGTCGTAACAAATTGCAGACCCCGACCTTGCTGGCGGCCATCGAGGAATTCCGGTTTGACTGCGCTATTGGGGGCGCAAGGCGCGACGAAGAAAAAGCCCGCGCGAAGGAGCGATTTTTCAGTTTTCGCGATCATTTCGGGCAATGGGATCCCAAGAATCAACGGCCCGAGATCTGGAACTTGTATAATGCCCGCGTCAACAAAGGCGAGCACATGCGTGCTTTCCCACTCAGTAACTGGACGGAAATGGACGTCTGGCAATTTATTGATCGCGAAAAGCTTGAGGTTCCGAAAATTTACTTCAGTCATAAACGCGAATGTTTGCGCCGCGATGGCCAGTGGCTGCCGGTGACCGAATTCCTCCAGCGCAAGTCTGGAGAAGAAACCCGGGAAATGACCGTTCGCGTCCGAACCATAGGCGACATTATCAGCACCGGCATGGTCGAATCGCCGGCGGATACCGTGGATGACATTATCACTGAGATTGCCGCGGCCCGTGTGACCGAACGCGGCTCTCGTGCGGATGACAAAGCTTCCGAGGCAGCTATGGAAGACCGGAAGAAGGCCGGGTATTTTTGAAATCAACCTCCTGGTTGAAACGAAGGGATTGTCGTGGAGAAAATTTCTGAACCAATACTCAATGACCAACAAACTGTTTCGGACGCAGAACGGTTCGAAGCGTTAAGAGACTTTAACGTCTTGTCCAGCGCGGCTCAGCACCCGGTTGAGATCCTGAGATTCAATACCTGCGGCTCGGTCGATGACGGAAAATCCACGCTGATTGGACGCCTTTTGTATGATTCGAAGAGCCTGATGGAAGATCAAATAGAGGCTTTGCAACGCTCAGCCGACATCACCGGTGGAGGGCAAATCAATCTTGCCAATCTCACCGACGGTTTGCGCGCCGAACGGGAGCAGGGCATCACCATTGACGTGGCCTATCGTTATTTCGCCACCATTCGCCGGAAATTCATCATTGCGGATACTCCCGGGCATATTCAGTACACCCGTAACATGGTGACCGGGGCGTCTTCGGCTAATCTTTCTGTGGTATTAGTGGATGCAAGAGCCGGGGTGATCGAACAAAGCCGGCGGCACACGTACCTCGCCGCGCTGCTGCGCATTCCCCATTTGGTGGTGGCCGTCAACAAAATGGATTTGGTGAATTGGAGCGAGGAACGCTTTCTCGAGATCCGCGATCAGTTCGAAGAGTTTTTGCCTCGATTGGATATTAAGGATGTAAAATTCATCCCCTTAAGCGCTCTGCTCGGCGATAATGTCGTGGATATATCCAAACACATGCCCTGGTATCAGGGGCCCACGTTTCTTAATCATCTGGAGACTGTTCACATTGCCAGTGATTGGAACCTCAATGGGCTGCGGTTTCCTGTGCAATGGGTCAATCGACCGCAAAATCCCACCGATACGAGTCTTCACGATTTTCGCGGTGTCAGCGGCCAAATTGCTGGTGGCATAGTGAAAAAAGGACAAAAATTGATGGTCCTCCCCAGCGGACTCAAAAGCACAGTCAAGGAAATTTACACGTACGATGGCTCTCGCGAGGAAGCGTTTTGCCCACAATCGATCACGCTCGTGCTCGAGGATGACCTGGATGTGAGCCGGGGTGATATGATCGTCGGCATGGATGCTTTGCCTGGCATGAGTTCGGAGCTCACCGCGCGCGTTTGTTGGATGCACCCCAGGCCATTGCAAAGTGGCAAGAAATATTTCATGAAGCACACCACTCAAACCGTGCAAGTGTCCATCACCGCTCTGGAAAGCCGAATCAACATTCTCACCTTCGAGCCGGAACCCGGCGCTACTGAATTACCCATGAACGGAATCGGCCAGATCAAAATGTTGGCTGCACGCCCGATTGTTTTTGACGGCTACGCCAGCAACCGACTCACCGGTTCATTCATCCTGATCGAACCGGGCACCAACGCTACCGTCGCCGCCGGCATGCTCTTGCCCCCTGCTGAAACGGTGAAACCGGAGTATAACGACTTCGTGATTTAAACTCGCGCTCCGTTTCTTTACACTTGGCTTTATTGGTCCAAAAGGGAGGGCACGGTAAAAAAGAAGGTTGTGCTGTTGCCTGGCGCGCTTTTTACCCAAACTTTCCCACCGTGACTTTGCACAATGTGTTTCACAATAGCTAGACCCAGACCTGTTCCTCCCTGCTCACGAGAACGCGCTTTGTCCACGCGATAGAACCGTTCGAACACCCGGTCGATCGCAGCCGCAGCAATCCCAGGCCCATCGTCACGCACACTGACTTCGGTTTGTCCGTTCGCAATCGCGGAGGCTGATACGGTAACACTCCCTTCGGAGCGGCCATATTTGATCGCGTTATCCACGAGATTGCCAAGCACCTGTTCCAATCGTCCGGCGTCTGCACGCACAGTCAGATTGGGTGCTTCACAGCGCAGCGTCACGCCTCGAGTGTTTGCTCGTGAACGGAAATCGCCAAAAACCTTCTCCACCAGGCCCGGCAAGGCGACCGGCTCGAGGTTCAGCCGCACTCTGCCGGACTCCAATTCTGAAATGGTGAGCAGATCCTCAATCAGGTAATTTAATCGTTCCGCATTTCGGTTAATGGTGTCTAAAAACCTGCCCGCTACTTCCGGGTTGTCCTTCGCGCCATCCAAGAGAGTCTCAGCGTAACCTTTAATTAAAGAGAGTGGTGTTCGCAGTTCGTGACTCACGTTTGCCACAAATTCCTGCCGCGTGCGCTCCAACTTTTTGATCCGGGTCAGGTCGTGAAACACCAGGATCGCCCCTGCCCGCTCGCGCTCGCTTCCAGAGATTGCGGCTCCATTGACTTCAATCCACCGCTCTTCGGCTCCGGGAAGACGCACCTCGGTTCCCAACACCTGACCCTCCTGAGGCAAACGGGCGATCAGGTCAGTCAGTTCATGGAGCCGAATCACTTCGAGGATGGTTTTCCCACGAACTTCTTCACGGATATTGAAAAGGCTGGCAAAAGCACGGTTGGCAATCTGTATGCGGCCATGTTCATCCAGCATAAGCAAACCTTCAACCATGCTGTTCACGAGCACCTGCTGTTGCGACTCGATTTGAATCGCGCGCTGCTCATGCGCCTTCAGTTTTTCAATTTCGCGCCGGGATGCTTGCTGGGCCCGCGAAAATAGGCGGCGAGATTTCCAATGGATAAGCGCCAGCGTTACCAGAGCAATCGTTAATAGAACCGACCAGAGCATGGCAGAACGTCAACACGTCCGATTCAAAGGTCTTTCCTTGAGACGGTGCTCCTGAATGGCTGAGCGCGAAGTGAAACAACGACAAGGATAGTACCAGCGACGATTGCCAGATCAGCCACGTTGAAGACTCCCGTGTGAAAGGGGCCAACCCGAATTAGGATAAAGTCTGTGACCATCCCATGACGAACGCAACGGTCCCACAAATTGCTTATCCCACCAGCCCAAATAAGAACCAAACCGAAAAAGGCGAGCCGCGGAATGGTAACCGCTTTCAGTAAATAGATTAATAACAGGACAAGTCCCGCTCCGATTCCAGCCGTAAAGAGGCCGCCTCGAACCAATTCTGGCAGGGAAGCTCCCAGACTGAGAAAGGCTCCCGGATTTTCCGCCAGAATTAGTTCAACAAATCCGCCCGGCAAAGGGGAGGATTCGTAATGATTAAGTTGCTTTCGGGCGAAGTGTTTGGTGACCTGATCACATCCGGCAGTGGAAATTAGAATCAGGCCGTCCGCCAGCAGCCGTAATGTCCGTGATGGAGCCACACTCATCGTCCTGGTAAAATCCTAATTGCATTCTATAAGTCAATAAACGTTTCCGGTTATAGGGTGTAATAACCCTTTACAACCATGGGTCCTTCCCCCATTTTATTTCAGTTGTCCAGAAACCGGCCCGAGGGACCTAGAGTGCAAATATCTCATCAACAAGACCTTAGCTGTCGCACTGAATCAAAACTGGAAACCACTATTGAACGATCACAAGCCTGGCTGCTTCGGGAACAAAAGCCCGAGGGCTTTTGGGTCGGCGAATTGATGGTGGATGCGACATTGGTAGCCGATACGATTGCCTACCATCATTGGAATGGCAAAGTTGAGCCGCTTTGGCAACGCAAAGCGGTAAACCATATTTTCTCGATGCAGTTGGCTGATGGGGGCTGGAACATTTATCACGGCGGGCCGGCCGAGGTGAACGCGACTATCAAATGTTACCTTGCTTTGAAATTAGCCGGCGTGTCGGCGCGGGATTCACGGATGTTGCGGGCCAGGGAATTAGCTTTGAGCCTTGGTGGTGTTCCGAGAATGAATACATTCTCAAAATTGTATTTGGCATTGCTGGGGCTGTTCCCCTGGGAATATGTGCCAACCATCCCTTGTGAGGTCATCTTACTCGGAAAATGGTTTTATGTGAACTTCAACGAAATGAGTTCCTGGAGCCGTTCGATGCTGGTGCCTCTAGCCATCATCAACCACTACAAACCCACGCGGGCGCTCAAGAACAACATAACCCTCAACGAATTGTACCCTGAAGGCATTCACGAGCGTGATTTGGCCCCGGCACCCGATCCGGAACGGCTAACCTGGCGCAACTTTTTTCTTTGGCTGGATCGGCTGCACAAATTCGCTGAGTGGTTTGCCCAATATAATATTCATCCGTTTCGCAAGCGCGCCCTCAAAAAAGCTGAACAGTGGATGCTCGAACGCTTCGAAGGTTCAGATGGCCTGGCCGCCATTTTTCCGGCAATGCTCAATTCGCTGATTGCCCTCAAAGCCCTGGGCTATCCGGACGATCATCCTCAGGTTCTTCGGGCCGAAAAAGAGTTGAAAAAACTCGAGCATGAAACGGAACACATGGTGCGAATTGAACCTTGTTTTTCGCCCGTTTGGGACACGGCAATTGTAAACATCTGCCTGCATGAATCAGGGATATCCAGCGACCACCCGGCGCTTAAACGCGCAACCGAGTGGCTGATGACCAAGGAAATTCGTTTCCATGGTGACTGGAAGTATAAGAACACCGCGAAGGTGGAGCCCAGCGGCTGGGTATTCGAGTTTGAAAACAAGTGGAATCCGGATGTTGATGATACCGCCATGGTGCTGCTGGCCTTGCGCAAGGTGGCTACCGACGATCGACAAAAGCGCGATGAATGTTTTCAGCGTGGTTTGAATTGGATGCTCACGTTTCAGTGTAAGGATGGGGGCTGGGCGGCATTCGACAAAGACTGCACGAAGGGTGTGCTCGAGAAGGTGCCCTTTGCAGATCATAATGCCATGCTCGATCCTGAGTGCGCGGACATCACGGCGCGCATTTTGGAGTTACTCGGTTACGAAGGCTACAGTGTCGAACATCCTCAAGTGCAAAAGGCGCTGCGCTTTATCCGAGAGCACCAGGAAGAGGATGGTTCATGGTACGGCCGATGGGGGGTCAATTACATTTATGGCACCTGGCAGGTCTTGCGCGGGTTGGACGCTCTTCAATTGAATATGCATGAGCCATGGCTTCTCAAAGCACGAGATTGGCTCGAGAGTGTTCAGCATGAAGATGGCGGCTGGGGCGAACGTTGCAATACCTACGATGATCCCGTCTTCAAAGGACAGGGCCCGAGCACAGCCTCCCAAACCGCCTGGGCCCTCATGGGTTTGTGCACTTTTGACGATCCCCAGCGTCCGAGCATCGTTCGAGGGATCGAATACCTGATCAGGACTCAAAACCACGACGGCTCCTGGGCTGAAGAGGAAACGACCGGCACAGGGTTCCCCAAGGTATTTTACCTGAAGTACGACATGTACAGAAACAGTTGGCCGCTGCTTGCCCTGGCAACCTATCGGAAGTTGCTCGCGGCTCTCAACCGGACGGCAGAGCTCGTCAAAGACGGAGATTCCGTCAGTGCCTCGGAAATGTTCGCAGCAACAACACGGAAGCAACCCGAGTTTCTTCATCGATAGCGATGAGTGGCCTTTACCGGCGCTTGCTTCGTCCGGTGCTCTTTGCTCAGGAAGCCGAAGAGGTGCATGAGCGCACGATGCGAGTTCTGAGCTGGATTAGCAGGCATGAACTGGTTTGCAACGCCGTTGAATCCTTCTTTGGCGCGACTTCATTGCCGATCGAGGTCCTTGGTCTTAAGTTTCCCAATCCTCTCGGTCTGGCTGCCGGCATGGATAAATTTGGCGCCGCATTGCCGGTTTGGGAAGCCTTGGGCTTTGGTTTTAGTGAGCTGGGCGGAATTACCTTTCACTCCCAGCCAGGGAATCCCGGAATACGGCTTTTTCGAGCCATTCCAGAGGAAGCCATTGTCAATCGCATGGGATTTAATAACCCGGGAGCTGAGGCTTTTGCGCAGACCTTGGCTCAATGGCGCAATTCAGGCCGCTGGCCTCATCACCCTGTGGGGATCAATCTTGGAAAATCAAAAACTGCTCCTCTCGAACAGGCACCGGAGGATTACGCTAAGTCTTTCCGTGCTTTGCGCTCCTATGCTGATTTCTTCGTCGTCAACGTTAGTTCGCCAAACACTCCCGGGCTGCGCCAACTTCAGGACAAAGCAGCGCTGAGTGAAATTCTGGCAGCAATAGAGGAAGTGCAGAGGGAAAGTGTCGAGGGCCGAGGGTTGAGGGTTGAAGAAATATCAAGGTTTCAACGTGCAAATTCCTCCCACTCGACACTCGACACTCGACACGCCCCAGTCCCTATCCTCGTGAAAGTTTCACCCGATCTATCCTTTGAGGCACTCGATGACATCCTGGAACTGGTGGAGCCAAGGCGAATCTCAGGCATCATTGCAACCAATACTACCATTACTCGACCGCAGTCGGCAGACGCAGTGTCTCGCCGCGTTTATGATGAACAGGGAGGTCTAAGTGGGAAACCCCTGCGGGCACGCAGCACTGAAATCATCCGGCACCTGTACCGACAGACGCGCGGGAGACTGACCCTTATCGGGGTGGGAGGAATTTTTGAGCCAGATGATGCCTGGGAAAAAATTACTGCTGGGGCATCGTTACTTCAGCTTTATACCGGGTTGGTTTACAACGGTCCTGGGGTGGCCTCGAGCATCGTTTCCGGATTGACCCGCAAGATGGAAGAGTTGGGGTGCTCACGCATTCAACAGGCCATAGGTGTGGCAAACAACAGCTAACCGAATGATTATAGGGCCAGAAAATTAGTAATTGTTTTTTCATTTCCTCCCTTGACATTGACAGCAAGAGGGTTATACCGGAACGAGTTAACCGCACTTTCAACCAAACCATAACCTTATGACACTAACGAAGCGTGACTTGGTTATTCGTATCAGCACCGAAACCGACATCCCGCAGCAGCAGGTCCTTGAGGTAGTTCAGCGGACACTCGACTATATTTCGGAGTCAGTTGCCAAGGGCGACAACGTTGAATTGCGTAACTTTGGCGTGTTCGAGGTCAAAGTCCGAAAGGCTCGAATAGGCCGAAACCCAAACGCACCGGCAACCGACGTGCCGATTCCTGAACGCTCCGTTGTCAAATTCAAACCCGGCAAGGAAATGCGCGCCGAAGTCCTGAAGCTCTCACCGGGGGTTATTGTTGCCAAGAAAAAGGAGAAGCAGAATAGCCAGGCTCCAACGCCTACGGAACCGGCGTGAGTTATCGGAGTAGCCGGTCAGCGGCCAGTCCCTTCTCGTTTCGCCCGGGTGGGTGCGCTCTCCACCCCTTTTAGTTTCAAGTTCATTCCGTCCTTCCTTATGGAACGCCTCCCAGGTTTTCGCGACTTTTATCCCGAGCCACTGCCCACACCCGATATGTGGAGCGCCGACGCGCGGCAGTATATCTTCTCCCGATGGCGTGCTGCCGCCCAACGGTACGGATTTCGGGAATATGATGGGCCTCCTCTCGAACCATTGGAGCTTTTTACTTTGAAAAGCGGCTCTGAAATTGTTGGTCAGCTTTACAATTTCACAGATAAAGGTGAACGGGGAGTTTCATTGCGTCCAGAAATGACCCCAACTCTCGCCCGGATGATTGCGGCTCACGAGCGCAATTATAAGAAGCCAGTCAAATGGTTTGCCGTCCCGCAGTTATTCCGCTATGAAAGGCATCAGAAGGGACGTTTGCGCGAGCACTTTCAATTCAACGCAGATATCATCGGTGAAAAGGATCCAGCAGCAGATGCGGAATTAATTGCCTTGCTCGTCGATACCCTCCGTTCCTTCGGCCTGACCGAAGAAGATTTTGTGGTTCGCCTCAGCAGTAGAAACGCCTGGATGGATTTCTACAAGGCTCGCCAGGGTGACTCTTCCAGGGAATATGAATTTTATCAAATCGTGGACAAACTCGACGGCGAAGATCCCAAGGTCGCGGAACAAAAGCTTGCCACTCTGGGAATCCCTCTTTCGGAAGTATTATCGATGATAAAAGGGGCTGAACCAACATCCGAACTCAAGCTGGTCCTTGATAACCTTAGCGCACGCGGCTTGCAGGAATTCGTGCGCGTTGATCATGGGGTAGTTCGTGGGTTGGCTTATTACACGGGAATTGTTTTTGAAGCTTTCGATCGAAAAGGAGAATTCCGCGCAATAGCCGGTGGTGGACGCTACGATAATCTAGTCAAACTGTTGAGTGGCGGTAAAGTGGATCTACCGGCGCTGGGTTTCGGAATGGGAGATGTCGTGTTGCTTGAACTGCTCAAGTCGCGCGGGACGCTTCCAAAATTCAACGGCATCCTCGATGTCTTTTGCCTAATCGAGGACGAGGCTTTGCGGCTGCCATCATTGAAAATCATTCAGCAACTGCGTCAGGCGGGGCTTGCGGTCGATTATTCTTTAATCCCCACAAAATCCGACAAGCAATTCAAACGCGCGCAGGAACTAAAAGCTGGCTTTACCGTAAGACTTGAAGCGACCGCGGACGGAAGCTTCCTTTCAAGGGTTAAAAACCTCAGCAACCGGGAAGAGAAAGCCTTTCCTCCAGACGAGGCCATAGGGTACCTCGCCACTGTAAGGCAATCCTGATTTCGGACATGCCGTCAGAATCCGAAAATTTCCGCCAGCAGTGGAAAACACAACGGAATCCCCACCGACATTATTCTTTGCTTGCTGTCTCTGCAGGAGCCGGTGCCGCTTTCATTTCTTTTTCTTTCACCAGGGTGGCGCCTTTACCCAAGCGTTTTCTGAGGTAAGTCAATTTCGCTCGCCGGACCGAGCCATGCCGCTCAACCTCGACCTTTTCAACTCGAGGAGAATGGATCGGGAATACGCGTTCGACACCCTCGCCGTAGCTAATACGGCGCACCGTGAACATCTCGTTCAAACCGTGTCCCCGGCGGCCGATCACCACCCCGGCAAAGATTTGAATCCGCTCCTTGTCGCCTTCCACCACTTTGGTGTGCACCCGTACTGTGTCACCAACCGCGAAATCTGCCCCGTCTTTGCGCAATTGGTCCAATTCAATTTTATCAAGTAATGCCTGGTTCATAAATACAAATGCGGATCGTGGAAAAACCACACCCGGCTGCTTCAACGTTTTGCCAAATCCGGTCTGCGTTCACTGGTTCGTAGCTGCGCTTGCTCGTTTCGCCATCGGGCGATTTGCGCATGATTGCCGGATAACAACACTTCCGGAACCTTCATCCCGCGAAACTCCGCAGGTCTTGTGTACTGCGGATATTCCAGCAAACCCTGGCTGAACGACTCATCCTGCGTGCTCTCGGCGTCTCCCAGGACACCAGGCAACAACCGGGTCACGGCGTCAATAATAACCATAGCAGGCAGAGAACCGTTCGTCAGCACATAATCTCCAATCGACAACTCATCATGCGCCAAACGTTGCCTGACACGTTCATCAAAACCTTCGTAATGTCCTGAGATCAGCAGCAATTCGGGCTTTTGCGCCAACTCATGGGCAATCAGCTGAGTGAACGGCCGACCACCGGGCGAAAGCAAAAGAATGTGCGTATTTTGGTTCGCAAGACTCTCTACAGCTTCAAAGATCGGCTCGGGTTTCAGCAGCATACCTGGGCCACCCCCAAACGGGCGGTCATCCACTGTCCGGTGCCGATCATGCGCATAATCGCGCAATTGGTGCACTCTCAAATCCAATAGCCCCGCTTCGCGAGCCCTTTTTATGATGCTCTCGTCCAATGGTCCCGAGAACATACCGGGGAATAATGTGAGCACATCAATTTTCATTTGGCTCCCATCAAATGCAGCCAACGGAAGTGTTTAGAAAACGCGGCGAATCGCGGTTTCTTAGTTCAACACGTTACTTCCACGCCGGCGCTCCTTTCAAGCGGGGGCATTCTCTTCCACGATCTCCAGAGTGCATCGTATGCCTCGTTTGGCACTGCCAGCGAGCAATAAGGAACGAATCGCATTGATCGTCATACCTTGCCGCCCAATCACTTTCCCAACATCCTGCGGATGCAGACGTAATTCATAAACCGTTGTGCCTTCCCGTTCCACAGGCGTAACGACGACATCTTCCACATGTTGCACCAAACCTTTGACAACATATTCGAGAAAAGCCTGCATCGTCTGTTGAAACTATGCTGTGGCGGTGGTTGTCGTGACAGCCGGCGCCGCAGTTAATGCTTTGGAGGACTTTTTGATAAAACTAGCGACCGTTTCGCTCGGTTGCGCGCCCTTGCTCAGCCAATACTTTGTGCGTTCCAAATTCAGCGTGTAGTTATCACCCTTTTTGCGAGGTTGATAGGTGCCCAGCAACTCGATGAACTTTCCATCGCGTGGGCTGCGCCCATCGGCGACAACAATTCGGAACACCGGGGCATTCTTTGCCCCAACACGTTTCATGCGAATTCTTACTGGCATAATTTCAACTAAGATCGAACGCTTTCAAATTAACCCGAGAGGAAATTCCAAATGATTTCCAAAAAAGGAAGGAGAGATTACCCTTGCCCTCTGCGCTTGGCAAGCCCTGTTTGGAGGTTTTTTTAGCTGTGTTCTTTGAGCTAAAGTGGCAAATCTCAATCCACAAACACGAATTCCGAGGTATTGAATAGCAGTCGGCAGAGGTTTGGCATACCATAGGCCTGGGCGAATTTGCGGACCCTGTTCAATTCTTCGGTCGTAGCCATTCGATTTAATGCCAGGCTGTAGGCTTCCTGGATCTGCTGTTCCAACCCCCCTGCTTTCTCAAGGCGGGCTGCAAAGTGCTCACATTGTTTCAGCACGAAGGGGTCGTTCAAAATGGAAAGTGCCTGCAAGGAAGTGGTGGTCACATTCCGCTTTGGCGCCAGGATCGATGAATTAGGGCAGTCCAAAGAATCCATAAATGGATCAGGCACGCTGCGGACGATAAATCGATAAATGCTGCGCCGATACGCCGCGGGACTATCCACATCGAACAAGGTGTAATCATAAATGGGCGAGTGATCGTCTTTGAAATAAAATTGTTGTACGGCGGGACCGCCCATTTTTAGGTCCAGTTTGCCGCTGATTTGGAGCATCGCATCGTGAGTGCTTTCGGCGTCCAGCCTCATGCGGTTCATGCGCCAAAGATAACGGTTTTCGGCATCCAGCTTCGTGGACGCGGGATTGCCGGCCGAACTTTGCCTGTAGGTGGCGCTAGTGAGAATCAGCCGGTGCAGTTTTTTCAACGACTCACCATGATCCAAAAACCAGAAAGCAAGCCAGTCGAGGAGTTCAGGATGCGTTGGCAACGCCCCCATATGCCCGAAATCATTGGCCGATTCCACGAGCCCTCGCCCGAAATGATAGTGCCACACCCGATTCACAATCGAACGTCGGGTCAGCATATTTTCGGGTGATGTAATCCATTTGGCCAAAGCTGCGCGCCTGATGCTTTCATTCGAGCTGTCGTCGATATCAAAACTTGCGTTTGGGCCTGGAACAGCCGTGATAGCCGCCGGGCGCATCAATTCCCCCGGACGTTTGACATCACCTTTGGCCAGGAGGTAAACTGGCCTGGGTTTTTTTGGAGGAACGAAACTACCGCTTGGTTTGAAATCGCTCGCTGCGGCGTAAACGGTCTCCGGCGGAGGCAATGTCGCGATTTGCTGGTTTACTTGGGCAAGTCGGTTCGAAACATCTGCCAATTCCTTCCGGGTTGCCTCATCCAACAGTGACTCAACCAGTGGCTTTCGCTTGTCAGTGAGCGCCTGAATTTCCCCCTCCAGCTTGATTTTGGCGGGCGAAGTTGTGACCCCCAGTTTTTGGCGGCTGTCAAACCCATCCACAAGATACTTTTTTGCCCACAACCCTTCTTCGATGGAATCCAGGGCGGAGACGCCAGCGCCGAAAGCCGCATTAGTCCCATTGACCATGACCTGTAACTCAGAAAGGGCAAATACGTAATCGCTGGAGCGCTCCCAAAGGCGGGTTGCCGTCACGCGCACAAATTGGCCTAGCTTACCCGAAGCCGGAAAGGGCACAGGATTGTCGCCCACATTTTTATAATCTTCCCCCGTCTTTGCGAAAATGGATTGAGGCGCTGCAAAAGTTGGCTCATCCGAAATATCAATTCGGAATTGCAAAGGGAATCCAAACCCAGGCGTATCCGCAAAATCAATGGGTCGGGCGGGAACGAGGCGTATTTCCTCGATCGGCAGGACTTTACCGAGATCGACCTGCACCCATTTGGTCGTGTCGCGTATTTTTTCAATGCCGCTGTGATAACCATTGCCCGGGCTCTTTTTGTCATTGGGAAAGTTTGTGCGCAGTTGCTGTTTGAGCTCCTTCACTTGTTCGTCGAGTTTTTCGAGCTCAGGACTGGTGAGTTTAGCAATCTGGCCGGTGAGTTCAGTATATCGGTCATCGAGAGGTTTTTGCTTTTCCATCAACAATCGCCGCTCGGCGTAGAGTTTTTTGTCAGAATCAAAGGGACGATCGTGCCGATCCACCCCAGCAAAAACGGCCTGCAGGCTGTAGTAATCTTTTTGGGTAATGGGATCGAATTTGTGGTTGTGACACCGTGCGCAATGAACAGTGAGGCTTTGAAACGTGGACATGGCAGTCATCACCATGTCGTCACGGTCGTTGTAACGGGCGATCAAACCATCGGTTTTTTCAATAGGAAGTTCGGCATGCCCTACAAAATCCCAGGGACCCGCGGCTATAAAACCTAAAGCGACAATCCCATCCGGTTCGTCGGGGAACAAAACATCACCGGCAAGTTGTTCCTGAACAAAACGCGAATAAGGTTTGTCCTGGTTGAACGAGCGAATCACATAATCACGGTACGGCCAGGCAAAAGGACGGGTTTTATCTTTATCGTACCCATGCGTGTCGGCGTAGTGGACCGTATCGAGCCAATGCCGAGCCCAACGTTCACCGTAGCGCGGCGAATCGAGTAAACGATCGACCAGGTTCTCGTATGCTTTCTCGTCGCGATCGGCAATGAAGTGAGCCACTTCTTCGGGAGTGGGTGGCAAGCCTGTTAAATCAAAGAAGAGTCGGCGGATCAAAGTGCGGCGATCCGCTTCAGGTGAAGGCGCCAGCCCTTCCCGATCGAGCTTCGCGAGAATAAAAAGATCAACCGGATTCTTCGTCTTGCTTCCATTTTTCACCTGGGGCAATGGAGGCCGTTGGGCTGGTTTGAAACTCCACCAGTCCGATTTATCAGGGGCGGCCGCAGTAGCCACTGAATCAGGCCAGGAAACACCTTGATCAATCCATGCTCGCAACAGACCAATCTGATCCGCCGACAAACGTTCACCTTTTTTCGGCATCACAAGGTCTTTTTCCAGTCCTGCGACTAACCGGATGACACGGCTTTCCGCGCTATTACCAGGAAGAATCGCTGGCCCGGAAGCACCACCCTTTAGAGCAACTGACTTAATATCCCAACGCAACTCTTTCTCTTGTTTGTCAGGCCCATGACAGGAATAACAATGCTTCGAAAGAATCGGCTGGATGTCGTGGACGAAATCGACCTTGGTTTGAGCTGGAGGCGGGAGCGTTGGATCCGCCGCAAAAGCAGCGTGGGCTAATGCTGCGCAAGCCAAAAGCGTACTTGCTCTTTTGACGAATTGGCTTTTGGCAAAACTGGATTTTTGCAACCCGCCAAGGACGCCCGCAACGGTCTGAGGAGGTTTTTCGATCATGAAGATCGATTCGTTCATATTCACAAGGCAGTGCTGTTTAACAGGAATGTCGGAAATTTAGACCATTTTGGCAAGGAAGACACTCGCGAGAGCTGGATTCTAACGTGATGATCCGAAAAAGGGAGTGCGGCGGCCCGGCGCCGCCTTGGCTTCACACCCCGCTCTGGAGAGGTGCGCGCGGTTAGGTGAGGCCTTTGAAAATTGATGCCTGAAGCCAAAGCTGCGTCATGCCACAGCAGTCCAAGACAACCACACGCTATTTCATTGACTGATGTTGCGTCAGTCTTTAACACCTGACTCATGCGCCGCCGCGAATTTTTAAAGCAAGGTACTCTCGGCACCCTGGGCATATTCCTGGTGGGTTGCCGAACCTCCAGCCGAAAAATTTCCGCCAACGACAAGCTGAATCTCGGTATTATTGGGGTAGCCAACCGGGCCGCCGACAATTTCTCAGCCGTGTCGAGCCAGAACATCGTCGCGCTTTGCGATGTGGATGACAATTACTTGCACGGCGCCTCCCAAAAATGTCCCGCGGCCAAAACCTACAACGATTTCCGCAGACTTTTGGATCGGAGCGACCTGGACGCAGTCGTTATCAGCACGCCCGATCACATCCACGCACCGGCGACGATCATGGCCTTGCGCCGCGGGTTGCACGTATATTGTGAAAAGCCCCTCACTCACACCGTTTCGGAGGCACGACTGGTTGCGGAAACAGCCCGGAAGCACAAACGGGTGACGCAAATGGGAACCCAGATTCACGCGGAGAAGAATTATCGCCGCGTGGTCGAGTTGGTCCAAAGTGGGGCCATAGGCCCTATTGAGGAAGTCCATCACTGGGTAGGGTCTGTTTGGGCAGGCCGACCGTTAGCGACGAAGCCAGTTACCATCCCAAATACTCTGCATTGGGATCTTTGGCTCGGCCCAGCGCCTGAAAGGCCTTATGACCCAGCCTATATCCCGATGCATTGGCGTGGTTGGTGGGATTTTGGTGGTGGTTCAATGTCCGATATGGGGTGCCATCATATTGATCTTTCTTTTTGGGCGCTCGGCCTGCGACATCCCATTTCCGTCGAGGCTGAAGGGCCGCGGGTTAATTCTCAAACAGCGCCACCCTGGCTAATCGTCCATCACGAATTTCCAGCACGAGGTGCGCTTCCTCCGGTCAGGCTCACCTGGTATAACGGTGGCAAACGTCCGCACTATTTTGCCGAAGATAAACTCCCAAAATGGGGAGACGGAACATTGTTTGTTGGCAAGAAGGGAATGTTACTCGCGGATTATTCCAAACACGTCTTGCTGCCTGAAAAAGACTTTGCCGGTTTTGTTCCACCCCCACCGTCGATTCCTGATTCCATCGGCCACCACAATGAATGGATTGCCGCCTGCAAAACTGGCACTCCTACAACATGCAACTTTGATTATTCCGGAGCACTCACAGAAGCGGTTCTTTTGGGAAACGTCGCCTATCGGGCCGGGCGGAAACTGGATTTGGACCCGAAAGGATTGAAGGCGACGAATTATCCGGAGGCCAGCCAATTTATCCAGCATCATTACCGGCAAGGGTGGCGAATTTAACCAACTAGTCTAGAGCCTGCTGCAAAGGTGGGATGTCCGCAAATGACGAATGGCGAATGTCAAAATGACAAAAGAAATCCGAATGACGAATTAGCCCGAATTTGAGATTTTCTCATTCGGACTTCCTTCGTCCTTCGTCATTGGAAATTCGTCATTCGCGGCATGAGACATTGCAGGAACCAACGGCTCGCATGGAGTGACGCGTCGTCGCCTGGGCCTCACATCCCCATGATTTGGTACCCACAATCGACGTAAAGAACCTGCCCTGTGATTGCAGCCGCGCCGTCACTCGCCAGGAATAATCCAGTTGCTCCCAGTTCGTCCGGCAAAACATTGCGTTTCAAAGGAGCGTGTGCCTCATAATGCTTCAGCATTTCGGTGAAGCCGGAAATCCCACGTGCAGCAAGTGTATTCATGGGCCCTGCGCTGATGCAATTAACCCGGATTTTTTTCGGACCAAGGTCGTAAGCCAGGTAACGAGTGCTTGCTTCGAGCGACGCTTTAGCCACCCCCATGACATTATAGTGGGGAACAACTTTTTCGGCGCCATAGTAGGACATGGCAATGATACTTCCTCCTTCAGTCATAAGCGGAGTTGCTGCTCTGGCAAGCGCTACGAGCGAATAGGCGCTGATATCATGCGCCGTTCGAAAGGCATCGCGAGTGGTATCCAAAAAAGGGTTTTCCAGGGCTTCTTTCGGCGCAAAAGCCACGGAATGTAACAGCAGATGCAAGGTTTTATGCTTTTCAGAAATTGTGTTGAAGACTCTGGTAATCTCTTCATCCCGGGTGACGTCGCAGGGCAGGATTAAGGTATCCCCGCCGAAGGTGCCGGCGAGTTCCTCGACATTTTCCTTCAACCGCTCGCCCTGGTAGGTGAAAGCGAGTGTTGCTCCGGCTTTGTGCCACGCTTGCGCGATTGCCCAGGCAATCGAGCGCTTGTTGGCTACCCCAAAAACCACTCCTGTTTTGCCAGCTAATAACATGATTTGTTTGTGTAAGTTGAGAGAATTATTCGATAAACGTCCGAACTAGTAATCTAAACCGCAGAAGGCTGCAAGACGCAAGCAGTTCGCAATTTCAAAGCTTTCTCTTTTCCGCGCCGCTTCTCCCGTTGCACCAAATGCCCACCAACCCTGCCAATCCGAACATGAGCACCGTGCCGACAGCCACGACTGCGCTGTTCGCGTATTCCGGAAAAAACTGAAGGGAAGTTGCTCCGATCGCCGGTCCGGCAAAGTTGCCGAATCCGATCGCTGCCTCATGAATCCCACTGTGATGTCCCATGTTTTCACTACCGTCCATCGAATAATACAATGACGAGTAGTAAATCAATCCTATCGCGCCACCGAAAATAATCTGTGCAAACACAAGCACCGGCAGATTGGGACTGATCAACATCAGGACAAACGTCCCTGCCAGGGCGACGTACGCTGCCAGCAGCCAGCGAAATCGATAATGCCAGCCATTCCAGTGCCAGAGCCACCAAAATGAAGCCATTCGCGCAAAACACCAAATAGAACAGCAAAAACCTGCTGCCTCGGTCGAAAGTTCCAATCGCCTGGCAACTCCGGGGATGACCGCAACGAGTGTGTTAATCGCGATGTAAGCAAATGGATTTGTCAGCCATGCCATGGTCAGAAATGTCCGTGATCCAACGCTCGTCCGAAGCTTGGACTCCTGCACCCGTGTTAGAGCTGCTTCGGTATTATCCTCTTGCGCTACAGAACTTCCCGAAACTTTATTTCCTTGGGCGCCGGGATTACCTGCTTTTCTGCTGAGCCAAAAAACAAGCCCCAATTGAGCCAATTGAATAGCAGCGGGCACCCAAAACAGGCTTTTCAGCCCCAGATTTTTCAGCATTGCTCCGCCAATGAAATAAGCTATCGCCCCAGTCCCCGACCAAACGATATTGTAAATTCCGACCATGTGTTGAACGCCTTTGGGTGATTCGTTTTCACTTATTAACGCCTCCAGCGTCGGCCAGGTGCAACACATCCCTAAAACAACTCCCGCGATCACTGCTGTTTGGCCGGCCGCGGAATTGATGAATAGACCTACAGCGAGCGCTACGATTGAAATTGTGAACCCAACCTTCAACAAGGTGAAATATCCATGCCGCTCGGCCAGCCGGCCCGCATAAAACGAGCCGACCATATATAACAAGCCATTGATGCCGGCCAGGGCCAGGTTGGCCTTATTGCCGAAACCAAAGGCCTCGTGCATGAAGAAATATAAATAGTAGCTGTAATAAACCGTGGAAAAGGAGTTGAGCCCTTCGAGAACGAAATAACCGGTCTTGAGCTGGCGTTGCGACATTTTAATAAATCTCTTCTAAGTGACATCATTCAGGAACAAACCCGCGAAGTTAACGTCAGAGAACAGCGTTTTTGATTCCGAGAATTGAATTCCGATCGGCGCGGAACTTCCGCGCCCAGGACTTTACCGGGGACGAGCGATTTTAACACCTTTTTCCTGTAACTCCTTCATCCAAACGCTTGCCTAAAAATATAGCTTCTCTACTCTCTGAATTACTGACTATGAGTTTGGATGATCCTTTTAACAAAGTCCGGGAGTTTCATTTGGCCTTCAATCATGATTGTCCGGAACGGCCGGAACTTTTGGGCGAGAAACGCGTTTCCAAAAGATACAGTTGGATGCGGGAAGAACTGGAAGAATTCTGCCAGGCCGCTTCCATCCACGACCAAGCCGATGCCATGGTGGACTTGATCTACTTTGCCCTCGGCACCTTGGTCGAGATGGGCGTTCGCCCGGGCAAACTATTCGATATTGTGCACGAGGCGAACATGAAAAAATTATGGCCGGATGGAAAAGTACATTACGCGGAAGATGGAAAGGTCATTAAACATCCATCCTGGCAACCGCCGGAGCCCCAGCTTATCGAGGAAATTGATCGCCAGGTAAAAGAGATGGCGACGAGCGATTAAGCATCTGGAAATGGCTCAGCCCTGCTCCGTTTGAGCTTGGCACTTACCGGGTTCTGGAGTGAACCTTCGGAGCAGCTTTTTTGACCCATAAATGGATAAAATCACTCCACATGTGTTCTGATTTAATCTCACCTCGTTTCCTTACAGTTTGTTTGGCCTCATTCTTGGTGCTGTCACTAGCAACCGACGCTAATGCAGACGCTGGGACAGACCTCTTTGTGCGTGAGGGCTTGGCTATCCGGACCGACGGTGGTCGAAGGGAAGGACGCTCGGCCTTTCACATCGACCCCCTCGAGGCACTCATCGTCACAGGTAAATGGTCGCCGCCCAGGGCTGGCGATTCATTAACCATGCCTGACGGTACAACCCGCGCCTGGGAGGTTGTCACAGCCAGGACGAACGGATCGTTTACAAACACCGCGTTGCGGGGCGGTTACGTTTACCTGCCGTTCGTATCGGACATCGACCAGGTGTTGTTACTGAAAGCAGCGGGGCATTCGATGGTTTATGTCAATGGCGAACCACGCGCGGGCGATCCCTACCAGAATGGAAGTGTCGCATTACCCGTCGCGCTGCATCGAGGCACAAACGATTTACTCTTTGCGGTTGCGCGTGGGGCGTTGCGGGTCCTCCTCGCTGAACCAGCCCACCCGCTCATGCTGGATCTTCGCGATGTCACGGCACCGGACCTGATCGCGGGCGAAAAAAATGACACGCAGGCCGCAGTTTTGGTGGTGAACAGCACGACAAATTATGTCCATGATTTGCTACTAACGGCGTCCACCAAGGATGGGAAGCAGACGGAGACCAGGCTTCCGAGGCTCCTTCCCTTGAGCACGCGCAAGGTCGGCTTCCCGATAAAACACTCGGGAAAGAGCAACACCAATCGCGTCGAGTTCACCCTTAAGCTCTTCCGCAAACAAGGTCTGCACTCGGAATCTTGCGATTCCACGAAGCTCAGCTTACGACTGCGCCGGCCGGACGAAACCCACACCGAGACTTTCGTCAGCGACATTGATGGCAGTGTGCAGTATTACGCGGTCGTGCCAGCCCAGCCATTAACCCGGAATCATGCGCCGCTTGCTTTAGTGCTGACCACGCATGGTGCGTCGGTGGAAGGCAGAGGTCAGGCCGAAGCTTACTCCTCCAAGACCTGGGCGCATATTGTCGCTCCGACCAATCGCCGCCCTTACGGCTTTGATTGGGAAGACTGGGGGCGCCATGACGCCTTGGAGGTCCTGGCCATTGCACAGCAAAAGTTCCACATCGACCCAAAGCAGGTCTATCTCACAGGTCACTCGATGGGGGGTCATGGCGCCTGGCATCTGGGGGTGACGTTTCCCGATCACTTTGCGGCCATTGCCCCGAGCGCCGGTTGGATTAGCTTTTTTTCCTACGCGGGCGGACAACGCTACGAAGGAACGAACGAATTACAAAAACTCATTCAACGCTCCGCCACACCTGGAGACACACTCGCCCTGGCCAGCAACTATCTGCATCACGGCGTCTACATCCTGCATGGGGATGCGGATGATAACGTGCCCGTGGGCCAGGCGCGAACGATGCGCGGTGTTCTCGAAAAATTTCATCGCGACTTTACTTATCATGAACAGCCCGGCGCTGGTCATTGGTGGGGAAACGCTTGTGTGGACTGGCCTCCGATCTTCGATTTCTTCGCCCGGCATAAGATTCCCGACGACCAAAGCATACTCGCGATTCATTTCACGACGGCCAATCCTGGCGTCTCTGCTTCGTCCCATTGGGTTTCGATCGAGGCGCAACAACATGATCTGGCCCCCAGCACGGTGGACATCAACTGGGATCCAAATGGACGCCGCTTTACCGGCAACACCGAAAACGTGGCCCGGCTGGGTCTCTCCCTTGCATACACCAAACCTGGACGCCCGCTTACAGTGTCTCTCGATGGCCAGGCCCTGACGGATCTGGCTGTCAAGGTCGACGATAAGAAGCTCTGGTTCGACCATGTGGCCAACGTATGGACCCAAACTGGTCCACGGGCACTTTCCCTCAAGGGACCGCATCGCTATGGGCCGTTCAAGGAAGCGTTCAATCATCGAATGCTCTTCGTCTTCGGCACGCACGGAACGCCTCAGGAAAATACCTGGGCCTTCGCCAAGGCGCGGTTTGATGCCGAATCCTTCTGGTACCGGGGCAACGGCAGCATCGATGTGTTGCCCGACACGGATTTCGACGCCAACCGCGAGCGGGATCGCGGGGTGATTCTTTACGGCAACGCGGACAGCAATGGAGCCTGGAAATCACTGCTCGGTGAGAGCCCAGTTCAGGTTAACCGCGACCGGCTGCGCATCGGTTCGCGCGAATTGCCCGGTACCGATTTGGCCTGCCTGTTCCTGCGTCCGCGTCCGGGCAGCGACGTCGCCCTGGTTGGTGTCATTTCCGGCACAGGCGTGGTCGGTATGAAGCTGACGGACCGAGTGCCCTATTTTCTCGCCGGGGTGGCATTCCCTGACTGCACGGTGTTTGGGCCGGATGCGCTGAAGGTTGGAGGGGCGGCCGCGCGGGTAGCCGGCTTCTTCGGCAAGGACTGGTCGGTACAGAGCGGTGAGTTACTTTGGCGTGATAAGGGCGGGCACGACACGCCCTAATAAGCTAAGTCCTAACTATTCTTTGAGGACAGGCGCAAACAGCCTGTTCAATTTCGCTTCGAGATCTTCGTTCGCGCTGGTCGCGCCGTAGTCCATGGGGAAGCAGACTCGCCCACGCTAAACCGACCGAGGGGTTTCTTTGGAACCGGCCCGGTCAATGCCGCAACCAAAACCAAAACCCAGGGCAATGGGTATTATAATCAAAAATAAAATAGCTGGAGTCACGTTTTCATCCTGATGAACGAACTGCGGCAGGATGATCGTTTGGTTCTGGCAACAACTGTAGCCTGCATTCTGGCCATTGCGCGGTATTGGCGGCGCGCCGTTCCCTTACTGCCTGTCATTCAGTGTGTTGATCGGCAGGACCTTGGGTCAACACCCCATAGACAATTCGAGCCGTGTGATATGCAATCAATCGCTTGTGAGTTCGATGGACCAGAGGTTCATATGAGAGTTATTTTGCAAAGCAATTCAAGCTCACTTTATTTTTGTAGGGGGGATTACTGGACACCGCGATTCAAGGAAGCTTTTGATTTTGGCGTCCTGGAAACTGCCATTGAATTCTCACGGCACGAGAACCTGACCGACGTTCAAGCGGTTATCATCCAGGAGCGGGCCGACGGCGGCGTTGAATTCATGCCCTACTCGATTCAGCGGCTCATGAACCTGCCTCACTCTGGTTCCCAGGAACTACGAACCTAACCTAGACCTCCCATACAGACGCAAGTTCGGCATCACCATCGTTCTGTCATCCAAACCCGCTGGTCTTTGAGCGTGGCACCAAGCAAATGAACGCTCTCAAAATCCCGTGACTTGTCCAAGAAGAAGTTGGCTCCCATTTGATGGGCGAGATCCGCATCGTGGGCATCGCTGGATGCGGTCAGGACGATTACACGCAGAGCATTTAACTCCGGCTGGTTGCGAATCCATCTTAACACCTCAAAGCCGCCTATGCCTGGCATACTGAGGTCTAACAGAACCAGGCCTGGTAAAGGGTGTTGCTCACGGTCGGCGTAAGCGCCTTCGCCTTTAAGATAAGAAATGACCGCTTCCCCACTGCGTAACACGCGATGAGGATTAGATACCCCTGCATTGGCCAAAGTCCTGCGAATGAGAAAAGCATCCATTTCATCATCGTCCACTAGCAGAATCAGTGGCTTGTGTTTCATTGGTTGAGGGTTGCGGCGCAAATTATCAGCCACGATGACTATTAGCGTATGGGGTGATCACCCTAGACACAATCGGAAAGATTGCGAGCGCGACGCAAGCAAAACGCCTTCAATCGCTTGTTGAGGGGCCGCAGGTACCTTAAGACTCTGCTCCACTCGTTAAGGAGCGAGGAGGTGAACACGATACTCGTTAACCATCTTGTCGAGTTCTGTACCAGCCTCAAGGTGATTGATGGTGCAATGTCTGAGTCTGAAAGCGGTTTTATTTCTCCGGCCCACATAGCGCTCCGACTATGCTCAGAAGGATCGGGTTAGCAACTAAAAAAACACTGGTTAGGATAGGCAATCACGGCCAATTCGTCGCTTGTTGGAGGACTGGCACGGCGGATACACTAGGCTTGCCGTAATTGAAAGCTATTACATGAAATCAAAACAAACTGTGATCTTACTCCTAACGATGCTGGGACTCTCGCTATCTGCCGCCGAGTCCACCAATAGGCTTTCCTTTCCTGTGGCCGGGTTTTCTATCGCCCCGTTGGAGGTTCCTCCCGCAAAGAATATTTGGCAGCCGCTCGCAATGGCTTTGCCTGCGACTGGAAACTTCGCAGGTAACGTGAATGTGCAGATTCATCCCTACGGGGGCACTATCGAGGAGTACACGGCATTGAGCCTCAAGCAATTCAAGGACGCCGGGGTACATGTAATCGAACAAAAGAAAGCCGGAAGCTCAGGCGTTACCTTCGAGTACAGCGGCGAGTTGCAAGGCCGATTAATACACTTTTATGCCCGAGCCGAAAAGGGGGCAGACCACGTTTACCTTGCAACTGCCGCGACCACGGAGCAAGAGTGGCCAAGGCAACGTGCCCAGCTCAAGACCTGTGTGGATAGCCTCAGGTGTGAAAACAGCAAACCCTAAAGGGTGTATTGTTGCGGAGCTTGATTTTTACTCACACCAATCTCTCGGTACTGATAGGGAGGTTGGTTGGGTTGGCAGCATTCCAATCAGCCCTTCGCTCATTCCTCACTCGGTTTCCGCGTTGGCGGCGGCGGTTCCGGTTCGGAGGTCTGATTCTCCCGGATATAGCGCACCAGCGCATTGACTTGCTCAGGCTTTAGCGCCCCACCAAACGCCGGCATGCCTTTTCCCCCAGTCCGCCGTTCAACACCCGGCGAATTCCCTCATCGTCTTTGGCGAACTGTTTGCTGGCTCCGCCCGCCAATTCGCCAGCAGCTATTTTCCACACTCAACCCGCCGTGCTCCGCAGCAATACACCCTTTAAGGTTAGGCCACAGGCTTCTTCCCTCGTGCGTGAGTCCTGAATGCGGCGACCACAAGAACGATCGCGATCAGCAGCCATGACACCGCGGGAACGAGCGCATAGGGAAACCCGCGGCGTGGACTTAGCGGTACTAGCACATCAATCCCGTAAATGATCACCGACCCCGACGCCACCACCAGCATCAGGCAATACACCGTCGCCCTGCCAAAAATGAGCCAGCGCTTCGACACAACCTCGGCCAGAACCAGAGCTATCATTGGGGACAGAATCCAAACTGCGATGAGTGCCAGGGCAACTCCAGAGTCGTTGAAACGACACGCTCGCAACATCAATCCAACCGAAACGATGGTCGCGACGAGCACTGTGGTGAAGGCAGTTGTGCGTAGAATTGGTCTTTCATTAATCATAGCTTTTGATGGTACCTAACGAGGTCAGGCACACGGGACCAATGGACATGAATATACGACTGTCGGTTCGCAGATTTCAAGCAAAGATTGCTTGTCTTTCCTTTAGAGGTCGGGGGAAATTGGTTAAATGGACGAATTTGGTACTGGGAACTAAGTTGTACGATGTTCTAGGGTTGTAAAACCGCACGGTAGAAACGCTTTGGAGTAATTGGCGAACTGAGGTCGATGTAGGTGTAAGGCGTGTTTGTGAGCATCAGGTTGGTGGCTTGGAACCAGGGGCCATTAGTCAGGTCACTCGAGTAATCCAACTGATAGCGCCCAGCACCTATCGGGTAGATGGTGACGCCAATATAGCTCAAGGCAGTAAGGAGTATGTTGGTCGCGTTGCAGCAGTTTGTGGGCGACCCCCCAGCGTAAGGCCCGCCGTAAGCCCCAATGTCGTTGGCCGTCGTGCCTAGCGACGGCGGAAAACAGGTGTCAAGGTAAGCGCCATCTGAATCGCCCGCATCAATGCACGGCGAACTGGAAGCCAGCGTGTAGTTGGTCGTCTCTGCGAACAACGGATCCTGGAAAATGTCGAAAACGGCGTCACAAGGCGTGCCCCTGGCGTTCACGCAGCAAACCGAGCCATACAATGGCAGTACCCCAATAAAGTTCGTGGCATTACCATAGAGACAGTTGTAAGAGATTTCCTCGTTGTAGTCGGCTGACGATCCGGTCTTGCGCACGGCGGTTGAGCACTGGAAAAATATGTTGTTCTTCACTTTTGGGTTACCCGCAGGGTAATAATTCCTGAGACTGAACCATACCGCTGTTCCGGTGATGCCCTGGAAGAGATTGTTCGCAACCGTCATGTTGTTGGAGGCCGTCGAGCAGCCCTGACAGGTGCTGACGTCAAGATAGATCGCATTGGACGAACTGGAGAATCTACAATTCTTGATGGTTCCCAACAGCGACGGAGAGGGCGAGATACCGGTGCTGGTTGACCACGCATAAATGCATGAACCAAGGCAGTTCGAGAAGGTACAGTTTGATATCTGCGGGATCATTGTAGTGCTGTAGGCTGTAATCAGTTGCAGCGCGTTCGTCGCATCCGAAATTTTGCAATGGGCAAACGTGCTCTGCGCGCCGCCGTTGTAGTTGACTTTGATCGTGTCCCAATACTGGGAGGGCGTTGCGCCTTTGATGGAGATCGGTTGCGCGCACGTGCCCACCGCTGAGATCGTCCCTTGCACATTCATGTTGAGACCCTGACCGATGATAAGGATGACGCCCGGCTGGATGGTTAGGGTCTGTCCACTGGGGACCGTGAGGTTGGCTGTGGCGATGTACGGGCTGCAGGTGTTGCTCCACGTCCCGGAGACATTTCCCGACACGAAACAAGTCCCTTGGGTCAAGCGCGGCGTGATTGCCAGCGCCGCGCAAAGTGCTGAGAAGAGGATGGATGAGCTGAGGGGTCTCGGCTTCTCCCTGCGGCCAGGAGATGTAGTCTTTCGCATAATTTTTCCGGTGTTGGTTCTCGGCCACTTGTATCCTGAATTGTGAAGATGTGAAGCTCAATTATCAGACGAAACTCTAAAGGGTCGGCGAATTGCTCAATACGTGGCTTGCGTACTTGAGGCGCTGGCCTCAGCGAGCCAGGCAAGGGCCGCCCACGCAGGATTCGCTTTCTCTCCTCCAAGCAATCGTACGCACGAGCAAGCTGCGCTAACTCAGCCGTTGGTGAGGGAAACCCTTTACATCTGTTGTCCCGGGCCCTTATGTTCTCTTCCTGTCCCGTCCAGCGAATGTGATGCGTTTTTACCCCGGATGTACACCTACAAAGTCATTGGGGACGACGGCCGACAGTACGGTCCCGCTGACCTCGCCACCATCCGCGCCTGGGTGGCACAGGGCCGCATCGCTCCCGCCACCCTCATTCAGGGCGCCGGAACCAACGAATGGAAGGCGGCATCCGCTTTTCCAGAACTGGGGCTAAGCGAGCCCCCACCGCTACCGCTAGAGGCGACGGCGTCGCCCGATCTCACCGGCCCCACGCGGCAAGTGAACAGGAGATTTGAGACTGCTCGCCTCCCGCCGGGCAGCCGCATCCCGTCGGCGGTCTACTCATCGCTGGCGATCCTGATTGGCTTGGCGGTAATGGCCGGTGTGCTGCTCGTAACCAGAGAGAAGTCTGGTGATACGCCGGCGATCGCGCCTGTTGTCGTTCCGTCACCCAAGCCCGGCCTCGCCCCGGCTCCGGCGGAGTCGGTCCGCTCTCTCGAGGAGCAAAGAGCCGCCGAGCAAGGGGACGCCGAAGCACAACACCGGCTCGCCATGCGATATGCCAGGGGAATCGGCGCGCGGCTCGACTACGCCGAGGCCGCGAGGTGGTACCGGAAGGCCGCGGACCAAGGCCACACCCAGGCGCAATACGAACTGGGCAGGTTCTATGCCCAGGGCTTGGGAGTCCCGCGGAGCTACACCGATGCTGCGAAGTGGTACCGCTTTGCGGCGAAGAAGGGGCATGCGCCAGCCCAACATTTTCTGGGCCATTTGTACGCCAGTGGCCAGGGCCTGGAAACGGCCTACCTCGAGGCGCCGGAACTGCCGTCAAAGGAGCAGGAACAAACACTCGCAAGGGAGCCGGCTCTCAAAAACGACTACGCCGAAGCGGCCACGTGGTGGCGCAAGGCCGCCGATCAGGGCGACGCCGGCGCGCAATCCGATTTGGGTTGGCTTTATACGCATGGCCGAGGGGTGGAGACAAATTACATTGAGGCCGCAAGCTGGTACCGCAAGTCGGCTGAGCAGGGCAACCCTATCGCGCAACACTGGTTGGGGCACGTCTATCTGAGCGGCAACGGCGCTGACAAAGATGAAGTTGAAGCCTTCAAGTGGTTCCACCAGGCCGCCGAGAAAGGAAACATCTCCGCCCAGGGCGATCTCGGCTCCTTGTATGCCAGGGGCCGAGGTGTCGAACGGGACACCGACGAGGCCCTCAAGTGGTACCGAAAGGCGGCCGAGGCCGGTATTCCCTCCGTCCAAAACGACTTCGCCTGGATGCTGGCCACTTCCACCAACGCCAGCCTGCGAAACGGCGCGCTCGCCTTGCAATTCGCACAAAAGGCGGTCGCGGCCACCAGCCGGCGCAATGCCGCTTTCCTGGACACGCTCGCCGCCGCTCATGCCGAGTCGGGAGATTTTGAGAAAGCAGCAGCCATCCAGAACGAGGCCATTGCGCTGCTAACCGACGCGAACTCTAAACCGGACTATACCTCGCGCCTCAAGCTTTATCAGGCCAACACCCCGTATCGAGCACACTGAACGGGGGCGGTTTTCCATCAACTGACGGCTCACATTGGCAGAAGAAAAGCCTGTCAGCCAATTAGCCCCCTCCCGGGGCACTCTGCCTCCACGGTCACGGAAAATTAAATAGATTTCCTTGAGCCAAGAATTCTTAGTCTGGCCTTTTCTCCCTGAACATTTGTGGGTTCTGCTTCTTACGCTTTGGTTCTTCTGGTGCTGGTCGTCTGGAGCCCGGCCATGAGCGCGTGAATTGAGTGATGGCCTTAGCTTAGCTCTCGCAAGGTCGCCATCTCCGTGCCGGGGCCTGACCGGTTTCCCCTGCACCGCAACGTGGGATCCCCCCCGCGATCACTCGTTTATTCCCCAGTGACGCAAAGAAGGAGGCTTGTCATCCGACTCAAAGAATCTATTGAACATTGGGGTGGAGGCCCGCTCCGTGAGGCTCGCTGGAGAGAGGTCAGAGGATACAACTGTTGTTTGGACCTTCTCTTCGTGCGAGAACGCGAGAATCGACGGTGCAAGGTCAGTCGCCTGGGAGACCGAGGGTTTGTTATTCATATTCTTTCTGTCTTGGATACGCCAAACGAGCGGCAGTAAAAGGTTTCCCTCTGATGACTCATTACTATGCTCCTAGTAGTGGAAGACACCAAGCGGAAAGAGCATAAAGTTATTCACCAGTTGTGCACAAAATTGTTCACAATGGCATTCAACCAGGACTTGCGTTTCCTTTGAATGTAGTTGCCGCTGCCTTGCCAGTCTGTGAGCTTTGCGTTGGCCGTGACTACACCACCATGAGAACCTACACTCTCACCACTCCGAAGGACGCGAACGGGCAGCCGCTCCGAATGTTCAAGGCCAATCTTGAAAACAATGTCTCCAAGGCGATTGACCAGCTTTCTGGTATTTGTTCCGGCATCCTTGCCGATTGCGTCGTCACGGAGCAGGAGGCCACCTTCTTCGCCGAATGGGTTCGCAAGTTCGCACCGTTCGAGCCGGTGTGCGCCGTTGAGGGCGCCGGACTGAAACCGAGACGCAGCCGGCGCATTCGCTGAAGCGAAAGTTAGACCATGGACGTCTCATGGGGGCCTCTTTACCAAGTGGGCCAATTTCTCATCGGGAGTGCCGTCAATCGGAACCACCGTCGATTTCTGCTCCGCGATTTCGGGCGAGTCTGGAAGCGATCTTGCTGGTGCCACATCGCGGCACCAGCGGACAAAGAGAGCGGCAAAACAGCCCAATAGGGCCGAGTAAATGACAGCGCCGATAAGCGACCCTGTCAGTAACACAGGAAGGAGACTACCGTCGCTTCCGCCAAAGTGGCGCCTCAGCTTGGGTAAGAGCAAATCGATTACGGGGGAATAGATGATCATCCACTGCCCTCCAAAAAAAATCAGGAGAACTTGTAGAATCAGCGAAAGCACGAATACCATTGCAAACCAATAGAGCATATAGCATTTCAGCCCGGAGGCTGTCTCACGGGGAAAGCCCACCATAGGGGCAGGAGTTGTCAAGCGGCCAGCATTTACCAAGCGACAGGGAGGTTCCCATTCAGGTCTAATGTTTGGATGAGCGACCGCCGCTGACAGGAACGATCGGGCGTGGGCCAGACGTGCGAGCCTCCACTCGGCTTCAAGCGGAGCTAAGCGGCGGTTCGTCATCATCGCTTTGTTAAGCTGGGACGCGGTGAAACTCAATTTGCATTTCCTCACGAACCAACCTCGCCTGAACTCGAAACTGTCCGCCACCACGAACCGTGTGGATCAAATCCACCATGCCGCGCTCGTGGATTTCCCGCCTCTGCCTAGAGTCGGCAACGCTGCGAAATATCGAATCGGCGTTATCGAGAGTGATTGGCGGCCCCTCAATAGCATGCGACTCGCCACGAATCTCAATCATAGGCGACTGTCCTACAAACAACCTCAACTTGTCGGCGGACTCCGAAGCAACCAACTTTAGCAAGTCCGTCAAATCGTAGCCCTCGCTCATGATGGAGAACACTTGTGCAGCTTAACGTTCACCATCAGCGGTGCGAGCCAGCCGCAAGAGGCTATCGAAACGTGGTTGAGCTAAACGGCTGGCTCGCATCCGCTGCATGGTGTGGTTAGCCATGATCACCACCGTCCTCCATCCGCAACCTGCTGAATCTTTGGTGGAATCTGAGAGCCTAGGGGATTGATTGGACCTAACGCTGCATACTGCGGCAGCTGACACTTGAACTCCATAAGAGTGTGCGCTCCGTCTTTTCTGGACCGCTCGACCAACCAGACAACCTCATACCGAAAGGATGCGCCTGGATCAGCCACAACAACAACATCGTTGCTACTGACGATGGACAAAGTGCGCGAACCGCTAGCGACCGAGTGACCGACACTCGCGCCGACCGGGGCAGGAAAGGATGTCAGCGGCTTAACCAAGTAGGGGTCAGTAACGGCGAATGATTTCCATGCAAGCGTGGCAACGCCAACCAACGCAGCCAACACCAGCACGACACTAGCGATGATGAGCGGCTTCTTCATGGCTAACGCTCAAGATGAGCTACGCGGCGCGCCGTGCGCCGCGTTAGCTCCATCGGATGGTTGGGGCCTCAATTGTTTTTCGAGCACCGTCATTTGCATGCCTGCAAAAGCACCATTCTGGGGATGCCAATGCCCGGTGCATTCCATTCCCATGGCGAGATAGAACGGGATGGCGGATGGCCGGGTCTTCAGTGTGACCATTGAACGACCCGCCGTCGCGATCTTCTCTTCGGCCCTTCGGAACAAAGCTCGCCCCACACCTTTGCGGTGGAGAGTCGGATCGACGAAGAGAACTTGAATGCTGTTCCCCCGCGTGACGATGACTCCAGCGACCTGTCCCGCCGACTCGGCTACCAAGGCGTTACCGCTGACCCGAAGCGAGGCGATGTGGTCTGGCCTGCAATGCTCATGCAGGGCGGTGGTGACTTCCTGTGCGGTGAAATCATGAACCTGCGCGGCAAAGCGGTAGCACGCGGCAGAAATCCTGCAGACAGCATCATCATCGTCCTGTGTCATCTGCCGTATGGTTATCATGACTTCTTGCCCCAACGCTCTGCTGAGCCGCAGCCGCCGGAGACAGCGCACCGACGAGGCCGAAGGTTAGGGAATCTCCCACAACCGCCGCAAACAGAATGGGCGGCGGCTGTCGGCTCCGGCAGAAAGTTAGATGCGGTCATAAGTTACAACTATCTTATCATTCACGACTCGGATTGTAGAACCCTTTAGTTCCTCCTGTGCCTGCTCGGAAACGTGCAACTCCAAACCATCAATCTCGAAAATGGTCTTAGGGCGATTTTTCCGGCCTCGAAAGACCTCTGCGGCGCGTCGTAGCGCGCGCGTCATACGCTTGTCAAAGCAAAGCACCCACACGCGTTCTTTTATTATTACGGGGGGCGACGGAGCAGGCGGTGCTAAGCGGTTTACACCGGGAATTGATGGACGTTGTTCGAAATCGATTCGCTTGGTTTGGCCCTGTGTCCGAACCTGATGTTGTTTCTCCTCTATACGGAGGCAGGGCAGCACGCCTGGGGACTCGTCGCTGGCTTTGACAGTTTCCCACTTCAGTTTTTTCACGAACGAATCCGCAATTCGCGCTCCGAATGGCAGCTCACGCATACTCAACGACGATGGTCAGCGACCCCGGCGCACGGGACGCAACGATTGCAACCGCGACGCTCCCGCCGGGGTCGCTGCAGTGCATGGTTAGCCGTCGTGCTCATACTCAAATCACTCTTCGTAACTCCAAACGGATACTACCATCTTCGCGGAACGCCATCACGTGAAAATGCGCACCGTCCGCATGACGATGCTCGAACGCTGTGCAACCGCGCAATGCCTCTTGAAACTCCGGAGGCGGCGCGATGCTGCGTAACAAGGTCTGTGTATCTCCGACTTCCAGTGATGGTCCTTCGATGGTGTGAAGCTCGCGGCGAATCTCGAGCACCGGACGTCCTCCATCGTGCAGATGAATTGCCTCGCCACGCTCCGCGAGAAGCAACTGCATCAGGTCTGAAAGCGAGTAAGACATGAGATGCGCGAACGATGGCTAACAATAAGGTCAGCGACCGGGGCCAGCCGCCGGTGGAGCCCGATTTGTTCCTGGGCGGAATTGCTGGCTCCGGTTCGCTGCACCGTCTGGTTCGATGCCTTTGGTTGATATCTTCTCCGAAGGAACAATCATCAATTTGTCCCCAACAAGGACCAGCGGAAGTATCAGCTCGTCCGTCGTGGTTTTGGTAATGAATTTCTGGATCGAGAAGTGAGTAACCTGGTGCCGTGTCCGTCGGAGGGCGTCCGCCTCCCAAAAATCGTGCGATTCGGGTGGTAATTCGCTGAGGGTTTTAAGATACGGCGCCATTGGCCTGGCCCCCTCGGCAACCACTCGCTGCCAACGAGCAAGTTCAGACTTCAATTCGATAGCACTAACGTCATTGGTCTGATAAAGGGCTGCAATCGAGGCAAGCTCCCGGCCGGCGACGGCTGCTTCCAAACGGTTCTTGAAATCTTCGTAGACCGATCTGTCTTTCTGAGTCAACTGGGTGTCACCTTTAGGCAACTCGCCCGCCCACGAGAACAGGCCTGTGGATACGAGCAGGAATACCGTAGCACGCGTCTTCATAGCATCGAACGGGAAGGATGAGCCATGACGAGCAGCGCGTCAACGGCGCGGAATTGAAATCGCTGGCGCACCGCGCTGCTCGTCATCGGCTCGATGCTTTTGTTGAACTGAGCCGCTGCGCGGCAGGGGGAAAGAGGCGCTCCGTTCATGGTTTGTAGATTAGCCGGGAAGTTGCCCTCACCCGAGAGCATCCTCCCGGCCATGCATATAACAAACTATCCTT
>Ga0163163_10000363_pt1 | contig 43570 bp, 21 predicted proteins | sample S65metaG_FD_119766 | JGI IMG/M metagenome (GOLD analysis project Ga0163163, IMG submission 119766) | Switchgrass rhizosphere microbial communities from Kellogg Biological Station, Michigan, USA - S6-5 metaG | ecosystem: Host-associated > Plants > Roots > Rhizosphere > Soil | place: USA... | reverse complement strand
TATTCATTATTCATTATTCATTACTATTACTCATTCTGTTCGCAACGATTTCACAGGGTTTGACATTGCTGCACGTATTGACTTATACCCAACAGTTATCCAGGCGATCACAACTGAACACACTATGGCCAGAATAAATACCCATATGTTCATGTTTATTCTAAACGCAAAATTGTTGAGCCAGCCACGCATCATATAATAAGCTACCGGCACGGCTATGGCAAAAGCGATCAGGATAAGTACGGTGAATTCTTTTGAAAACAGGTAAATAATGTTGGCCACGGAAGCACCCAACACTTTACGGATACCTATCTCTTTTGTTCTTTGCGCTGCCATAAAAGAAACAAGTCCATACAAACCAAGACAGGAGATGAAAATCGCAATCGCTGCAAAAATCTTATACAAAAGCGAAAGCTGGTTTTCCTCTTTGTAGAATTCATTTATTCGGTCGTCCATGAAAGTGGGCGTGTACACATATTCAGGAAAGAACTGGTTCCAGGCAGCTTCGATCTTTTTTGTGACTTCATTTAAATGAAGAGTGTTCAACTTAATACCTGTATAATAGTATCGCTTATTCCTTTCGCCGATCACCAGTGGCTTGATGGCTTCTCGCAGTGAATTGGTTTTAAAATCTTTCACAACACCCACGATCGGGCGCCACAGTCCGCCGACCCTCATTTCATGACCGATGACATCGGCTGGTTTTTTTACTCCCAATTTCCTGACCAGTGTTTCATTTACTACAACTTCTTTTGTTGTATCACTCTTATCATACGACCGGCCTGCAATAATGGTAAGTCCATACGTCTTAAAATAATCTTCGTCAGCCATTTTTCTGTACACCTCGAAGTTTTCGTCAGGCTTGTGATCATAAGCAAAATTTCCGCTACTGTTAGTTTCGGACGAGGGTACATCAGAGCTAAAGCTTACAGATCTTACTCCGGGTATGTCCAATAGCTTTTGCTTAAATGCGGGTTGCCGGACGTTAACAGAACTATCTACGTTGCTGTTAATAACCAGTATGGCTTCTTTATTAAAACCAAGATTTGCCTGGTGCACAAAGTTCATTTGGCTTATGGCAATGATCGTTCCGGTGATCAGAACCTGTGAAATAGCAAACTGTGTTATCACAAGACCTCTTCTTATAGAAATACCGCCGATGCTTGCAGAAGTGATTTTATTTTTTAAAGCCAGTGCAGGTTTGAATCCTGATAAGATGATCGATGGATAAGCGCCGGCCAGGATCGTTACAACAATTGTTACGAAAGTCATGAACAGGATAGTTGAAGTGTTCAACAACTTTAGTTTTTCTTGTATCGACGCTATATTCTTAACATAGGGCAGGCATATAGATGCAATAATGGCGGCCAAGACAGTGGCTGTAACAACGATAATGCATGTTTCGCCCATTAATTGCCGAAACAGTTGTATGCGGGTGCCACCTAAAACTTTCTTCATGCCCACTTCCTTTGAACGCCTCACTGCCTGTGCGGTAGATAGATTGATGAAATTGATACAGGCCATGATAATAATAAAGATGCCAATCAGGGAAAGCGTCCATAATGTGGTTCGGCTGGTGATATGATCGCCGAAGTTTCCGATCTGTTTATTAAAATGGATGTCGCTTAAAGGCTGCAGGAACTGGTATGTTTTAAAAATATCTTTCTTATCGGCATTGTAATGTTCGTTGCTGAAGGCCAGCAGCCGTTTGTTGATGGATGATGCAGAAACATTTGATGGTAATAACATAAAGGCCTGGAAACTGCTCGTAACACTGCCCCACCTGTCTGTGTATCCATAGGTATCAGGATATTTTTTCATCGTTTCATAGGAAGCAATCAAGCTTAAAGGAAAGTCTGTGTTCTGGGGAATGTCATCGAGAACACCGCTTACCTGGACTATTGCCGCATTATCGAGCTTTAAAATTTTATTCATTGCATTTCCCCACTCACCGAAATATTTCTCAGCCAGTTTTTTTGTGATTACGGCAGCATTAGGATTTTTTAACGCCTGCGCCGATCCGGCCAGCCACTTGTATTGAAATATGGAGAAGAAATTTGGATCAGAAAAAAATATACCTGTTTCTTCAAGAAACTTTTTATTGGAGGCGCTATTAACGTCATCGCTACTGAGGATAGTGACCTGGCTGTTATAATTTTGAAACATAGCTCCGGTGACAACATCAGGAAACTGTGTGCGAAGGGCATCATAAGCAGGATAAGGAACGCCTTCGCCAAAGCCGTCCCCTTCAGCGCTTCTTATTTTAGCCGCTACGTGGTAAATGCTTTTATAGTTTGGTTGAAACTTATCGTAACTCAGTTCGTACTGGATTACGATAAAAAGTATCAAACAGGCTGCTATTCCTACGGCCAGGCCGCTGATATTTATGGCAGCATAAACTTTGTTCCTTTTAATATTTCGCCACGCGATGCTGGAATAATTTCTGATCATAAAAAAAGCTTTTAACTACCAGCTACAAGCTATGAGCTTGTAGCTCACGGCTAGCAGCTTATCTATTCTGTTCGCAAGGATTTCACAGGATTAGCAATCGCCGCTTTTATTGCCTGGAAGCTTACTGTTCCGAAAGCAATAATTATTGCCGCAATACCCGCAAGCAAAAACATCCACCATGTCAGGGTAGTTCGATAAGCAAAATCTCTCAACCATTTACTCATAAAAAGCCAGGCAATGGGTGAGGCAATAAAAAAAGCGATTATTACCAGTTTTAAAAATTGTACTGACAATAAATTAATGATATAAGGAACGCTTGCTCCTAACACTTTACGAATGCCAATTTCTTTCGTACGCTGGATAGTACTATAAGAGGCAAGACCGAGCAATCCCAGGCAGGAAATAAAAATAGCAAGAATGGCAAAATAGAAAAACAAGTTGCCAAACCTGTCTTCGGCCCGATATTGCCTATCAAAACTTTCATCCAGAAACGCATACTCGAATGGTCGGTTGGGAATAATTTGATTCCATTTAGATTCGATTGCTTTAATCGTAGAAGGTAAATGATCCGTGGCAACTTTTATAGAAAGCATCTGGTACCCCCCCGGTTCAATCCGCATGGTCAAAGGCCTTATGGGTGCCTGCAATGCCTGGTAATGGAAATCTTTTGTCACTCCAATAATTTTACCTTGTCTTCCCCACTGGTCAAACTTCTTACCGATTGCTTCCATGGGGGAAGTGTACCCGAGCAATCTTGCAGTACTTTCATTGATAACCATTGCCTGTGTCGTGTCCGTGGCAAAATCTTTTGAAAAGCCACGGCCGGCAAGAACTTTGATTTTATATTGATTGATATAGTCGAAATCGACGAAATATATATCAAGACTTGCTGTTTGCATGTCTCCCGACTTGTTCTCTACTTTTGAATATGCCACAGAGTTGCCGTTCCCGGGGACACTGGATGAAAACGAAGTGGCTAATACACCCGGCACGGACGAAAGCGATTCTTTAAAAGCATCTTTGTTTTTGTCTCCGTTTGTATCTATCGTCATCATTTGATCTTTGTTAAAACCAAGATCCTGGCTTCTCATATAATTGAGCTGTGTGTAGACAATTACAGTTCCGATAATCAAAATGATAGAAATTGTAAATTGAAAGATAACCAGGCCCTTTCTCAAAAGAATACCTTTTGCCCCCGTTGCAAAACGGCCTTTAAGCACAGCGACGGGTCGAAATGATGATAATACAACTGCGGGATAAAATCCCGCAATCATACCAATAACCGAAGCAACAAAAAATAAACTTATTATATAGAAGGGATGATAAAAAAATGGAGAGCTGAGCTGCTTCCCCGCAAGTTGATTGAACAAAGGTAAAAGAAGAGGACACAACAAAACAGAGATAATAAAAGCCAAAAAACTAATTACTATACTTTCACCAATGAACTGTTTTGCAAGCTGGAACCTTCCGGCACCCGCTACTTTACGTATGCCCACTTCCCTTGCCCGCTCTGTACTTCGTGCTGTTGTAAGATTGACGAAATTGATACAAGCGATCAATAAAATAAAAATGGCAATGATGGAAAAGATGTATACATTATGTATTTTGCCACTTTTGCTGTCATCTCTTGTCGAATATAAATACACATCTCTTAGTGGTTCAAGAAAAAGTGTAAAACTCATTTGGGCATCTTTCAATTCTTTGCCCGTATGCAGGTCCAGGAATGCGGGAAATTTTGCAGCCAGGTTTTTTGGATTTGTATTGGGTTTTAACAACAAGTAAGAAACTAAATTGAAACTGCTCCATTCACTGTCTATTGGCTCCCGATAGATTTGTTTTTGCGAAGACATCGATACAACCATATCCGCCTTAATTTGCGAATTCTCGGGTATATCTTTCATGACTCCGGTTATCGTTGCGTTATAAGCCGCGCCAGTTAATAAAACCGTTTTTCCTACAGGGTTGGAATTTCCATAATATTTTTTTGCTGCAGTTTGTGAAAGAACAATACTCATGGGTTCTTTCAGCGCTGTATTTTGATCCCCATAAATAAGCGGGAAATCAAATATTTTGAATAAGGTAGAATCTGCCATGATGGTATTGTTTTCCTGGAACTTATCATCACCCTTTCGCACCAGGAAACTTTGCCCGCTTATACGTACGGCCGATTCTACTTCAGGGAAATCTTTTTGTATATTGATGGCCATGGGTGCAGAAGTTGAACTCCAGTGCAGCATGTCCGAAGGAGTCTTAATATCTGTAACTATCCGGTAAATGCGATCTGCCTTTCTATTGAAGCTATCATAGCTTGTTTCAAAACGTACATAGAGATAAATGAGAAAGCAGGCTGTAATTCCTACTGCTAGCCCCATAATATTAATTAGTGAAAAAGCTTTATGCTTCCAAAGGTTGCGGAAAGCGGTTTTGAGATAATTTTTAAACATATACCCTCCATCTCCCTAAAGGGAGTGCTTAATAAATTCTAACAATTTTTTGCATAAGTATTCGTCATTCGAATACTGAATAAAGAACTTCTTCGACCAAGGCTCCCTTTTAGTGGACGGTCCCTATTCTGTTCTCAGGCTCTTCACAGGATTGGCAATCGCTGCTTTTATCGACTGGTAACTGATCGTAAATAATGTGATGAGTATAATCGAAATACCTGCTAATAAAAACACGCCGGCACCAATATGGATACGATAAGCGAACCCCTGGAGCCAGCTATTCATTAACCACCAGGAAACGGGAAAAGCAATGCACAATGCGATCACCACAAGCTTTAGAAAATCTTTTGACAACATTCCTGTAATATCAGTAATGGAAGCACCAATAACTTTTCTCACGCCAATTTCTTTCCTTCTCTTTTGTGCTGTGAAGGCAGCCAGGCCAAATAGTCCCAGGCAGGAAATGATAATGGCAAGGCCCGCAAAATATTTTGAAAGTGTTGCGATCCTTGTTTCGGTATCGTATTGCTTTTGGTAAGCTTCACTCAGAAAGTTAAATGTAAATGGAAAGCCAGGATTGGTTTTTTCATATAAATGTTGAATAGCCGCAATGGTTTGTTGCTGATCAGCTGCCTTTATTCTTACCATCAATTTGAACCACGGATTTCTTCCCGGATTCTGCTGCAGGGTGAAGTAAGCAGGCTTCACCGGTTCATGCAACGATTCAAAATGGAAATCTTTGACTATACCGATGATCTGCCTCTTATCGCCAAAAACTGTGACAATTTTTCCAACAGGGTTTTTTAAATGCATGGCTTTGATGGCAGCCTCATTCAAAAGAATTTTAGAATAGTCATCACCATAATTCCTGTTGAAGCTTCTCCCTTCTTTCATTTGCATATCCATTGTTTCAATAAAGTCATATCCAGCTCCAAAACCTTCGAAATAAATATCTGCATTGGGATCTTTTCCTTCCCAGCCTATTCCCCAAACACCAAAGTTGCGCCCGATCATATTGTTGAACGTGAAGCTTGCATTTACCACACCAGGAATTTTTTTCATCTCAGTGATAAATTGATCTTCCTTTCCCTGTATACTTCCTTCAGAATAAAATCGGACAATGTTATCCTTATTATAACCGGGATTGGTTGATTGTATAAATCGAACCTGCTGGTAAACGATGATCACTGCAACGATCAATACAGAGGACATCGTGAATTGAAAAACGACCAACCCCTTTCTCGATAAAGCTTCACTAATGGACGTATTCAACGCTCCTTTTAATACCGACAGTGGGTTAAACTTTGACAAGTATAATGCGGGGTAACTGCCGGCCAGCAGTCCTGTAATCAGGGCTATTGCAAAAAAGGAACCGATGATTTTTGGATCAGGATTTAAAGAGATTTGCTTGCCAGTGAGCTGATTGAACTGAGGAAGCAAAAGCCAGACCATCAATGTAGCAAACCCCATTGCCAGGAGTGTGAGCATAATAGACTCCGATAGAAATTGAAAAATGAGCTGCTTTCTGCTGGCTCCAACCACTTTTTTTATTCCCACTTCTTTCATCCGCCTCGAAGCTTTTGCCGTGGAAAGGTTCATGAAGTTGATACAGGCGATAACCAAAATGAAAATAGCAATGAGCGAGAACAGTCTTACGTAGATGATTTTACTGCCAACTTGTGAACCGTGGTCAAAAGAATTAAGCAGGTAGTTGTCGGAAAATTTAGCGGCAAATAAACTTCGTGTAGTATCATCAGCGTTGGCGGCGATCACGCCGGCAATTTTCTTATTGAACACACGAAGATCAGTTCCTTTCTTCAGCAATACAAAATTGTGCGGGCCTGTATTGCCCCATGTTTTTACCCAATTCTGCACGCTGAAGTAATAATCAAACGATAAAACAAAATCAAATTGCTGTGAAGAATGAGAAGGTAATTTTTCAAAGATTCCCGAGACAAAAAATGTGGTGTCGTGTTGAAAATCGATGGATTTACCAATGATGTTTTCGGTTGTTCCAAAGAGTTTTTTTGCAAGCTCATCGGAAATTACGATGGAACTGTTATCAGCAAGGACTTTGTTTTTATCACCTTCCAGTAGTTTAAACGAGAAAATATTGAAATAGTCCTTTCCTGCATATTGTCCATTTGCCTTTATATTTTTATCACCGACGGTTAGCGTAAATTTCTGAAACCAATCAGGCGGAGCCAGCGAAGCGGCGTATTGTACCTCGGGCATCTGATTCTTTAACAATTCGCTTACCAGCCCTGATGATTCGTCCGAAACTTTTATATCGCCGTCAGATTTTCTGTGTTCCATCACCTGGTAAAGCTGGTCGTCGTTGGCGAAAAACTTGTCGTAACTCCGTTCATCATTCACCCACAAAAAAATGAGTAAAGCACAGGCAAGACCGGCGGAAAGGCCAAGTACATTCAGCAAAGTGAATTGACGATCTTTCAAAAGATTTCGCCACGCGATTTTTAAATGGTTCCTGAACATGTCTGTTTATTTACTCCGTTCTTAAATTTTTTGCAGGTTTTGACAGCGCAGCTCTTGCCGAATGAAAACCGGCTGTAGCCACTGCAGTCACCAGGATCACCATCGCCGATATTAGAAATGGCAGGACGGATAGCCCGACGTTATAAGGAAATATTTGTAACCACCTGTTCATAAAATACCAGGCGACCGGGAATGCGATCACTGCTGCAATTAATGCCAGCCATAAATAATTCTGCGTGATCATTTTCACCATTTGCATGGTAGAAGCTCCCAATACCCGTCGTATACTTATCTCTTTTTGTCGTTGTTGCGTGGTAAAGGCAGTCAATCCCAACAATCCCAGGCCGGTGATGATGATCGTAAGAATAGAGAATGCCGCAAAGATCTTTCCCCGCTTTTGATCAGCGACGTATTGTGAATTATAATTTTCATCCAAAAATTTATATTCAAAGGGTAGCTGTGGAAAATATTTTTTCCAGGTTGCTTCCACTTTTGAAATGGATGTTTTATTGGCCGCATTCATTTTCAATTCAATGATGTTGCCATTCGGAGAGTAAAAGAGTATCAGCGGTGCAATGGGATTGTATAGCGATTTCTGATTGAAATCATGGTATACTCCTATTACTTCCAGGTAGTTGTTGGATGTATCACCGGGAAACTTAAGGCGTTTGCCGATCGGATCGCCCCAAGAGAAATATTTCACCATTGCCTCATTTACGATGATACTGTGTGATGTGTCGGGCGGTCCTGAAAAATTACGCCCTTTGACGATTTTGATTCCAAGCGTATTCAAATAGTATTCGTCAATACCATAACTTTCGATGGCTTTATCTACATGCCCCGTGTTCGTTTGGACATTAAATAAATTTAGATTGATATTTGGCGAACCGGGGTAAGAATTAGCGGCTCCTACAGCTTGAATGCCGGGCAAGGTCCTGAAGTCGTTATTCATTGCAAATATCTTGCTGCGTTCATCTTCACCTGTATTGATCGTGACGGTCATTACCTGGTCCTTATTAAAGCCGAGGTCCTTGTTACGTACATAAGAAAGTTGTGAATAGACCACCCAGGTGCAAATGAGCATGATCATTGAGATAGAAAACTGCAACACCACCAGCGTGCGGCGAAGATTGATGTTGCCAGATGCTTTGGATAACGCACCTTTTAATATTCCGACTGGTTTAAATGCCGATAAATAAAAAGCCGGATAACTTCCGCCCACTAGTCCTGTGAATAATACAATTCCTAACAGCAACACAATGTTGGAGGGTTGGAACAGGTTACCGACAGTGAATGTTTTGCCTGAGATGGAATTAAACATTGACAATAGGAGCATCACCAACAGAACACTCAGCAATACGGCGATCAAAGAAGTGAATAAGCTCTCACCTAAAAATTGTGCGACCAACTGCTTTTTTGATGAGCCGGTGACCTTACGTATCCCGATCTCTTTAGCGCGGCGTGCAGACCTTGCTGTAGTGAGATTCATATAATTGATACAAGCGATCAGCAGCATGAAAAAAGCAACCGCCGAGAATATCCAGATATATGACATACTGCCCAGTTCTTCCGGTTCAAATTGCAGATTGGAGTGCAGGTGTATTGATGTGATGTTCTGTGCATCATATCGCATGGTTATGTTGAACTGTTTAAAGATCGGGTCAACAAATTTTTTATAGACATCGGCTAACTGTTTATTTACCTGTTGTGGGTGGGCACCTGGTTTTAGTAGTAAATAAGTGAAGTTGTTAAAGCTCCCCCAATTATCCTGCCCCTGGTTATTTCTCAGCAAGGTGGACATGGAGATGAGCATGTCATACCGGATATGAGAATTTTTCGGCACGTCTTCGATCACGCCGGTTACTTTATATACATCGTAAACCGTCCTCAAGGTTTTGCCAACAGCCTGCTGCTTGCCAAAATACTTTTTTGCAAGTGATTTTGAGATCACAATATCAAACGGCGCCTGCAGAGCAGTGGCCGCAGTACCTTCAACGAACTTGACAGTAAATACATTGAACAGCGTGCTGTCAGCATAATAGACCTTTGTTTCATAAAAACTATTGTCGCCGCTTTTAAATAAAGTTCGTTCCCTGCCGTTAAGCCTCACCATTTCTTCTACTTCGGGATAATCCTTTTTCATGGTCGGACCCAAGGGCAATTGTGTAATCGCTATGTCCGTGTTCTTGTCCTTCTCATGAACATAGGTGTTGATGCGGTATATTCGATCTGCCTTCTTATTCTGCCGATCATAATTCAGTTCGTCGGTTATATAAAAAATTAAAAACAAGCTGAACGTAATACCGATGGTAAGACCCAATATATTCAACAGGCTATACCAAAAGTCTTTTTTCAGGTTGCGTAATGCGATAAGAAGAAAATTTTTAATCATAAAAAAAGCTTTTAGCTACGAGCTGCCAGCCATGAGTTCAAGGCTCACGACTCGCAGCTAATTTTATTCAGTTCGTAACGACGTAACAGGATTCGCAATTGCTGCTTTTATTGCCTGGAAACTTACTGTGAGTAATGTAATGATTAATGCGCCGCAGGCGGCGGCTGCGAATATCCACGGTGCCATGTTCGTACGGTATTCATATTTCTGCAACCAACCATTGAGAAAATACCAGGCAACCGGAATAGCGATCCAACAGGAAATAATGACCAGCGTAACAAAATCCCACGATAATAATTTCCACAAGTTGAAAACAGAAGCACCAAGGACTTTGCGAATGCCAATCTCCTTTGTGCGTTGTTCAGCCACATAAGATGCCAATCCAAATAAACCAAGACAAGAAATAAAAACGGCAAGCGCTGCAAAAAAGATAGCGAGGTTGCCGATGCGTTCTTCTGCCGCAAACTTTAAACCGTATTCCTCATCTACAAATTTGTAATCAAAAGGGACATCTGTAATCACTTTTTTGAAGCCTGCTTCGATCTTCGCTAATGCTTTGCGGATATCTGTATTGTCCCTGATTTTTGCAAATAGCCAATTGCCTTTTCCAAGAAAAATCACAGATGGATAAGTGGGTTGAAATGGTGATCCTTTCACCATATCCCTTGTTACTCCAATAATAGTAAAGTGCATAGCTGGTCGCCAGCCCGGTTCCCATTTCACGACCTGACCAACAGGATATTTCAGTCCGGCTAATTTTACTGCAGACTCATTTAATATTATACTTGCTGAATCGGTCGCCAGCCCTTTTGAAAAACCCCTTCCCTGGATAAGTTCCCATCCAACTGTTTTACCGTATTCCTGGTCAACAAAAATGGTATTGAAGGATTGTCCTTCAACTGCCGGCTTCCCTTCCCAGTTGAAACCGCCATTCCATCCTCTTGTATCGGTGATGGCATAATTGGCGCGTGCCACATTTTCCAAAACTCCGGTGTTAAGCAATTCAGTTTTTAGTACATCGAATTTCTGATCAAAATCAGGCGACTTCATTTGCATGGTAATAAGACCTGCCTGAGAATAGCCAACAGGACGGTCTTTTGCATATTGGATCTGTCGATAAACAATTGCCGTTCCTATGATCAATGCGATCGATACTGTAAATTGAATTATAACCAGTACTTTACGGGGAATAGTGGCAAATCTTCCAGCCCGAAAGGTGCCTTTTAAAACTCTTACGGAATTAAAAGAAGACAGATATAAGGCTGGATAACTTCCCGCAAGCAAACCAGTGATAAACGTAAATACCAAACCCGCTACCCAAAACCACAGATTACTCCATAAAATAGTTATTTCCTTATCAGCTACATTATTAAACCATGGTAATGTAAGCTCCACTAATAAAAGAGATAACACAAACGAAAAAAGTGCAATCAACAAAGATTCTCCATAAAATTGTTTTATCAATTGGCTTCGTAAGGAACCAACAGCCTTGCGTATACCAACTTCTTTTGCTCTTTTCTCAGAACGGGCTGTGCTGAGGTTCATAAAATTGATGCAGGCAAGTAATAATACAAATACACCGATAATACCATAAAACCAGATAAACTTCAACTGATCGCTTGTAACAGCCACATGATTTTCAAATCTGGAATAAAGATGCCATTTGCTCATTGGGTGAAGAAACAGTTCGTGAGTGGCTTCTTGCCCTTTGGTATAATCTGAAAGCAGATTTTTTATTTTAGCAGAAACCTGGTGAATGTCCGAGTGATCGTTCAACTGGGCATAAATTAAAATCACGTAGTTATTCCAATCATCTTTTGGGATATTAAACAGATCAAAAGGAAGAATAAATGATGTCGTTCTCAATTCACTATTGTTGGGCAAATCTTTGAATACGCCCGTCACTTTTACATCTGTTTGGGCATCTATTTTAACGATCTCATCGAGCGGGTCTCTGTCGCCGAATAATTTTTTTGCCAGTGTTTGTGAAAGCAATATTGAATGCGGATCCTGCAAACCCTGGCGAGTGCCAAGGATCATTTCCAGGCTGAACATATCGGGAGCCTTCGGTTGCATATAGTTACCCGCCTGTGTTAACTCTTTATTGCCTGCTGTAATAATATGCTCTTCTGTTTCCCGAACCATTGTGATATACTTAAAGTCTGAGAGGTAAGCCGATTGTATTGCTGCGCCAAGTGGGATAGGCAGAGCATCATTGGTGTTTTTTTGTCCATACCGACCCTGGTGATCCATTACTTTAACAATGCGGTCATAATTTTTATGATACCTGTTAAAGGACAATTCATCGGATATCCAAAGTCCGATAAGTATGGCAACAGCCATACCGACAGCAAGCCCGCTGACGTTGATAAATGAAGTGCTTTTGTTTTTGAAAAGATTGCGCCATGCAATTTTAAAATAGCTCTTGATCATGGGTTCTTTATTAAACCTAAACTCAAAATATTAAAATGAGTAATCAGCAATGAGTAATGAGTTTGAGCGTACTCATCACTGATCACTCATTATTCATTCCGTTCGTAACGATTTCACAGGGCTCGCGACAGCTGCCTTGATCGATTGAAAGCTTACGGTGAACAATGCGATAGCCAGGGCTGCAATGATCGCTATTGCGAACATCCACCAACTTATCATTATTCTATAAGGAAAATCTTTTAACCAGTTATTCATCGCCCACCAGGCAATGGGAAACGCGATCAGTGATGCAATCACGATCAGGATAAGAAAACGTCGTGAAAGCAGTCCAACAATGTTGAACACATTTGCACCCAATACTTTTCGTATTCCTATTTCCTTTGTTCTTTGTTCGGCGCTAAATGCAGCGAGACCAAATAATCCCATGCATCCAACAACGATCGCCATGATGGTGAAGATCCACAGTAGCTCGCTTAGTTTTTCTTCACTATTGTACATCGCGCCATAACTTTCATCCATGAATTTGTAATCGAGCGGATAAGACGAAATGTATTTGTTCCATTCATTGTTAATATAAGCGATCGTACCCTTTATATCAGTAGTTCTTAATTTGGCTGCTACTGTATACGCTACCTGGGGATAAAGTTGAATAACAGAAGCTGTTACTTTTTCGTGCAAGCTCTTGTAATGGAAATCCTGTACAACACCGATCACTTTGCCATTTTTTACTGGATGCAGTGAATCAGTGGGATACCACTCATTCCAGCTCATCGGCTGGCCTATCGCTTTTTCGGGTGTACCATAGCCAAATTCTCTTACAGCAGTTTCATTAATTATAAATGCTTCCCTTACGTCAGTCGACATCTCTCTCGAAAAATCTCTTCCTGCAATAATTCTTAAACCCAATGTCTTTACATAATCTTCATCACCAATAAAAACATTAGCCGGATGTTCCTTTTGCCCGGGACCTATATTAATACCGTCACCTGCGTACGCATCACCGGGCAATCCGTATCCCGAAGTCACGGCCACAACCCCGGAAGACTTTTTCAATTCGGATTTAAAAGTTTCAAGAGTTTTAGGATTAGCTGCAAGGGTGTCCCTTACCTGGAAATAAACAATCTGTTCTTTATTAAATCCCAGGTCTTTATTATTCAAATATTTTGTTTGCCGGTAGACAATTGTTGTAGATACGATGAGTAAAACGGATAGTGTAAACTGCACGACAACCAGTGCCTGTCGTAGCCAGACGCCACCACTTCCTGACGTAGCCAATTTTGTACTTTTCAAAACTTTTATCGGTTGAAAACCTGAAAGAACGAGAGCCGGGTAAATGCCGGCAAGGATACCAATAACGATTCCGGAAATCAATATCATCAATGCAAGTATTGGATTGACGAGAAGGTTAAATTCAATTGATTTATCAGTGAACCGGTTAAGCAACGGGACAATGAGCGAGGTCCCGATTGAGGCAACGACCATGGAAAAAACAGAAAGTAATATCGTTTCGCCAATGAATTGGAAAATGAGTTGTTTGCGTTCTGCACCCACTACCTTTCTAATACCGATTTCTTTGGCTCTCCTTAACGACCTGGCTGTTGCAAGGTTGATAAAATTGAAACAGGCTATAACAAGCACAAAAATGGCAATAATGGTCAAAGCTTTTACATAAGTCTCATTGCCGCGTTTTGCATTATCATATATAAAATCCGAAGACTGAAGATGAATGTTTTTCAATGGCTGGAAAAAAGGAAGAAAACTGGTGTTTGCTTGTATTAGCGTTGGATAAATCTCCTTTTTTACATGAGCCTGGAACTTGTTTTGAAGCTGGTTGATATCAGCACCCGGTTTTAATTTTATATAAGTATAAAACTGATTCCAGGTCCATTTTTCCATTCTTTCTTTCGGCATGCCTATGGTGGAAAAAGATACCAGGTAGTGAAAATCCAGGTGAAAATGCTCCGGTAGTTTTGCCAATACCGCGGTTACATTCAAATTCATTTTGTCAACCTGAATCGTTTTCCCAATAGGGTCGTCGCTACCAAAAAATTTTTTCGCGATTTCTTCCGAGATAACAACAGAGGATGGAGCTGCCAGGGCCTTTGTTACATCGCCCCTTGTTAACTTCAAAGGGAAGATCTTGAAGAAAGAGGATTCAACAAACCATCCTTTTTCTTCATACGATTTTTTGTCCCCCGCTTCCATCAAAAATTTATCCGGCCCCATCAGGATTCGCATGGTAGTATCTACTTCAGGATATTGTTGTTCCAGGAAACTGGCGAAAGCCGGAGGAGTAGGAGCCATGAAAGTGATATTGCCATTATCGTTTCGCTGATCATAAATGCGATATACATTTTCTCCACCGGGGATATTTTTATCATACTGCCATTCGTCCCAAACAAAGAGGCCGATTACAAAACATCCTATCATACCAATGGTGAGACTGGCAATATTGATCAGGGCAAAGCCTTTATACCGGAGTAAATTCCCGAAGGCTGTCTTTAAATAATTTTTGATCATAAAAAGTTTTTAGCTATAAGCTTGTAGCTGATAGCTGGTTTATTCAGTTCGTAGCGCCCTTACAGGATTTGCCAAAGCAGCCTTCAACGTGTGAAAAATTACTGTCAACAACGTGAGCAGTAATACCGCACATGCGGAAAGTATAAATGGTGTCACCGCAAGACCCGTGTTATAGGTAAATATCTTTAACCACTTATCCATAAAATACCATGCAACGGGAAAGGCAACTATACAGGACAATCCGATGAGAGCCAGAAAGTTTCTTATTATCAATGGAACGATCTGCCCCGCATTAGCTCCCATAACTTTTCGAATACTTATTTCTTTCTGTCTTTGTTCCGTGGTAAAGGCAATCAATCCCAATAAACCAAGACAGGTGATCAGAATGGTCAATGCTGAGAAGGCCACGAATATTTTACCGCGCTTCTGATCAGCCACGTACTGTGAATCAAAATCCCGATCAAGAAAAGTATATTGAAATGGCAAATCGGGAAAAAACCCTTTCCACGATTTCTCAACCTTTGCCACCGTTGATGATATATCCTTTGCGTCCAGCTTCAATTGAATACTATTGTTGTTAGGCCGGTAATACAAAAGCAATGGTGCAATAGGGTTATATAATGACTTCTGGTTGAAATCTTTGACCACCCCAACTACTTCTAAGTACTTACCCGATGTGTCGCCGGGAAACTTCACTCTTTTGCCGATAGCGTTGTCTCCCCAACTAAATTCTTTCACCATATTTTCATTGACAATAATGCTGTGCAGTGTGTCGGGCAATCCAGAGAAGTTCCTGCCTTTTACTATTTTCATCCCGAGCGTTTTGAAGTAATCTTCGTCAACACCGTAACAATCGACTCCTTTATCAACAAAACCATTTTTTGATTCAATGGAAAACAAGCTAAAGTTGATGCCGGAACCAGGCACACCTTGAGAAGTACTTACAGAACTAATTTGCGGATTTGTGCGCATGTCATTTTTGAATGCAAGAACTTTTCCTTTTACGTCCCTGTCTGTATTCGCCGATATTGTCAACACCTGGTCTTTATTGAATCCGAGGTCTTTACTGCGCAGGTATTTCAGCTGCCCATAGACTACCCAGGTGCAGATAAGCATGATCATGGAAATCGAAAACTGAATTACCACCAGGGAACGCCGAAGCGTTACATTGCTCGAGCCTTTCGAAAGGGTTCCTTTAAGGACATTTATCGGGTTGAATTTTGAAAGATAAAAGGCGGGATAGCTGCCACCGACCAGCCCGGTGAAAACGACAACAGCTAATATAATTAATATAGTACCTGGCTCGAGTAGTGTACTAAAAGAAATGAATTTTCCCGATAAAGAGTTGAATGTGGGCAACAGCAACGCAATTGCTCCAATACTGAGTAGGAACGCGAAAAATGCCGTCAAGGTAGATTCAATAAGAAACTGCGCCACCAATTGCAGCTTAGAGGAGCCTGTCACTTTGCGAATACCGATTTCCTTTGATCTTCTTGCTGAGCGGGCTGTCGTGAGATTCATGTAGTTGATACAAGCAATAAGAAGCATAAAAAATGCCACCGCAGAAAAGATGTATATGTATGAAGTACTTCCGAGTTCCTCAGGCTCATTGTTCATAGTGGAGTGCAAATGAATAGAAGAGATGGGCTGCACACTAAACCGCATCCTGATATTGAATTGCGCAAAAATAGAGGCGAGGTATTTATCATAAACCGGCAATAATTTTTTTTCAAAAGCAGCGGCACTTGTATTCGGTTTTAACAAGACATAAGTATAAAAGCCAAAACCTCCCCAGTTATTTGCAAAATCCGCGGGCAGCGAACTTTTTGACATCACAATATTGAACCGGATATGTGAGTTCCTGGGAACATCTCTTATGACAGCGGTTATTTTATAAACATCACCGCTGGCATTTTCGAGCGTTTTGCCAATATAAGGTTTGGTTTTACCAAAGAATTTTTCAGCGACTGATTGTGTCAATACCATCGAATTAGGTGCCACCAAGGCCGTTTGCGGATTGCCTTCGATAAATTTGTAGGTAAAAACTCTGAATAAATTGCTGTCTGCAAAAAATACTTTATCCTCATACAGACGAATCTCCCCATTTTTATACAGAGTTTTGCCATTGCTAACAAAACGTACCGCTTCTTCCACTTCAGGATAATCCTTACTCAGTGCTGGCCCCATAGGAAAAGGAGTGACAGCCCACCTCATGGTATCCTTATCCGCCTCCTTTATATTTGCATTGATCCGGTATATCCGACCTGCTTTTTCGTTGTATCGGTCATAACTCAATTCATCTTTGATATAAAATAACAGAAACAAACTGAAGGCGATCCCAATCGTTAATCCTAGAATGTTAAGTAGACTATACCACTTATCTCTCCTGAAGTTTCGTATTGCGACAAGAAAGAGATTTTTTATCATGGATTCTATGTTTATTTTAAGTTTAGCGGATGCCTCATAGCGAACGGTCAATGGCGAATGACACTTCACTAGGATTATTCCGTACGAAGCGACTTCACCGGATTCGCAATCGCCGCTCTTATCGCCTGGAAACTTATTGTGATCAATGCTATCGCCAAGGCCAATACTGTTGTTAAGGCAAAAACCATCCAACCTATATTAATACGGTAAGCAAAATCCTGCAGCCACTTATGCATGACCCACCAGGCAATCGGCGATGCGACGACAATGGAAATGGCCACCAGCTTTAAAAAATCCTTTGAAAGCAGTGCCACGATTCCCGTTATGCTTGCGCCCAGCACTTTTCTCACACCAATTTCTTTTGTTCGTTGTTCTGCACTGAATGTTGCTAAACCGAATAGTCCGAGACAGGAAATGAGAATGGCAATGGCAGTGAAATACCCAACAATTGACGCCAAGCGATTTTCTGCCTCATAATTTTTTTGAAAATCTTCATCAAGAAAACTGTATTCAAAAGGCTCATTGGGATTTAATTTATGCCAGCCAACCTGGATGGTTCTTAGTGCAGCAGAAATATCGGCTGCCTTCGCATGAACAATAAGATAATTGTATACAGGCGGTGTGTTTAATTGAAAGGCATAGGGCTCAATACCTACGTGGAGATCCTGGAAATGAAAATCTTTCACGACGCCAATAATCGACCAGTTATAAGTTTGCCCGCGCCAGTCGAGGGTGACACGTTTTCCGATTGCATTTTGCGCCGTCCCGAAACCCAGTTCTTTAATCGCCTTTTCATTTACGATCATCCGGAAACTCGTGTCAGCAGGAAACTCCTTTGAAAATAATCTGCCCGCGAGAGGAGCAATGTTGAGTGTTTGCAAAAATGTTTCATCCACCCAATTGGTATGTACATCCTTGGCATCATCCATCGTTTTCCCCTCCGGGTAAACAAGCATATCACTTGGATTTACAATGCCGGGATAGTATAAGCTGGCGCCTGCGTTTTGAATTTGGGGATTAGCCAGGATGCTATTTTTTAAAGAAGCATAAGTATTTTTTGCAGTGGTGCTTCTCAGAGGGATGACTATTTGCTGGTCCTTAGCAAACCCAAGGTCAGTAGAACGCAGGAACTTCATCTGGTTCATAATAACAACCGAAGCAATAATGAGTACCACAGAAATAATGAATTGAAAGATGACCAACCCCTTTCGTAGGGCAATGGCAGAAAGGGAATTTTGAAATCTTCCCTTTAACACTTTAACCGGAATGAAAGATGATAAATAAAATGCAGGGTAACTGCCGGCCACCACGCCAGTGATTAACGACAATGCAAAAAATCCTGCAACGATGAACCATTCATTAACAAAATCTAAGGATAGATTTCTCCCGGATACTTTTGCAAATGCAGGCAACAATAACAGGGTGATCGCCAATGCAATCACAAACGCAAGAAAGCTCATCATCAATGATTCACCCAGAAATTGCTTTACAAGAGAAGTTTTTTCTGCCCCCAGCACTTTCCGAATTCCAACTTCAGCGGAACGTTTAGAGGAACGTGCCGTAGACAGGTTCATAAAGTTGATGCAGGCGATAAGTAGAGTAAATAAAGCAATGGAAGCAAGAATATAGAGATAAGTTGGGCTGCCAACAGGTGAAATATCATTTGGCATTCCTGCACGCAGATGGATATCCTTTACGCCAATTAGAAATTGTTTTTTATTGAATCCTGCTGATTTTAATGTGGTGGCCATGTGCTTCTCGACAAAAGCTGGAAATTTCGATTCAAGCTTTTTGGCGTCAGCACTATGTTTTAAAAGAAAGAAGGTGAAGAACATGTTGTTGCTCACCATGTCAGTTTGCCGCTTCATAAATTGTTCTATATCGCCGCCGGAAAAAGAAAGGAAGAATCTCGCATCGATCTGCGAGGGCTTATTGATAGGGCGAAAAACACCTGTCACCCGAAAATCATTTTCACCATTTGTGTTGCTGTTAATATGAATGATCTTATTTAAAGCAGCTTGATTGCCGAATAATTTCCTGGCTATGTCCTCGCTTAATACAATGGTGTTAGGGTTTGTAAGAGCTGTCGCGCCGTTCCCTTCAGTAAAATTGTAGGTAAATAATTGGAAAAAAGAGGGATCAGCCATATAACCTTTTGTTTCATAAAAAGATTTTATCCCGGCACTTCCCTCCTTGTATTGTAAGAGCGTTTTGTCTTCCGAGAATAAGGCCATCAATCTTGCTGTCTCAGAAATTTCAGGAAATTCCTGCTTCATGGCTGCCGCCATCGGAGCCGGCGTATTAGGTGTTTTATCCTCTTTACCGTCCTTGATAAAAATGGTTGCTAGCTGGTAAAGGCGCTCAATATTTTTATGATACTTGTCGTAATGTATCTCATTGTACAAGTAGACCGTCACAAGCATACAACAAGTAAGCCCTACTGACAAACCAAAAATGTTGATGAAAGAAAAGATCTTATTCTTCATCAGGTTTCTCCATGCGATTTTTAAATAGTTCTTGATCATAAAGCTTTTGCTTTTAGCTATGAACTATGAGCTCGTGGCTCACGGCTCGCAGCGTAGTTATTCTGTTCTTAAACTTTTCACCGGGTTCGCTATCGCCGCTCTTACCGCCTGGAAACTTATGGTGACCAATGCTATCGCTAATGCCAATACTGTTGTTATTGCAAAAACCATCCAGCCTATATTAATTCGGTAAGCAAAATCCTGCAGCCACTTATGCATTATCCACCATGCAATGGGCGATGCAACGAGAACGGAAATGGCCACGAGCTTTAAAAAATCCTTTGAAAGCAACGCAACAATTCCTGTCACACTTGCGCCCAGAACTTTTCTCACACCAATTTCTTTTGTGCGTTGTTCTGCGCTGAATGTTGCCAAACCAAACAGTCCAAGACAGGAAATGAGGATCGCAATGACGGTGAAATAACCAACGATTGAAGCCAAACGATTTTCCGCCTCATAATTCTTTTGGAAATCTTCATCAAGAAAACTGTACTCAAATGGTTCGTTGGGATTTAGTTTATGCCAACTTGCGCCCACTGAACTTAATAGGGAAGCGACATCGCTTGCTTTTGCATGAACGATAAGATAATTGAATCGCGGCTGGTTATTTAATTGAAATGCGTAAGGCTCGATAGGAACGTGCAGGTCCTGGTAATGAAAGTCCTTTACAACCCCGATGATGCTCCATGAATACGATTCCCCGCGCCAGTCAAATTTTACTTTTCCTCCAACTGCCTCCTGTGGCGAAGAGAATCCCAATTTTTTTACGGCGGCTTCGTTAAGGATCATTCGATTGTTCGTATCGCCGGGAAATTCTTTTGAAAAGAGCCTTCCGGCAACGGCGGTAATCCCAAGCGTCTGAAGCAGCGACTCATCCACCCAATTGGTATGTACATCCGCATTATCATTTACTGTTTTTCCTTCCCTGTACAGGCCCATATCGCTCGGGTTCACAATACCCGGATAAAATAAAGTCGCCCCGACATTTTGCACTTTGGGATTATTACTGACTTCATTCTTTAATGATGCATAGATGCTTTTGGCAGTTGTACTCCTCATGGGTATGACTATCTGCTGATCTTTTGCGAATCCAAGATCAGTAGAGCGTAAATAGTTCATTTGATTCATAATCACAACGGAAGCAATGATCAGCACGACCGAAATGATAAATTGAAATATCACCAACCCTTTTCTTAACGCGATCGCCGACAAAGAATTGGTGAATTTTCCTTTTAAAACTTTAACAGGTTGGAATGATGAAAGATAAAATGCTGGGTAACTTCCAGCGAGCAGCCCAGTAATAAATGATAAAACAAAGAAGCCAAGAATAATGAACCATTGTTGAGAAAAATCCAGTGACAGATTTCTCCCGGATACGCTTGAAAAGGCTGGCAGCAAAAGACCCGTGATGCCAAGCGCAAAAACAAAGGCGATCATGCTCATTAACAGGGATTCCCCCATAAACTGGTTGATCAGCGATTGCCTTCTTGCACCTAATACTTTGCGAACGCCAACTTCTGCAGAGCGCTTTGAAGAACGTGCTGTAGACAAGTTCATAAAGTTGATGCAGGCAATCAGTAAGGTAAACAAGGCAATGGAGCCCAGAATATACAGATATGTTTTGCTCACGGTTCCGACAGAGTTCATATCGTTGCTCATGCCGCTATAGAGGTGCAGATCTTTTACGGCAACCAGGAATTGTTTTTTACTAAAACCTGCTGCTTTTAAACCTTTACCCAAATACTTATCAACGAACGCCGGGAATTTTGCTTCCAGTTTCTTCGCATCGGAGCCTGGCTTTAGTAAAAGAAATGTGTTAAACATGTTATTGCCCACCATGTCCGTCTGCTGTCGTATAAATTGTTCCATATCTCCGCCTGGTATGGACATAAAAAATCTCGCATCGATCTGTGTGGGCTTGTCAGAAGGGCGGTAAACACCCGTCACCCTGAAATCATTTTCACCGTTAGTATTGCTGTTTATATGAATGATTTTGTTCAATGCGGGCTGGTTTCCAAAAAATTTCTTTGCAATGTCTTCGCTTAAGACGAGGCTGTTAGGCCCCTGCAATGCGCTAACCGGGTTGCCTTCGATAAAGTGATAGTTGAAGAGTGTAAAAAATGAGGAATCCGCCAAGCAACCCTTTTTCTCATAAAACGAGCGAGCTGCCTCATTCGCGGGCAGGTACTGTAACAAAGTTTTATCTTCCCCAAACAAGGGCATTAATCTTGCGGTCGCGATTATTTCCGGATATTCTTTTTGCATAGCAGCTGCCATCGGCGCAGGAGTGTTCGGAGTCTTTGATTCCTTGCCATTGCCGGTAAAAATGGTTGACAGTTGATATAATTGATCAACGTTGTGATGATACTTATCATAACTTACCTCATGATACAGGTAAATGGTGATGAGCATACAGCAAGTAAGGCCCACTGATAAACCAAAAATGTTGATAAAAGAGAAAGTCTTGTTCTTCATCAAACTTCTCCATGCGACTTTTAGGTAATTGCGAAACATATTTTTCGATTTAAGTCAAAATGCAAAAGGTAAAATGTAAAACGAAACGCCAAACCTGCAACGGCCTGCGAGACTTCATTTTTACTTTTGCATTTTTAATTTTTAATTTATAATTCATTCCGTTCGAAGTGATTTCACAGGATTAGCAATTGCCGCTCTAATGGTATTGAGGCTTACTACAATAAGTGTTAGCAGCAATACGATAACACCTACCATTCCAAACAACCATATGCTTATATTAACCCGGTATGTGTACTTATCCAGCCAGTTATTCATGAACCACCATGTTAGTGGCACAGCGATAACAAAAGCAATAAACACCAGTTTTAAAAATTCTTTAGAGATCAGGAGCAGCAACTGTTGTACAGATGCACCGAGCACTTTCCGAATACCAATTTCACGGATGCGTTTTTCAATTGTGAATGATGCAAGCCCCGCAAGACCGATACAGCAAATAAAGATGGCCAGGCCTGCAAAAATGTTGGTCAGTTTATTGATAAGCTCTTCCGCGATGAATTTCTTGCCAAACTCAGCGTCAACAAACCGGTATTCGAAAGGATAAGCAGGATTATATTTTTTGAAAATTGTCTCGATCGATCCCAATGCCCTGTTTACTGCGGATGATGTTTTAAGCCGTATGCTTATACTATTTGCGGCACCAGGATCAAAATATACCATCATCGGGTCCACCGGTTCAAACGGTGATCCCATGACCACATTATCGGTTACGCCGATAACGGTGTGTGCATAAATGCCGCCATTCCTCATTTGCATACCTATTGGGTCTTTTAATCCCATCGCTTCCACAGCCGCTTTGTTGAGTAGCATCGCAGACGAATCTGAAGGCGTCCCTGAAAAATCCTTTCCCTGCAAAATTTTTATTCCCATTGTTTTTGTGAAATCAATGTCAGCTGTTTCGCCTGAGATAATTATATTTTGATTGGCAGGTTTTCCAGCATAGTCGGGTCCCGGTTGTCTCCACCATATATCTGTTATGGGCGACATTGTTCGCGTGATAGAATTTATCATTCCTGTATTCAACAACTCTTGTTTTATCACGGCGAAATTTTTCTGGGTATCGGGTGAAGCATCAATCATGATAAGGTTATTCGGATCATAACCAATGTCACGATTTTTTATATGCTGTATTTGGCGGTAAACAATGATTGTAGCTGAGATCAATAAAATGGAAATGACAAATTGTGCAACTACTAAGACACGTCTCGGTATGGCAGCACCTTTCCCTGCAAGAAAAGTTCCTTTTAAAACTTTCACAGGGTTGAATGATGAAAGATACAAGGCCGGATAGCTGCCTGCCACAATTCCGGTGACCATGATAACTGCCAGAGCTCCCAACCAGAAGACAGGTTGTGTAATGTTCAATGATAAATGTTTGTTTACAAGAGTATTGAAGGAGGGGAGAAGCAAATAGACAACACCAATAGAAAGAATAAACGCAATAAACGCCAGGATCATCGATTCAAAAAAGAATTGAAGGATAAGTTGCGTTTTGGCGGAACCCAGAGTTTTTCTTATACCGACTTCTTTCGCTCTTTTTTCCGATCGTGCCGTAGAAAGATTCATAAAATTGACGCAAGCGATCAAAAGAATGATTAGCGCGATGATGGTGAAGAGTTTTACATACTCGATCATACCGCCTGTATTTTTTCCATTCTTAAAATCGCTGTATAGCCTCCATTTGTTCATGGGAAAGGCGAAGTAGGAGCTTATTTTTTTATCATCGGGATCATGCTGGTATTTTAGCTCAGTAATGTTCTTCTCCAGGAGACTCATATTTGTTCCGGGGTTTGGCTGGATATAAACATCCCATGAAGAATTTTGCCAGTTGTTCATGGCCTGTTTCAAATAATCGTTGGAGTAATTGAAAGTGTTAATGAAATCAAACTGGAAACTGGAATTGCCTGGTACATCAGCTATGATTGCTGTCACCTTCGCATCGTAATCATTGTCTACCTTGATTATTTTATTAATAGGATCAGAGGTTCCAAACAAGGCCGTGGCCGTAGACTGGGTCAGGACAATGGCGTAAGCATCGGGAAGCGCCGTGGCAGCATTCCCTTTGATAAATTTCCACGAGAACATATCGAAAAAGTGGTCGCTCACCGTATAACCTTGCTTTTTCAATTTTGCATCTCCATAAGCAAGTATGTGAGAACCGCCGTGGGTCGTGACAACCGCACTTTTTATTTGGGGAAGTTTTTCTTTGACCGTCTTTGCCAATGGCAAGACCATATTATCGTCGGTGAACACCTGGTTATTAAAATCCCGGTTGGCTTTTATTTTATAAATCTCATTGTAATTGGCGTGAAACTTATTGTAGGCAAGTTCATCCTGGACCCATAAAAAGATCAGGATAGTGCAGGTAATGCCAATGGTTAAACCAAGAAGATTGGTCAATGAGAAACCTTTATTTCTGAATAAATTTCTCCAGGCGATCTTGAAATAGTTTTCAAACATAGTATATGTTATTTCCTAAAAGGATCAAAATGTTCCATGTTATAGGTTGTAACTCCTTTTCCCGAAGTCAATATCGCATCGCAATGAAGACTGTCCCTGAGTCTCCAGACTATATCATTATACGCCTCCACATTTGGCAACATTTTGATCATGATAACTGATATGAATTTTTTCATGGGTTTCATTTATTGCGTCATTATTCTGTTCTTAAACTTTTCACAGGATTTGCAATAGCTGCTTTGATCGCATGAAAACTTACCGTGATAAAGGCAATGGCCACTGACATCAATCCTGCTGCTGCAAATACCCACCATGAAATATTTACACGGTAGGAGTATGAGGCAAGCCAATGATTCATCATGAACCACGCAACGGGAGAGGCGATCAAAAAAGATATTAGTACGAGCCTTAAAAAATCTTTTGATAATAACGCAACGATACCTCGTACACTTGCCCCCAATACTTTTCTTACGCCAATTTCCTTAATGCGTGACTGTGCTACATAAGTAGCCAGCCCTAGTAATCCAAGACATGAAATGAAAATGGTGAGCGCGGCAAATAAACCGGCAAGTGTTCCGGTTTGCTTTTCATCCTGGAATTTCTTGTCATATTCCTGGTCATAAAAACGGACATTAAATGGATATTGCGGATTATACTTTTTGAAAACCGTCTCTACTTTTTGAAGACTTGATGCTATTGATGGATTTGGATTTAGTTTGAAGTTAACTACCATTTGGCCAAACACAGGACCACCTATGATCATTTGCTGAATAGGTTCATATGGAGTGGTTAAAATGAAATCCTTTACCACACCCACTACATGCACGCTATCTCTTCCCGCACGAATTACCTGGCCAACAGGATCCTTTAGCCTCATTACTTTTACAGCAGTTTCGTTAAGTAAACACGCAGTTGAATCAGTTTTATAAATATTGATGTCAATACCACGGCCCTGGATAACTTTTGTTCCCATGGTTTTTGTAAAATCTTCATCAGCCCCGAACATTATAAAATCAGTTTTTTTATCGTCCTCGGTACTTCCTTTCCATGTAAAACCCCAACTGTCACCCCAGGCTTCTGTGATCGGACAGCTGGTTTGTGCAACAGCAGTAGCAGCACCACTTGCTAACAGATCATGTTTTATCAATTCATAATTTTTATGTGCATCACCAAACTCAATGATAAAGGCAAGATTATTTCTTGAATAACCAGCGTCTCTCCTTTGCGCATAGTTTATCTGGTTTTGCACTATAATGGTGCAAATGATGAATGCAATGGCAAAGGTGAACTGCAGTACTACCAGTATTCTGCGGGGTGTTACAACCTTGTCTGCGGATGTAAATCCACCTTTCAGAACTTTTACGGGCCTGAATGAAGAAAGATAAAATGCAGGATAAGCGCCCGCGAGCAAACCTGTAAATACAATAAATGCAATGGCAAATAGCCAATAATACGGACTGCTGAAATCAAGGAACAATTTTAATCCCAACAACTGGTTATAAGCCGGCAATACAAGTTGTACGATAATGACCGCAAGTATGCCTGCAGTAAAAGCAAGTAGTATACTTTCAATGATAAATTGTATGATCAGGAATTGCTTTTGAGCACCAACCACCTTTCGTATTCCAACCTCCTTTGCACGTTTCTCGCTACGTGCTGTAGAAAGATTCATGAAGTTGATGCATGCAATGATCAGGATCAGCGCAGCGATGATCGCAAATAATTTTACTCGTTCAAGTCTTCCCCCAACATACTGACCATTTTCTTCCTTGTCATATAGCCAGGTATCTTTCATTGCCTGGATAAAGACCTGCGTAGTGGAAGGATCACCACTTCCCTTCATGTGATCGATTGTGATGTTATTGATCTTTTTATCAAATGCTGACTGTGATGCTCCCGATTTTAATAAAATACAAGTAAGAATATTATTGTTATCCCATCTTGTGCCGACCATATTTTTCTTTTCTGCATAAGACCATGGCAGAATATATTCAAAGCTGAAGCGTGTATTGGATGGCAGATCCTTTAATATGGCTGAAACGGTGAAATAATCTGTACTATCTATGCGTACTGTTTCGCCCATCACGTCTTCTTTGCCAAATAATTTAATAGCTAATTGCTGCGTAAGTACAATGCCTTGTGGACTATTCAATGCTGTTTTTGGATTTCCAGCGATCAAAGGAAAGCTAAACATGGATAGATAGCCGCTATCTGTAAATATCCCATGCAGACTAAAATGCCTATCGCCTGCCGTCAATAAAAAATTAGCTCCGTATTCATTTATCCGAACCACATCCTCAACTTCGGGATAATCTTTTTTTAGTGCATGGCCGAGTGGCGCAGGTGTGGTGCGCCATGCCATTGTTTTACCATTTACCTTGTCGCGATTATTGGCTATATATATACGATCGGCTTGCTTATAAAACCTGTCATGACTCATTTCATTTTGTATCCACAATAGAATAAGAATGGCGCTTGCCATTCCCATGGTCAATCCAAGTATGTTGATGAATGAATAAAACTTGTTCTTCATCAAGCTCCGCCATGTGGATTTAAAATAATTCCTGAACATAAAAAAGCTTTTAGCTAGAAGCCAATAGCTTATAGCTTCCTGGTTATTCCGTTCTAAGACTCTTCACAGGATTTGCCAGTGCGGCTTTTATCGCCTGGAAGCTTACTGTAATCAATGTTATTGCAAGCGCTCCAACCCCCGAGGCAATAAAAATCCAGAATGATATTGTTGTCCTGTAATCGTATTGCTTAAGCCAGTTATTCAAATAGTACCATGCCAGTGGTATTGCGATAAAGCATGAAATAAATACCAGCAAGGCAAATTCTTTCGATAGCATTCGCCACAAATTGTATGTCGACGCACCCAACACTTTGCGTACTCCAATTTCTTTTTTGCGTTGCTCTGCAACAAACGACGCAAGGCCAAAGAGGCCAAGACATGAAATAAATATTGCAAGGATGGTAAAGAATGTTGCGAGGTTGCCAATACGTTCCTCGTCGGAAAATTTCCTCGCATAGTCTTCGTTGTTAAATGTGTAATCGAATGGTGCAGCGGGGTTAAATTTTTTGAAAACGCCTTCTATTTTGCTCAAAGCACTTTTTATGGGTGCGCCCTGTTTTATAGCAACTGTTATAACATTTGCCCAATTCCGGTCGTATAAAAAAACAGTTGGGGTGACCGGCTTGTAAGGCGATTCCATGATCATGTCTTTGATCACACCGATCACTGTAAAATTTTTATCATTGAATTGAATGGTTTGTCCGACAATATCCTGTTTCATCCCAACCAGCTTGACAGCAGATTCATTTAATATCATGGCAGAGCTGTCTGTCGCGAAGTCCTTGGAAAAATCTCTTCCTCCTTTGATGATCTGCCACCCGATCGTTTTGCCGAAATCTTCAGTCACGGCAATGGTTCCAAAGCTGGGTAACGAGTTTGGATCTTTGCCCTGCCAGCTAAAACCGATCTGGTTCGACCATACATTTGTTGTTGGGCTTGAAGATTCAGCCATGTCATCGACAACACCTGTTGCGAGCAGATCAGAACGTATGGCGTCATAATGTCCATACAGATCGGGAGTTGACATGGCCACTGTAATGAGTCCCTCGCTCCTGTAATTTACAGGCCTGTTCTTTGCATATTGAATCTGCTTAAAAACGATAATGGTACCAATGATCAACGCAATGGAAAAAGTAAATTGAATAACCACTAAAATTTTGCGGGGCAAAGAGGCAAACCTGCCCACACGAAACGTTCCTTTTAAAACTTTTATGGGATCAAACCTTGATAAATACAAAGCCGGATAGCTACCGGAGATCAATCCCGTGATAAAAGTGAATGTCAACGAGATCAACCAGAAGAAAGTATTCCCCCAGGGTAGTTGTATTTTTTTATCGGCAAGCTTATTGAACATTGGCATTAGAAGGAGAACAAGGCCTACCGCGAATACAAACGAGACGAGGGCTACTAAAACAGATTCGCTTAGAAACTGCCTGATCAATTGACCCCTGGCAGATCCCACAGTTTTGCGAATGCCAACTTCTTTCGCTCTTTTTTCACTACGAGCCGTTGAAAGATTCATAAAATTGATACAAGCAAGCATCAATACAAACACACCAATGATTGAAAACAACCAGATAAATTGTATGCGACCACCGGCGGCCCTACCGTTTTTAAAATCACTGTATAAGCGCCATTTATTCATCGGGAATAAAACAGCTTGTTCGCGGCCGTCGGTCTTTTCATTTTTATGCACCATCACAACATCCTTTATCTTCTGAGTTTCCTTATCCATATTAATGTTATCGGCAACCTGGACAAATGCCTGCCAGGAATGATTGTTCCATTGCGTCGCGGCATTTTTTAACCATTGTTCTGTCGTTATATATTTTTTCCAGGGTAAAAACATTTGTGCATCGTGCAAACTGGTGTTGCGCGGAAAGTCCTCGAATACTCCGGCAACCTTATAACTATCCTTATTATCAAGTCTTATCAATTTGTTGATCGGGTCAACATCGCCAAACAATGTTTTGGCAAGCGAAGCATTTATTAAAATAGTTGACAGGTCAGATAACGCGTTGATATTTCCCTTCAACATTCTTAGAGAAAACATCGATGGAAAATTCCCTTCAACCCACATTCCGCTGGCGGTAATTTTCTTATCCCCCACAGCCAGTACATGGCCAAAATTCCATGAGGCCATGGAAACGTTTTTGAAATCGCTCCCGAACTTGTTTCTCAGCTCATCACCGATTGGCATACAAACCGCCTGGCCGGTTCCCATTTTACCGTCGTCATCAAAGAAAGTCGTCATTACTTGAGCAAGTCGATCGTGATTGGCGTGGTACCGGTCGTATGTGACTTCGTCCCAGATCCAAAACGCAATTAACATAGCTACCGCCATACCTGCAGCAAGGCCAAGTATATTTATAACAGAATAGAATTTGCTTCTGATAAGATTTCTCCAGGCGATCTTTAAATAATTTCTGATCATAAGGCCCCCTCTGACTTTGGCACACTTGGATTTTTCAATTATCAAGTGCAACGATTAATGAATGTTATATAAGAACTTAAAAAGATTGGCTGTGCATGTCCACGTTGAGGCTTCTCCAAGTCACCTGACCGGGATTTAGAGGGGCCTATTCTGTTCTCAAACTCTTCACTGGGTTTGTAATCGCTGCTCTTACTGCCTGGAAGCTTACTGTGACCAAAGCAATAAGCAGTGCAGTCAAACCAGCCGCTACGAAAATCCACCAGCTAATATTTATCCTGTATGCGAAATCCTGCAGCCATTTGTGCATGAAGTACCAGGCAGTGGGTGCCGCAATCACAAAGGCTATAGCAACCAGCTTCATGAAATCTTTTGAAAGCATTTGAACGATCCCCTGGACGCTTGCGCCCAAAACTTTTCTTATTCCAATTTCCTTTGTACGCTGCTCGGCTATAAATGTTGCAAGACCAAACAAACCCAGACAAGCTATAAAAATGGCAAGCACAGAAAATACCAATGCAATTTTTCCTACGCGTTGTTCATTGCGATACATTTCATTAAAGGAGTCATCCAAAAACCGGTAACTAAACGGCAGGCCGGGTGCCATCGACTTCCACTTGCTTTGGATCTGTGCTACTAATTGATTTATATTAGCCGTATTTACTTTAAAGGACCCAAAGCCACTGCCTGTACCTAATTCAAATGCCAACGGCCCAACTTCCTGGTGGAGTGTTTCAAAATTGAAATTCTTAACGACCCCAATGATTGTGAAGGCTCCGACATGTCCCTGCTGATCGACAGCTCTGAATAATTGTTTCCCGATCGGATCCTTAAAACCAATGATCTTTGCTGTCGTTTCATTGATTATTATAGCATTCGAGTCGCTGCCAAAGTCTCTTGAAAAATTTCTTCCCTTGATGATCTGCATGCCCATCGTTTTGATATAGTCATAATCGATCTGCCAGTTTTGCATATCGAACCCCGTCTTGGAAGTCATCACCGCTTCAGAGGACCATGTGTTATCACTTCTGTAAGAATTAGCGACGGGTAAATAGCCACTCAACGTTCCGCCTGAGACACCTTGCAACTGCAACACCTCGTTCTTGAATGGCACCATATTATTATTCAATGCACTGACCCCATTCACAATTAATACCTGGTCTTTGTTGAAACCAAGGTTCCGGGTTTGTATATAATGGAGTTGCCGGTAGACGACGACTGTCCCGATGATAAGAATAATCGATGTGGCAAATTGGAAAACTACCAGCACGCTTCTGAGACCACCACTTTTTGCTCCCAATTTTAATTTTCCTTTCAATACTTCAATCGGGCGAAATGCAGAAAGGAAGAAGGCGGGATAGCTGCCGGCCAACAGCCCAACCACAAAGGGAAGAGCAATCAATAATGGTAGTATATATGGTGTAAATAAGCTGGTAGCTGTCATTTGCTTTGCGGCCATATCATTAAAGAGGGGGAGGACCAACCAAACCGCAGGAATGGCAATCAAAAGGGCGATGATCACCATGACAGTTGACTCGAACAGGAATTGTTTTACAAGTTGCCTTTTTTCGGTACCCAATACTTTTCTTATACCTACTTCCCTTGCCCTGTTGGCAGACCTTGCCGTAGTGAGATTCATGAAATTGATACATGCAATAATTAAAATAAACAGTGCAACGGCAGAGAAAATATAAACATATTGAATGTTGCCCCCGGGGCTTAATTCAAATTGACGGTTAGAATGCAAATGGATCTGCGTCAATGGCATTAATGAATACACAAGACTATTCCCCGCTTTCTTAAATTCGTCCATGCTATTAATGTTCATGAATTGCTTAGCTTCGGGAAGAACATACCTGTCGATGTAGTGATCAAAGTTTTTCTCAAATGCCTTGGGGTCTGTTCCTTTTTTGAGCCGGACATATGTGTAGAAATTATGACTGGTGAACTGCCCCCAGTTATAGTCAACATTTTTCATTGAAAAAAGAAAATCAAAATGAAAATGCGAATTCTCCGGGAAGTCTTTTATTACGGCGGTTACTTTATAAAAAGGATTTTTGTCAGACTTTATTTCTATACTTTTTCCAAGCGCCTGTACAGAGTTGAAATATTTTTTCGCCATTGATTCGGTGATCACAACTGTGTTCGGTTCATTGAGAGCAGTTTTTGTATCACCATCTATGGCGGGTAGCGTAAATACATCAAAGAAAGTGGAATCAGCATGGGCTACATGCTCTTCGTCAATGTACTCATTCCCTTTCTTTATTAACTTATCACCATTAAAGGAATAGATCCGGGTATATTGTTCAACCTGCGGATAATCTTTTTTTAAGATTTGCCCCATCATATCAGAAGTGACAGGCATGTGCAGGTCAGCCCCACCAAAACGTATGTCGGAGTTGATCCGGTAAATACGATCGGCATTCGCATTGTATTTATCAAAGCTTAGCTCATCCAATACGTACAAAGCAATTAAAAGAAAGCAGGATAAGCCAATTGCCAGGCCCGCAATGTTTATGAAGGAAAAAGTTTTATTCTTCCACAAATTCCTGATGGCGATCTTTAAATAATTTCTTAGCATCTTTTCAATTTTAGATTTTGAAATTGGGAGATCGGGAAATTAAATTCCAAATTTCCCAATTCAACTTTTCCCAATCATTCGGTTCTCAAGCTCTTCACGGGGTTCGCGATAGCCGCTTTGATCGCCTGGAAACTAATAGTGATCAGCGCTATAAGCGCAGCAACAATTCCTGCCACAATGAATATCCACCAGGGCATACCAATGCGATAGGCAAAATCCTCCAGCCATTTATGCATAAAATACCAGGCAATTGGAAATGCGATGATTGCTGAGATGCCCACCAGTTTCAGGAAATCTTTTGAAAGCAGTGCGACAATCGTGCTTACATCAGCGCCCAAAACCTTTCTTATCCCGATCTCTTTTATTCTTTGACTGATCGCAAATGCTGAAAGACCAAATAAACCAAGACAGGCGATAAAAATGGCTATGCACGCGAACGTGGTGAACAAAGTTTTCTGCCTGTCTTCCGTCTTATAAAGGCGATCAAAATTTTCATCGAGAAATGTGTATTCAAACGGTGTTTCCGGCAAAAATTTTTTCCAGGTGTTTTCAATATGCGATAAAGCCACAGGAAGATTTGCACCCGAAACTTTAATGGATATCTTACCGTAGTTCCGTGTATTCCTTGGCATAAATAGCACCATTGGTGCTATCTTCTGGTGCATGGATTCGAAATGAAAATCATGAAATACACCCGCCAGCTTCCCGTTGCGGCCGCCATAACCAAAATCTTTCCCGATTACATCTTCACTCTTTTTAAATCCCAAAACTTTCACGGCAGCTTCGTTGATCAGATACGAAGACGTATCCGTGCTAAATTCTCTTGAGAAATTCCGTCCTGCAGCCATTTTTATATCATAAGTGGGAATGAAGTCGTGGTCCGCTGAAACGAATTTTATATCAGCATTGATTGGCGCCATTGTATCTCCAGACATCATGCTTGCTCCCATATTATCCAGCAGTCTTCCTGTTGGAATACGTGTCGACCATCCCACATTTTTGACATTGGAGTTAGCCAGCAGTTCTGTATGGAAGGCATCATATTTATCATTTAATTCAGATGGATAGGAAAGCGTAACAATGTGATCTCTGTCATAACCAAGAGATTTATTCTGAATATACCTCATCTGGTTAAACACGATAGCCGTGCAGATGATCAGGATGATAGAAATGGCAAATTGTAATGTGACAAGCACTTTTCTGAATGAAATATTTCCCCCACCTGTTTTGAGAAAGCCTTTCAACACTTTTACGGGCTGGAACGAGGACATAAAAATAGCAGGATATAATCCGGAGATTGCTCCAACGATAAAAGGGACTAGTATAATGGGAATGATCACCTGCCATTTTAATAGGATATTGATATCAAGATTTTGTGCCGAAACTTTATTCAGCCAGGGAAGTATTAACCAGGTAAGACCAAAAGCCAATATCAAAGCGATCCATGAAACCAGGATCGATTCACTGAGAAACTGTGCCATGATCTCTTTCCTTTGCGCGCCGACGGCTTTCCTGATCCCGATCTCCCTCGCCCGTAACGTTGATCTTGCAGTGGAAAGATTCATGTAATTGATGCAGGCGATGAGCAAAATAAAAAGTGCAATGGCGGAGAAGATGTAAACTCTTTTGATATCACCATTTTCTTCGGCTTCATAGTCTGTGTGGGAGCGTAAATGAATATCCGTTACTTTCTGCAGGTCAAGAGAAGTTCCCTGCGATGGTTTTACGGTTGTGTACTGACCCACCATGCGCCGGTCAAGAAATGCGGGAAATTGTTTTTCCAGCCTTTTGGGATCATATCCTTCAGGCAAGCGAATAAAAGTAAAAAAGTCGTTATTGCCCCAATTTGTCCTGAGATTTTCTGCGCCATAGATCAGTGTGTCATTCATTGTGCTGAACGACATTAGCATATTGGGATGGAAATGAGTGTTCGAAGGAAAAGGTTTGTAAACGCCGGTGACTCTGAAATCAAAATATCTCCCATAATTTATCCTGATGATCTTATTCATCGGGTCTTCATTTCCAAAATATTTTTTTGCCATTTCATCCGTCAACATGATGCTGTATGGCTCACTCAATGCTTTTTTGGGATTACCTTCTAAGATGTCTGCCTTGAAGAAGTCAAAAAATTTGTCGTCTGCAAAGAAGAGATTTTTTTCATTGATCATTTTTTCACCATACTTGACAGGTGCAGGGCTATAATCAACAAACCTTGTCAATTCTTCAATTTCTTTGAAATCATTTTGCAGATAAGGAGCAAAAGGTGGTGATATGGTACTGAGATGAAGAGACACCGAGTTATTCTGAAGATTATAAAATGTCCGGGTTACCCTGTAAACACGATCGGCATTGGGTTGATATTTATCGTAGCTTAATTCATGAAAAATGAAAGTAAAGATGAGCAGGCAACAGGTCAATCCTATTGTTAACCCAAACAGGTTGATGAATGAGATGAACTTGTACTTTGTAAGATTGCGAAATGCAATTTTTAAATAGTTTCTGATCATGCGTCAATTATTAATTGTTAATTAATAATGATTAATACTTCGGTTCATTCGGTACGAAGAGGTCTCACAGGATTGGCTATAGCGCCTTTATGGCCTGGAAGTTTATAATCAATAGGGTAATGATCAACGCTCATTTATTATTCCGTCCGTAACGAATTCACAGGATTTGCGATCGCTGCCCTGATAGATTGGTAGCTCACTGTAATAAGTGCGATGGCAACAGAAAGCAGTCCTGCCAAAGCAAAAACCCACCAGCCAATACCTACCCGGTACGTATATTTTTCCAGCCAGGTACTCATTGCCCACCATGCAACTGGCGATGCAATCACCAGTGAAATGACCACCAGCTTCAGGAAATCTTTTGAAAGTAATGTCGTGATAGTTAGTACAGATGCTCCCAGTACTTTTCGTACTCCTACTTCCTTGATGCGGTTCTCTGCCATGTATGTGGCCAGCCCAAACAGACCAAGGCAGGAAATGAAAATTGTTAACCCGGCAAATAAAGCAGCCAAAGTTCCGATGCGTTGTTCATCGCGAAATTTCACAGCATAAGATTCATCGGCAAATTTGTAATCAAATGGATACTGCGGATTGTATTTTTTAAAAATGGTTTGTATTGCCTGCAGATTTTTCTCTGTTGAGTTCTGCGGATTCAATTTAAAATGGACTGTAGTGAACCATGATTTGGGACCCATTACCGCGAGCTGCTGTATTTTTTCGTAAGGCGACTCGTAAATAAAATCTTTCAGTACTCCGACCACATGCCAAACTCCTCCATCCGCATTCACAACGGTTCCGACAGGATTTTTTAAACGCATCGCCTTTACCGCTGCTTCATTTAACAACATGGCATTTGAGTCTGTCGCATATTTGTAAACATCAATGTCTCTTCCTTCTACCAAATGCACTCCCATCGTTTTTACAAAATCGGCATCAGAAGCCATTCTTACAAAATCTGTTTTCAAATCTTCCTGCGTGCTTCCGGTCCATTGCCAGCCCCAGCCATCGCTGTAACGCTGAGTAATAGGACTCATGGATTTTGTAATGGCCGTCACGGCCCCGGTAGTCAGCAATTCATTTCTTATCGATTGGTAATATTTATCTACATCACCTTGTATAAATGTATAAGCCAGTTTGTCCTGTGTATAACCGGTATCCCTGCCCTGTGCATATTTGATCTGTTGCTCAACTATCATCGTACAAATGATCAACGCAATGGCAAACGTGAATTGAAGCACCACCAATACTTTGCGCGGAGTGATCAATGCGTGGCTGGCTTTGAATGTGCCTTTTAAAACTTTGACCGGTTTGTAAGATGATAAGTAAAAGGCAGGATAGCTGCCTGCTAGAATGCCCGTAAAAAGGATAAAGGCGAAAGCGAAGAGCCAGTAGTACAAATTGCCGAAATCAATAAATAATTTTTTCCCAACGAGGTTATTGAAGGCCGATAAGCTTAATTCAACCATTGCCAGCGCAAGGACAAAAGCAAGAAATGCCAATAAAATACTTTCACCGATGAATTGCGTAATAAGAAAACTTTTTTGAGCACCTACTGTCTTGCGTATACCCACTTCCTTTGCGCGTTTTTCACTTCGCGCTGTACTTAAATTCATAAAATTGATGCAGGCAATCAGCAGTATGAACGCGGCAATAATCCCAAAGAGTTTTACGGTTTCAACTCTTCCTCCGACATATTTTCCGTTTTCTGACTTTGAATACAGCCACTGCTCCCTGAGAGGTTGGACAAATACCTGGGTGGTCGAAGAGTCGCCGGTGCCTTTTGTGTGATCGATAGTAACATTTTTGATCTTTGCATTAAAAGCTTCTTGAGGTATACCCGGCTTAAGCATCACATAACTTTGAATAGAGTTGTTTCCCCATGAGCTGTCGGCCCACCCAATCTTGGTCATGTAACTCCATGGTAACAGGTACTCAAAATTGAAAGAGGTATTGTTGGGTAACTCCTGCATTACACCAGTTACGGTGAAATTATCCGAACTGTCGATCCTTATAATCTTTCCTACTGCGTCTTCATTGCCGAAAAATTTTTTTGCGAACTTTTCCGTAATGACAATATTATTTAGCTGGTTCAGAGCGGTTGCAGAATTTCCGCGGATCAGCGGGAAACTAAAGACCTTTAAAAAAGAAGGATCAGTAAAACTGCCCCTTTCAATTAAATGCTTGTCACCGACGGACATCAGGAACGAGGCACCGCTTACTCTCACAGCTTCCTCCACCTCCGGATAATCTTGTTGCAAAGTCGGCGCGAGAATTTTCGGAGTTGTATTCCATGCCCATAGTTCACCATTAAATTTATCTCTGTTATTGAGCGTATAAATGCGATCGAGCTTTTTGTGAAAACGTTCGTGACTTATTTCATTTTGGATCCATAATAAAATGAGGATGGTACTTGCCATGCCAACGGCAAGTCCAAAAATGTTAATAAATGAAAATCCTTTATTCCGTAAAAGGTTTCGCCATGCTATTTTGAAAAAGTTCCTCATCATAGTAAAAGCTTTGGCTCCAGGCTAAACCTTAGAGCATCTGGCAAAATGTCAAATACGGCGGTGGGAGAGCCCGTCATTGCATCAACGAGGAACCGCCTTGTATAAATGCAGGAAAAAGCATCCTGCCTCCAACAAAATATTGAAGGCTGTGCTAAATAATTTTTAATCATGGCTATACTTTAAGTCAGTGGTGAGGGAATGTCCAAAAATCAAAGACCAACTCACCATTCACCATTCACGGCTACACCATTATATTTTCCAATACAGTTTGCCCATCAAGCATTCTCACAATGCGGTGGCTATATCGGGCATCGTGCTCACTGTGCGTCACCATAATAATGGTAGTGCCCTGTTCGTTCAGGTCAGTAAGCAAAGTCATTACTTCGTTCCCATTGCTGGAATCAAGATTTCCTGTAGGCTCATCGGCCAGGATGAGTTTAGGTTTGTTCACAACTGCCCGGGCAACGGCTACACGCTGCTGCTGACCACCTGAAAGTTGTTGCGGGTAGTGATTACGGCGGTGCATGATCTGCATTTTATCAAGAACTTCTTCTACGCGTTTTTTTCTGTCGGCAGATTTTACCCCAGTATAGATCAAAGGCAACTCCACGTTTTCAAAAACAGTTAGTTCATCGATGAGGTTGAAGCTCTGGAACACAAAGCCAATATTATGTTTGCGCAGGTCGGCTCTTTTACGTTCGTTGAATTTTGCTACCTCAATATTGTTAAATTGAAAGCTTCCACCATCAGGATCATCCAATAAACCAAGTATATTTAATAAAGTAGATTTTCCGCAGCCGGAAGGACCCATTATAGCCACAAACTCGCCCTCCTTTACTTCAAGCGACAATTTGTTCAGTGCTACGGTCTCAACTTCTTCAGTTCTATAAATTTTTTCGAGGTCTTTGATCTTGATCATTTTGTTTATTTTAAGGTGATGTATCGGTTTATTCTCTACTTATATCTCCAGAAGATTGTAGAGAGGTGAAAGATTTAGTTCCTGTTGCGCTTTTGCCGGGCATATTTCTACCGGTATCTTTTCTTTATAAGACGCTTCAACGTCGTTATCGTTACACACTTGTTTAAAAGAAGAGGAACCTACGCACACAACAAGTGTGATTACCGCATATATAATATTCTTCCTCATAAGTTTTGTATTTACTTCTTCAATACTAATTCCTGCATGTCTCCGTAGTTCTCATAGCTCGAAGTGACGACCTTGTCGCCAGGTTTTAGACCGCTCAGTACTTCATAATAGTCCGGATTCTGCCTGCCAAGTTGTATGTCAACTTTATAAGCCTTTTTCCCGTCATCGCTGACTTTAAAGATCCAATTGCCACCGGTTTGCTGATAAAAACCACCCTTGGCCACTTGAACGGCTTCTACTTCATCACTGAAAGCAAGGCGTATCTGCAGGGTCTGACCGCGACGAATTCCCTGTGGTACATCACCAATAAACTCCATATCCACCTGGAAACGCCCGTTTGTAACCTGAGTATATACCTTTTTTATCTCCAGCTTATAGTCTTTGTTGGCAAAAGTGAATGTGCCATACAAACCGTTTATGATCCTCGAAATATAATGTTCGTCAATATCGGCTCTTACCTTAAACCCACTTAGCACGTCAATTTGCCCCAGGCGTTCACCTTTATTTTTAGATTGACCTACTTCGGCATCCAGAGAAGTGAGCTGCCCGTCAACCGGGGCACGAACAATAAGATCTCCTGCTTTTTGACGCATTACGTTCAGCGCATTTTGTGAGCCCTCATACGATTGTTTTGCCTGGGAAACCTGCTGTGCATTGGAGGCCGAATCCTGTTGCAGGAGCTGCTCAGTCAATTTTTTCTTTTTCAAATAATAGTTATAGTCGTTTTCCGATTTTTTAAATTCCTGTAAGCCGATTGCTTTTCGTTCGTAAAGGCCTTTGTCTAAGCTGTAGATGCGTTCTGCTTCCTTTAACTGACTTTCCACATCCGTCATCTGGTTGAGCTTGGTAACGGTATTTTGTTCGGCAGCATTTTTTGAGATCTGCAGTTGGGCAAGGAGGTTGTACACATTCGTTTGTTGTGTCACGATGCCCAGTTGCAAATCCGTATTTGACAATCGCAGGATCGGTTCGCCTTTTTTCATCTTGGTGCCATCGTCAACAAATTTTTCCTCGACTCTTCCACCTTCAACCGCATCAAGGTAAATAGTTGTGAGGGGTAACACTACGCCGTTCACCGGAATTGTTTCCTGGAAGGGTCCTTTTTTTACTTCGCTCACTGTAATGCGTTCGAGGTCCACATTCAATTTGCTCTTACCAGATGTATATAAATAACTAAGGACAATAAGAAGTACAAGGGCAGTAATACCGCTAACGGTTAAGATCCGTTTCCTGTTCCATTTCTTTTTCTTTACAACTCTGTCCACGTATTAGTGATTTTTTGTTTTTGTTTATTGTTCCCGAGTGCTGTTTTGGTGAGAAGTCCAGAGCCAATACCAAGGCAGCTCGTTTTCAAAAATTTTTTTTCCCCGGACTGACCCTGAACTTGAGCTAAAAAACTGCAAACTGGTTTCCAAAATGGGAAGAATATGCCAATCTGAAACCTTCATGATTACCAGTTGTTTAAATCTACCCAAATCTACGAAGACGTTCGTTTATGATACAATAACTGTCCGCTTTTGATACAGTCCTTTTCGGTCCTTTTTTGTAAAAATTTAGTTGCCACCGTTTTGCATTTATGGTATACTTGCAGCATTGAGAAAAGGCCAACAGTAATGGATAACACCATTTCGATTGAAAACATTTAAATCCGTTGCGCCTTGTATTCTCAACTTATCCAACCGATGAATTTAAAGAATGCATCAATATTGGTGATCGATGATGACCAGGATGTGTTAACTGCAGTCAGATTATTACTTAAGACTGAAGTTAAAAATGTGGTTACTGAAAAGAATCCTCAAAACCTGCGCTGGCTTTTGAAGGATGCATATGACGTGATCCTGCTTGACATGAATTTCACCAGTTCGATCAATACCGGCAATGAAGGATTGTTCTGGCTGAAGGAGATCAGGAAAATAAAATCCGACGTTTCTGTCATTATGATAACGGCCTATGGGGACATTGACCTTGCAGTTCGGTCATTGAAAGAGGGCGCTACAGATTTCGTGATCAAACCCTGGCACAATGAAAAATTACTCGGCATTATTAAAGAGGCCTTGAGAAAAAAAGAAAATAAGATTGTATCCGTCAGCCAACAAAATGGTGACTCAGTTATCGGGAAAGAGTTGATCGGCGAATCGGAAGTTATGGAAGAAATATTCCTTAAAATAGGAAAGATTGCTCCGACGGATGCAAATATTTTGATATTGGGAGAAAATGGAACCGGGAAGGATCTTATTGCGAAAGCTATTCATCAGCAGTCGATGCGAGCCGATAAGCCATTTATTAAAGTTGATGTGGGCGCTCTTACCGAGTCATTATTTGAAAGTGAGCTGTTCGGTCATAAAAAAGGAGCTTTTACAGACGCGCGTGAAGACAGGATCGGAAGATTTGAAATGGCCAACGGTGGTACTCTTTTTCTTGATGAAATAGGAAATATTTCGCTGCACCAGCAGGCGAAACTTTTGAGTGTCCTTCAAAACAGGCAGATATCGAGGATAGGCAGCAATGAGATAATCCCTATTGACATTCGCCTGATCTGCGCGACCAACGTTTCGCTGGCTGAGTTGGGAAATGAAAACAGGTTTAGGAAAGATCTGATTTATCGCATCAATACGGTTGAGATAACGATGCCGGCTCTTCGCAAACGGGGAAATGATATTATTTTATTAGCCAGGCATTTTGCGAAATTATATAGCAACAAATACATGAAGATCACACCCGACTTTGATAAAAAGGCTATGGAAAAATTGTTAAGCTATAATTACCCGGGCAATGTTCGTGAACTACAATATACAATTGAGCGTGCAGTGATCATGGCCGACGAAGAAGTACTGCAGCAAAAGGATCTTATCTTCTCGCCTCTTGAGACGCAATCAGTTTCAGAAAATGAACCGGCCGAATTAAAATTGAGCGCGATTGAAAAAAATACAATTCTTAAAGTCATCGAAAAACACAATGGAAATATTACAAAGGCGGCAAAGGAATTAGGATTGACAAGAACTGCCTTGTACAGGAGATTAAGTAAGTATGATATATAGGATGGAAGACACAAGAAGCAAAGAACAAGGCACAAGTTGTAAAAATTTGTCAGCTTACACTTCGAACCTTGTACCTTGGGCCTTGTACCTTGAACCTTTTTGACATGAATTTTAAAAATTTTGAGTGGCGGATTTTAATAAGAGTGGTATTTCTTTTTATTACGCTTTCCGTTACATCATTTCTCGTGGTAAAGCAATGGTACGTTTATCTTTTGATAGCTGTTCCTGTCATTATCTATCAGCTCATTGATATTTTTCGTTTTCAAAAGAAAGCGCAGGATGAATTGAATGAGTTTGTAGAATCAGTTCACTACCGCGATTTTTCAAGGTATTTTGATGTGAAACATGCACCCATTGAATTGCAGCCTTTACGCAAAGGATTTAATGAGATCAACACGACTTTCAAGGTAATCAGCAAAGAAAAAGAAACCCAATACCAATATCTTCAAAAAATCCTGGAATTGGTTGACACCGGCATTCTTTCGTACGAAGAAGAAACAGGGTTGGTAGTGTGGATGAATGAATCCTTAAAAAAGATGATGCAGTTACCTTATCTGAAAACTATACATTCCCTGGAAAGAAGGGATGAAGGATTATACAGAGAAGTCCTGATCCTAAAACCGGGGATCAGCAAGATCGCTTCTGCACATTTTGAAAGGACATCGTTCAAAATATTACTTTCTGCGACCGCTTTCCAAACGGAAGGAAAGATCTATAAGCTGGTTGCTTTTCAAAATGTGAGCGAGGCCTTGGATGAAACCGAAGCAAAGGCCTGGCAGAAATTGTTGAGCGTAATGACGCATGAGATCATGAATTCGGTGGCTCCTATTTCGTCGTTGGCAGATACGTTAAAACACAGGCTGCAGCAATCCGTTACTTCGTTAAATGACGATAGCGGATCACTTGACGATCTTGAGTTGGGAATTGACACTATTAAAAGGAGGAGTGAAGGTTTACTAAAATTTGCGGAGACCTATCGCAACCTGAATAAGATCACAACATTGAACTTAAAAAAGGTGTATGTGCGTGAACTATTTGGTAACCTGCTCCAGTTGATGCAACCTACTCTCGAGCAAAAAGACATTGAGCTGGAAACTATTTTAAAAGATACAGAACTTCAACTGGAGGTTGATGTCAATCTCATTGAACAGGTTCTTATTAATCTTGTGGTAAACGCAATCGAAGCGATAAAAGATAGTCCTGCTCCAAAAATTGTCTTATCGGCATACGTCGCCTCCAATTACAAGTCGGTTATAAAAATTGCAGATAATGGAAATGGAATGCCTCCCGAATTGCTTGATAAAATTTTTGTTCCCTTTTTCAGCACAAAAAAGAATGGCAGCGGTATTGGTCTTAGTCTTTGTAAACAGATCATGATGCTTCATCGTGGAAATGTCCAGGTACAATCGGTAGAAGGAGAGGGAACGGCTTTTCTCTTACAGTTTTGAAATGTTTTCCTGCAGCGTAGATTTGATGGATTTTAACTTTTGAGGGAAATCATTAGATCGGGTTCGTTTTACATCTGAAAACATAAACTCATATGCAAACCCCAGGATTAAAGATCGGGTTATTTGGAATTGGGTTGAATGCCTATTGGGAGCAGTTTGAAGGATTAAAAGAAAGATTGGACGCTCACGTTGATGTTGTCTATGAAAAGTTAAAGGCACTTTGTCCACAGACCTTAAACCTGGGCCTGATTGACACAACAGAAAAAGCATTTGAAGCAGGAACGGAATTTCGCAGAAATGATGTAGATATTATATTTCTTTACGTGTCTACTTATGCACTTTCCTCAACGGTATTGCCTGTTGTGCAACGAGCTAAAGTGCCAGTTATCATTTTAAACCTCGCGCCGGATAAGGCTATCGATTACCGCGCATTTAATAAAATGCCAGACATAACAAAGAAGACCGGTGAGTGGCTGGCATATTGTTCGGCTTGCACTGTTCCTGAGATTGCAAATGTTTTCAACCGGACGGGGATCAAATTTCACCAGGTCACCGGTATGCTTCACGACGATGAAATTTGTTGGACCGAAGTAGCGGAATGGATTGAGGCGGCGAAAGTGGCAAATATCATGGCAAATAATCGAATGGGATGCATGGGG
>Ga0163163_10000362_pt1 | contig 43575 bp, 37 predicted proteins | sample S65metaG_FD_119766 | JGI IMG/M metagenome (GOLD analysis project Ga0163163, IMG submission 119766) | Switchgrass rhizosphere microbial communities from Kellogg Biological Station, Michigan, USA - S6-5 metaG | ecosystem: Host-associated > Plants > Roots > Rhizosphere > Soil | place: USA... | reverse complement strand
GGGGTGCAAGCAATAGCCATTAAAACTATTATTGTCAGCACAATGAAAAGATTTTTCATTTCACACAGTTCAAATATTTAATCCTGCTATTGAACGAATAATCAAAACGTTAAATATTTAAACCCAGTTGCTTTCATTTACAAATATTCTGTGCGCCTTACGCTGTCTTACCATTGGAAGTTCTTTAAGACGTAAACATAAAACATAGGAAAGGTTTGTAGTCCAGAGCAGACAATATCGAACAAAATGGTGCAGTACTTAAAGCAGCTGTACATGGAATTTTCGCCTCTTGATGGACAGGAGTTGGAGCAATAAGCTCGATGAATTTCTTGGCAATGCTGAAGTGTCTCGGTTTAACCCAGAACGTTACCAAAAAATCTTGTAGACCTAACAGGCCGAAGTTCGAACTTTTTGGTGGATGATCTAATCTTAATTGACAGCCATTGCTGAACTTTGAGAGACATAACTCAAATCAAAGGCATGACTTACAGCCGGCGAAAATTCATCGTGAATTCAGGATTATTGGTTGGCTCAGCTACACTCAAATTGCCATTTCATTCAATTGAAAAAAATTCAAAAACTCTAACGGGCAACAGGTTGATACTTTTAGGCACCCAGGGAGGTCCTGTGATTCGCTCTTATAAATCCAGTCCATCGGCAAGCTGCATTGTTTATGATGACATGAGATATTTGATCGACGCCGGGTATGGAACCAGTTTTAAATTAGTAGAAGCAAACATCAGCCTTGCTTCCGTCGACTATATTTTTATCACGCATCATCATTCCGATCACAACCTGGACCTCGGCCCCTTGCTATACAACGCATGGGTCGCAGGACTCGCTAAAAATATTCAAGTATTTGCCCCAGTTGGATTAAAATCTCTCCTGGATTTTTATTGGAAATCTAATGACTTTGATATCGAGACCAGAATACAAGACGAAGGACGTAGTGACATAAGAACGTTAATAAAACCGACTGAATACAAAGAGGGGACATTGCTGTCGCAGCATAACGCCAAGATAAAAGCCCTCCGAAATATTCATCCTCCGATAAAAGAAAGCTATGCACTTAAATTTGAAATGAGCAATAAGGTAATTGTATTTTCAGGCGATACGGCTTACTGCCCGGAACTTATAGAATTCGCTTCCGGCGCTGACTATCTTGTCCATGAAGTTATGTATGGACCTGGAATTGATAAATTAGTTAGCCGCCGTCCAAATGCAAGCAAATTAAAAGCAAGTATTTTATCACATCACACATTGGCGGAAGATGTGGGAAGGATTGCAGATCAGGCAAAAGTGAAGTGTCTAGTCCTAAATCATTTTGTGCCCGGAGATGATGCCTCACTCACTGACGACGTCTGGAAAACCGCCGTCGGAAAAAATTTTAGAGGAGAAATTGTTGTAGGAAAGTCATTTCTTGAATTGCCTTTGTAGTCCCGACAGGAATCGAACCTGTATCAAAAGTTTACGAGACTCTTATTCCCTGCCTGCCGGCAGGCAGGTATCTCATTCCGACACCGGCGACCTGCAGACGATTTGAAATATTTTTCCCTTTTATTGCATCGGTCTCGGTGTCTCGAAAGCCTCAAGGTATACAACTTCAAGGGGTAAATATGGCCTAGTCGATTGAGTTATTCAGGAATGGTGCCCGAGTAATTTTTTCCTTAGATCGTAACAGTAGCCTTTGTAATTGTAATTGTGGTGAACGCTTTGTAGCACATAGGCGTAATACATTTTCGGTAAGGCTTATAGACCTCGCAAACCCGAGTTTCGAACTTTCTGCTGGAGGATTTAATTTCAGTTTTTGCCGCAGATTGCACCGATAAACCCTAGAGTGTTTGAATCGTAAGATCTTCTTCGAAAATCTGCGTTATCGATGGCTTAATCTTTAACATAATAGCAGCGAATATTAAATCCTGCTATTTTTCCAAAAGGGTCAAAAAAAGCACCGGCCGTCTAGCGCTCAGGCACGTGTACGTTGATCACTGCCACGCATATTAATTTACAACTACTTTTCCTGTCATTGATGGATGAATGCTACAATGATACGGGTACGTACCTGCAATAGAAAACGTTTTACTGAAACTACTGCCCGATCCAATGTTTCCACTGTCATAACTATCGTCATTAGCTGTGACCGTGTGAGTCATGTTATCATTATTCTTCCAGGTAACCGTGGTTCCTGCCGTCACAGTAATTGTGGCAGGTGTAAAAGTCATATTTATGATGCTAACTGCATTGGGCTCAGGTGGGGCACTATTGCTGGTACCGCTGCTCTTGGAACAGGATACCAATATGGTCGAGAACAACAAACTCAAACTCACCACGCGGGCAATTCTATTTTTCATTATTTAAAATTTAAACTATGAATAAGATGATTAGTTCACCTATAGACAACGGCAAGGGAATTCAGAAGGTTGTGTGATATTAAATGTGGATTGAAGGTCGTGGAGTAAACCTTTGAGTTATAAGGCAACCTGAAAAAAATCTAAAATGTTAAAAAAATGAAAGCCTATATTTCATTGTTGACTTTTCTCATTATTTAGTTGTGATCCCAACAGGCCGCAGTTAAAACTTTTTGCTGGAAGACTTAGCCTCGATAATAGAAATTGAAAGCTTTTAAATGGCCGAATTTGGGGACAATTGCAGATAACCGCCAGGTATTTCGCTTTTCGGATTGCACCAATGGGGACTGGCGCAGTTGCAGTATTTTGCTACCGTTGATACGAAGCATTTTTCACCCACCATAACCCCAAACCTCTTTGTATATGTGCAGCTTTCTTTCAGTCGTTTCGCTAAGTCAGCGAAATTGATGTGTCTTGTTGCTTTATAGCTGTCAATTCGATACTTGATTTCCACAATTCTGCTTGATATGCCTTGTTGTACGAGTCGGTAGAAGATTTGGCTACTTTTCCGTCTGAATAATAAATTCCGTTTAACTGTCTTAGCTCTTTGCCAAAAGCAAGATTTGCCAACCTACTTCCTGATGTTGCTGGCGAATTGGTGTTTTTGCGGAAATATCTCATCATTGGCATTATATTTTTCCACGCGAAACGAAGTATTGCAGGATAACTTTTCGCAAGTCCTGTGCCTGGTGTTAATCCCGGGTCAAAGGCATTTACACGAATGTTTTTGTCCGCCAATTTTTCATGCAGGATGTATGTTGTTAATACGTTGCAAAGCTTTGAAGTCGAATATCGCCTTTGTCCAACGATGTTTTGTTTTTCTGAGGTTTCTTTCGTAAATGCCAATTCTCTTCCTGATGTGAACACTGGCGGTTCAATGGCTGTTTTAGCTGCCGGGTCGTGGGTGTCGCTCGCTGTGAATGTTATGCTTCCGTTTTTTTCGATGCAGGGCAGCAATAATAACGTCAAATAAAATCCTCCTAAATGGTTTGTTCCGAAGGTAACCTCAAAACCGTCTTTTGTATGGGCTGTCTTGCCGATGTTTTGCAATCCTGCATTGTTTACCAGGGCTGTGATGGCTGGACCTTGCAATTTTAAGAAAGCTGTTTTAAAATCTCTGATGGATTGTAAGGAAGCCAAATTCAACGGCAGACAGATCAGGTTTTTATGGTTTGTCTTTTGTTTGATTTTTTGAACGGCTTCAATACCTGCCGGAACATTTCTGCAGGCAAAAATAACCTGGTCATCAGGTGCAAGTCTTGCCATTTGCATGGCACATTCAAAACCTATTCCACTATTCGCTCCTGTGATGATGATTGATTTCATTGTTCTCTTTTTGATTAACGATGCAAAAGTGGGTCGTTAAAAAATGAAATCATTTGCCAATTGACAAAAACCAATTTAGCGACTAATGTTTTTTCTTATTCGGCTCAAGGAAGATTGTGTGATGCCTAAATAAGAAGCTAAATAGGACAAAGGGATCCTGTTGGCAAGTGTGGGAAATTGTGTAAAGAAGTTTTGGTAACGTTCCGTTGCGTCTTCTGCCAGCATCGGGCTTATCTTATTAACTTTTTCCAGCAAAGCTTTGTTTATTATTTTATTGATGATGTCGTCCCAAATAAGAATAGTCATAGACAACTCTTTCATCGCTTCTTTTGAAAAGACTATGAATTTGCAATCAGTAATTGCTTGAATATATCCTGAAGAAGGGATGTTTCGATTGTAGCTGTTTATGTCCACTATAAGATTATTTTCGTCAATGAAATACTTGGTAATTTCATCGCCTTTGTTGTTGTAATAGCAAATTCTGGTAATGCCCTCTGTTAAAAAAGCAACTTCCCGGGGAATTTTTCCTGCCTCTTGAAAGTATCCATCTTTTTTAATTTCTTTGAAAATCCCTTTGCTTTCTATTAAATCAATCTGTTGTTCATTTAAGGGTGCGAATTGAAGAAGATAATTTATAAGTTCTTTCATGGCTGCAAATTGGTAAATGATTCCAAAACACAATTTGTCATTTGGCAAAAAGCGTTCTTTCGGGATTGTTCCTAAAGTACCACATGAGATAATAAATATACGCAATCATCATTCCCGAGCTAAGCGCAAATTTTTGCTTCCTCTAATTATTCAATTGCTCGACCAAATTGCTGGTCACAAAGAACACCACGGATACACAAAGATCACAAAGCTGTAGACCCAACAGGCCGAAGTTCGAACTTTTGATCCAGGATTTGAATTCGATCCTGGATTGTTATGCCGGCTGGCAGTTGATACCGCATCCACATAAAAGTTGGAAAAAATTTGGATTAAGTTTTGGAACGTCAAACCAGTTGTCTCATACCGCAACAACCTATTTTTGAAGTCGTCCGCGCTATTTCAGAAATCCTGAAATATATTTCATAAAGTGTTCTGGGTTAAATTTAGTAGCCCTATAAGCGATATACATATCTGGCCGCACTAGATAGCATCCCTTTTCCTTTACACCAAATCTTTCATACAATGTTTTAGTTTGTTTTGTAAATGGAATTATCTCTAATGAAAAGAAATCGGTAAAAGGTTCCGTCACTGTTATCAGTTCGCCAGGTATTTTATCACTGAAAACAAAAAAACAGAAGAGTTTATTCCTCATTTTATCTTGAATATTTATTTCGTTACCGTTTTCATCTTTAAACTGGAAATAGGGCAATCGATCTCCCGGGTGCGGCGCGTGCCTGAGAAACGTTCCCAGGGAGGCGTTTTGTGACAGCAAACTTTTTCTGTAATTGATTCCAATTTCTGAAGCGGTTTTGAATGCAAACTTTTGCAAGAATTTCAATTTTTGAAAGACAGGGGTTGCTAATTTTAAAACAACAGGGATGATGTACAGCCGGAATGTTCTAAGGAAGATGCTTCCACTTGTAACAACGTTAAATACCCTGTCTGTCGTGCGAACAAGTTTCCGTGCAATAGAAATTCTTTCTTCCGTGTAAGTGTCAAGCAAGTTGTCCTTTGCATGTCGCTTGAGTACCAGGCTAAGTTTCCATGCAAGGTTGTAGGCATCCTGTAACCCGGTATTCATGCCTTGAGCTCCTACGGGGCTATGTATGTGTGCCGCGTCTCCTGTAAGAAAGCAACGACCTTTTCTAAAGGTAGAAGCATAACGGTGATGTGAACGATACACGGAAATCCATTGCGGATCATAAAGTCTCACATTGATGTGAACACTTTCAGCAAAACCATTTTCTATGTCTTCAAATTTAATTTCTTCCTTTCCTTCGAGCTCCGTTGGTATATTTCCTAATATTCTCCATCTGCCGTTGGTGAGTGGGAAGAAACCTCCAAGTGCAGTTTTGCCAAATGCCAAATACATTTCATCGCGCGGGAGGTCGATTTCAGCTTTGCAATCAAGAACAAAGAGAGATTCCTCATAAGTTTTTCCGCCAAAAGGAATTTTTAATTGTTCACGAACAATACTATGTGATCCATCCGCAGCGATTACATACCTTGTTCTCACCGTTTCTTCATTTCCGTTGCCGTGTTTTAAAACGGAGATAGCTTCATCGCTGTTTTGTGTGAGGCCTTTTAGCTCAGTCCTTCTTTCAACTTCACGCCCGCGTTGCCTAAGAAACTCAACAAGCATTGCCTCGGTATGAGATTGCTCCAACATGAGAAAAAAAGGAAACTTGGTAAGACCTTCCCCGATTTCATTAACAATGACCCGCAAAACTTTTTTTCCATTGAAAAAAGCGCCGATCGCATTGGCAATTTTTCCCTTTAGAATTGCTTTCTCTGAAATGCCCATCTGATCAAAAATCTCGAGGCTTCTGGCTTGCACAACCAATGCCCGGGATTGAGTAGTATGATCTTCACTTTTGTCGATGATGCGAAAAGAAATTTTGTTAATTGCGAATTGGCAAGCAAGCATTAACCCTGTTGGGCCCGCCCCAACGATTAGCACATCACTATTTGGAGGAGAAGTCACTAACTAGCCTTAAATCTTCAGACACAAAATTAGATGTAGACCCGGATAATCCTGTCAAGCCCATTTCTCGAGCCAGGCAAGCAAGTGAATAAATTTCGATATTCCTCCCAGCATGATTTAAAATGGGGTCTGGAACCCGCGTTCTTGCATTTGTAGTCCCGACAGGCCGGAGTTCGAACTTTTTGGGCAGTTGATTTACATTTCATAAAAGAGTTTTGAGCTATTCGCTGAACTGCATAGTAAGGCCTCTAAATATTCACCTGACAGTGGTGAAATGTATTGAAGAAGAAATAGACTAGATTTATTTCGACTTAATTGCCCGAATGAAATCATATTATTACACCACCATTTACTTGAAAAGTATGAATATGAAACCGGGTGTGAAAAACGCCATAGGCCTGTTTATTAGCCTGTTATTTGTTAAAGACGTATTGACACAGCAGACTATGGAGGTAACAACTGACGTGTGTGTCTTGCAACTTGATAAAACAAATGGAAATCTTATTGGATTGCACTGGAAGAATCCCGGGGAGGAAATTATCAAAGAAAGTCGGCTGGGAGAAAATTTTCGTATCCTCTTGCCACTACCCAATTACGAAGCCAATTATTTTCTCAGTACCAATCAGATAACTCGTTTTGAAAAAATAGAAAATGGGATCATCTGTCACTACAATAAGTTGGTAAATGAGCGTCAAACGCTCAATGTAAAAGTCGATTATAAAATAGAAAGCAAAAACGGGCAATTGTTATTTTCTATAACGGTTAATAACACTACTGATCAGCCGCTGGCGGAAGTTTATTATGGCATTATCGGGGGCCTGAAGGGTCTGAGAAACCGCGCAGAGACCCGCACGTTGGTTCCGGGGGGAACTGTGAATAATGATGGAGATATGTTTACACGTTTCACCGGCGGGGGCTATGGGGGTGGGAATCTTGGCATCAACTATTCAGCTGCCGCGATTACTTATCCGAGTTGGAGCATGAGCATGAGTTGGATGGAAATTTTCAACACAAAGGAAAATATCGGGATGTATTATGCTCAACAGGATACTGTAATTCGAAAGGCGGCTTTGTATTACGAATTACGCCCTTCTGAAAGAGGAAATGTGGTAGGCGACAATTGGCCAAGGGAGCAAGATGTGCCTGAGGGGACGCCTATTGGACTTACGATGGGATGGATGAATATGCCGTATACCAAAAAAGGAGTTTTTTCTGCAGCCCCTGTTGTGCTTCAATTACACCAGGGTGACTGGCATGAGGGATCTCGCATTTACCGTCAATGGTTCGACAAATATTATAAAGTAAAACGCCAGCCCACATGGCTTCGCAGCGAGATGGCATGGCAGAGTATTATTTTATCCAATAGTGAGGACTTTATTAATTATAAGTTCAACGACCTGCCCAAGCTTGCCGCTGACGCAAAAAAATATGGAGTAACAACATTCGAAATTTTGGGTTGGGATAGAGGCGGGATCGATCGCGGCTATCCCGAATACGAACCGGATAAAAAACTCGGAACAAAAGGAGATTTTAAGGGCGCATTGAGCGGTATAAAAAAAATGGGAGTTCATCCACTCATTTTTGCAAACATTCAATGGGTCGATACGGATATTCCACTCTACCGTAGCAAACTTAAAAAATATGAAACAAAGGGACGTTGGGCTGATGATCTGATGCTTTCAGGATGGGGTGAAGGAACGATCAGTGCACGCATTGGAATAACCAGGCATAACATGACACAAATGACGCCATCACATCCGGAAGTAAACAAGCTGTTAATGAATTACTTTCTTGAGCTGGTAAAATCAGGAGCCGACGGTTTTCAATTTGACAAAACGACTTCTATTGATTTCGACTTTAATCCATTGCTTGTGTTAGGTCCCGACAGAGCTATGCCTCAGGCGATTTTTGATATGTTAGGGCAGGTTTTGACCGAAGGAAGAAAAATTGATCCGCAATTGTCGATCGCGTCGGAGCTCATTTGGGATCGAGCCTTTCAATATGTGGATGTATCCTACCTGCGCATGAACGACATAGATATGCATCCTGTGTTAAAGTATACTTTTCCCGAATGGACGTCGACCATATTTGCAGAAAGTCCTTTTGATTTTAACATCATGAATAATGGCATGCGATATGGCCTTGTGTGGGCCATGGCTCCCCGGCATTACAGTGCTTCCCTTGATGAAGAGGTAACCAGGCCTTTATCAAAATATGTTGCAGAATTGATCCGAATTCGAAAACAATATGCAGACATTTTGTTTACTGGGCGGTTTATGGACACCATCGGGGCAACCGTACAATGCGGAGAAAATTCAAGATTTTCTGTTTTTGAACCTATGAATGATAAAACAAAAAAGGCAGTTGTGTTAGTTAATTTTGGTAACGAAGAAGATGATGCGGAAGTGAGCATTGAGGGTGACCACGGTGGAAAAGCAAAGCTCTGCATTCCATTCCAAAAGGATACAACAGTCTTGTTACCAGCAAAAATAAAAGTTCCTGCAAGAACTTGTGCCGTGCTTGTTCAACTCCAGGAATAGTGAGCTATAACTTCTGCAAGCACGACAGTTCTTCCGATGAATTTGTAGCCCCGACAGGCCGGAGTTCGAACTTTTTGGTTTCCGATCTTATACTTTTAGAAGGGGTCCATTTCTGAAGAGGAAGGATTGTTACAGATCAACGAACAGGAACGATTATCTTGGACACAATTTTCTTCAAATTAGTACTGACCGATTGAATAAAAACAAAAAAAATGATCATGAATGAATCATTGACACCACAACAGGCGGAGATGCTCTCGATATTTCAAACCCACATGAATGCCGAACTTGAAGGCAACCTTGAGATCACAATGGAAACAATGTCTGAAAACCCTCATCTCAATCATGTCCCCGTGATGGCGGGGGGAGAAGGAAGGGATGGAGTCAGACAATTTTACAGAAATCACCTGGTCGGAAAATTTTTTCCTCCGGACGTTAAAATCACCCCAGTGAGCGAAACAATCGGTTCCAACCGAATAGTTGATGAATTGGTGATAAGTTTTACTCATACCGTTAAAATCGATTGGCTTTTACCGGGCATTGAACCGACGGGGAAACCCCTATTGATTGCGTTTGTGGTGATAGTAGGATTTGAAGGAAGCAAAATTTCATACGAGCATATTTATTGGGACCAGGCAAGTGTCTTAGTCCAGGTTGGCCTGCTCAATCATGTCGGACTGCCTGTTACAGGCTCAGAAAGCGCTGAAAAAATTCTTAATCCCGGGTTGCCGTCGCGTATAGCTTACTGAAATGGCGCTCCAGCGCAACTTGAAAGTATGTTGGTAATAAAAGAATTGACATTGCAATTCCAGTATTTAAGGTAAACATTGAAGTAGCCCCGCCGAGAATCGAACTCAGATCTGGAGTTTAGGAAACTCTTATTCTATCCATTGAACTACGGGGCCAATTTTAAAAAGAACCTCTATGATCGCGATTCGATCGCTCTATTCTACTCCTCCCGATAGCTATCGGGAGAACTATGGGACCTGATGACAGGACGGCAAAAATAAGGCTTAGTCTTCAACAGGTGTAAGCTTTTTATTTGAGAAGAGGGCAGACCAAAACGTTATATTATTTGTCCGTAGCGCCGGCTGGGTCTGTGTTCTATTCTGAGATAATATTATATATTTTTGTGACTACCTGATCTTCCATTGACCTTTTCCTTTTATGTTCTGGATTGCCCAAGTACTAAACTTCCCACCATGACACACCTAGAACAGGTCAGAGAGTCAATAAATGAACTAAAGACCTGCCCGGTTGCAGACACCAGCAAACATTTTTCCCGCATTACCACCTTTTTTAAATATCTCCCGAAAGACGAGAAAAGTGAACATGCACACGCATTCTACCAGTGGGCAGAGACCAATTGTGAACCGCTTAAGCTTTCCTACGCTAAGTTCCTGCTTGGCATGTATCATTTTACAGTGGAAGAGTTTGAACGGGCACTTCAGCTTTTTGCCGAGTCGCGTAGACAATTTGAAGATCTTGACGACGCCGATGGCAAAGCAAATTGTGCCCTGCTTACTGCAGCTACCTACCGGACTTTCGGGAATATCGATTTAGCACTCAAAATGTCATGGGAGGCTTATTCGCAGTTAAAGCAATCGGCAAACAACCCATCAGCGCTGGCAGCCTGCGCCAACAACATGGCCAACATAAATTTTGAGTTGCATAATTATGACGAAGCGCGGTCTATGTTTCTTGTCGCTTACAATGAAAGTGAAAAAGTGGAAGATTTTTATTTCATGATCTACGCCCTGCATGGCTTAGGAAAAGTAAGCATGCAGCAAAACAAGGTTGCTGAGGCAAAAGAGTTTTTTGAAAAGGCTCTTCAGCTCGCCCACGAAAATCATACGCTGCTGGGCATTTCAAACTCCATTACGGAATTGGCAAATTTTTATGCCACTGAAAATGATCTCGCTGAAGCAGAACGATTGAGCAGGCAGGCATTGGCTATACGCGAAGAGAATCATTTTACAGCAGGTGCTATCACCAACTGCATTAAGCTTGGCGAAATTTATATAAAACAGTCCCGGTGGGAAGAGGCCCTTCATGTATTAAACAAAGGGTTAGCCATGGCAGAACAGATAAAAGTGAAACCCAAAATATACCAGGTCCATTTGCTTCTTTCAAAGATTTATAAAGCCAAAAACGATCTTGGGAAAAGTTTATATCACTACGAAATTTTTCACGAAGTGCGTGAGCAGGTTCAGGAAGAAGACAATGCAAGAAAACTGGCTGATGCCAAAATAATATTTGAAGCCGAACAGACAAAAAAGGAAAACATAATCATTAAAAGACAAAAGCAGGAAATCGAAAAGAAGAACACGGAACTGCAGGAGACCATTGATGAACTTACACTGGCCAGAGTAAGCAGGAAGGCAAAAGCGTTGACACTGGGTGTGGCTATTATGATGTTTATTTTTGAAGATCCCATTATTGGCTTTAGTTTGAGGCTCTTATCGAGCCACAATTACTGGTTATCACTTTTTCTAAAAATGACCATTATATTTTCCCTTAGTCCGATCAACAGAGCTATTGAAAATTATTTATTAAAGAAAGTGATCAAAAAAAAGAAGCAGAATCCGGAACCATTGGTCCAACTGCAGGCGTGAATGATTTACCATGTCGGCGTATGAGGGGAGAGAAATTTGTCGCGAATGGAATAAGACATCAGTCACAGCAAGATCACTCTAAGTCAATGTAAACTGATCACTCGTGTTATTTGCCACTGGTCACCCTTCTGCTTCCACACAACTATAAATTTGTCAGGTTTTGATCGCGAATTGCCTTCGGCATGCTTTATAAATCGATGAAGTCCGATCTCAACCGCGCCAAATCCTGCAACAGGGTAAACTTCAATGCTGCCCGGCACTAACTCACGAGACACCTTACCACAAATATTGTTTTTGATCGCATCGAGGAGTGCTTGCTTTGAGGTCGTTAAACCACCTTTGTCGTGGTAAAACTCAATACTGTCTGCGTAAATGCGAGCCTGGGCTTCCATATCACAACTATTGTACGCGTTAAAATAGACGCTGTCCATGTGTACAATCACATTGTATAATTCTTTTGATTGAGGTACATATTTATACACGTCCTGCGCCTGGGTTTGCATGCAACAAACAGTGAGAAAACAGATAGATGCTGACAAGATCAGTTTCCGATTAACCATGATTGGTATTTGCTTACTAAGCTAATTCATTCTTAACCCCAACTCCAAAGTGTTTTAGACGGAACACAAATCCTCATTGTACTTCGATCGGCGCTATCCACCTGAACGAACCCCATTCAAGTACAAGTGAACCATGCTGATTATCGCCAGGAATGATAGATATGGTGAACTTTTCCACCGGCGTGGAGGGAACTTCACTCTTCATCCTGGCAGTAGCCAGGTCAAGTGAACGATTGTACTCTGTACCCCACTGCCCGGTTTGCTTGTTAATGATCAGATCAACTCCACTTGCATGTGGTACCGTAAAAAGCGTGTATTTTCCCGCAGGGACCTGCATCCCGGCCAGCTTTATCGGCGCTGACGTTGTAAACTGCGTAGCCGCATTAGCTCCTGTTCGCCACACATAATCGTAGGGAATCACGTCGCCTAACAGGGTTCGTCCCCGCAAAAGGGGCCTGCCATAGTCGACGGTGAACGTTGCATTACCAATTTGTCCGCTGGTCGTATCCCGAACGCTTAATGACTTCACGCTGCCCCCCTCTATCTCATTTGTTTCAAAACGGCCAGCGATTCCTTTTACGTCTGGTGGTGCCGCGAGTCGAGTGACCTGCACTTTGTAGGTTGTTCGGGCGCCCGAATAACTCAGCATGTTATAGCCAGAGTCCATCATGGCTTCTCCGGTTCCGGAAAGCCAGTCATGTGTAACTTCTGCCTTACCCCCTCCACGCAGGGTGACAGTGGCATGACCCAAAGGAAATCGATCGAATTCGCGGTCGATATAAAACTGCCGCATTTGTACAGGAGTGCCGGGCGCAAGTTTTGATGCCGCTGCCTGCTTCAACGCCGCAGCAAAGTAAAGCTCATAGAGACTATACATTTGTTGAACGTGTGCTACCACAATGCTGCCACCCGTTGGGAAGTCGCGATTCACCGTGCCGGTGCTATCTATTTTTGAAAGGTGCACTTTATTATTGGCGACCTCGGCAATTACCTTTCGATTCCGCTGACCAGGTGGTTCACTGGGTGTCTGAATGTCCATTAGAAGATGAAGTATGCTGCCGTTGTCGTTAAGATCAACCACGGTATGACGTACTTCCACACGTGGAAAGCGATCAACTTCATCGCTTGTTAATGTATTGCCCTGGCGGGATACACTCTCAACCGAAATCGTATCACTGCCAAGCATCGTGACAAAACCGTATCGTTGTGTCGGCGCTGTATTACAGGCTAGCAGCGAAAGGACCGTACTAATAGAGAAGAAAATAAAAGCCGGCTTAAACAGATAAAAATTTTGTGACTGAGTAGTTGTGTTATACATGTAGATATAATTATTGAAAAAGGATGATTTAGTTATTTCTTGTTAAACTACCGAATTACTTCATATTATTCCAAAACAAATAGAATTGTAACGTCTAAGTTTATTTAAATGGAGTATTGAAGGGCTGTAAGGTGACATGCAATAAATGTAGCAATATCGGACTTTGTGATCTTTGTGGATTCACCGCGCCCCTAGTAACCAAAATCAGGTAACACAGGACACAGAGTTAGCACGAAGGATACGAAGTATATTTCGTTCTGATCTGACTGCGCTTGCTCTCCCCGCCTTTGTTCTTTGGTTATTACAATTTGCTGCGTCGATTTTACTTTCTTTACGCGGTTGTTTGTCTTCACCCAACAGCTGATTATGCCATTAAGCTGATCCGCTGAACATCCCCAGGTGAAGAGGTTTATAGTTTAAAGACCAATTTTTTTTACAAGCAGATCGTATCGCGGATCCGAACGAAGTGAGTCGAGTTTAGGATCGATCCTTATGTTGCATAAGGATTCTTCGTGCTTCTCATAACTTTTTTCCAACCAGCTAAAGGCCATGTCGTTTTCGTTCAATGCTGCATAAACAAGCGCCATACCCCGAATATCATTTGCGCCGAGGTCGCCTGACTCGATATTCTTGATCATCCTTGCTGCTTGTGATTTTAATCCGGATGCGGCATAAATCTGCACCAGGGATACTTCTGTTTTTATTCTATTGCGAGTCAACTCTCCCCATTTTTGGTTCGCCCCAATCGCTTTGTTGAACAATCCCTTTCCCGCATACGCAAGTGAGAGGAGCCGATGAGCGGGAGCAAAACCGGAATTCAATTCCAGCACTTGTAACCCGGTAGCGATTGCCTCATCATATTCGCGGTGGTAATAGTGATGAATCCCCTTATCCTTAAGTATCCCCTGTGAAACAGGATCCAATTCAATGGCCAGCGAAATCTCGTCGAGCGCTTCGTCGAACTTGCCGTGGTACAATAACCATTGCGAATACCAGTGGTGACCCGTAGCGTAGTTCGGGTTTAGATCTATTCCGATTTTGAATTCCTTCTCGGAATTTATCCAGTCCCATTCATTGAGCATTAGCGAAATTGCCAGCGATATATGCGCCTCCGCGAGATGGTCATCAATTTCCAATGCCTTGTTTATGGCTTCCATTTGCTTGGGATAGAATTCTCTGCGCGAAATATTAGTGTATTCACCCATGAGGCTGTAACTATCAGCGAGACCAGCCCAGGCAAGCGCATAGTTGGGATCCTTCTTCAGGGCTTCTTCAAAATAGCGGATGGCGATATTCAGACCTTCGTCATCTCTTTTGTTCCAGAAGAAGCGACCTTGCAGATAAAGCTGGTAAGCTTGACTGTCTTCTGTAAAACGCTTTTGGAGGGTCTGCTTTTCCTTGTGACTAAGCTGCATTCTTAAAGCGTCGACAATTTTTGCAGACACTTTTTCCTGGATATCAAAAACGTCTTCCATCGATCCGCGGTAAGTTTCGGCCCACAAATGTGTATCCTTATTGGCATCGATAAATTGGGCGGTGATGCGGAGGTCATCCTTAAATTTTCTTACACTTCCCTCCACCAGGTAACTCACGCCAGTCTCGTTGCCGATTGTCTTTACATCTTTAGTGGTTCCCTTGTACTGCATCGATGTAGTTCGGGATATCACCCTGATATCATTGATGCGCGATAAATTCAGAATGAGTTCTTCAGTGAGTCCATCACTGAAATATTCTTGTTCCGCCTCGGCAGTCATATTTACAAAGGGCAGTACCATTACACTCTTTTGAAGAATCTTCCTGCCCTTACCAGCGAGACTATGCAGTTCAGGAACCTGGAGACCGGGATTACTGATCGCGTAGATTTCAACTTCTTCTTTAACATTTTTCAATGCATACTTTCCCAGTGAAACCGTTTGAATATCCCTTTGATTTTTTATATCATCATATACCCTACCTGAAATAAAAATGCTCCCGGGTACGGCAAACGATTCCATCCGGGATGCGATGTTAACTCCGTCACCGTAGATCGCATCGTTTTCCACCACCACGTCGCCCGTATGCATACCAACACGTAAGGGGACGAACGGTGCAGTCTGCATGGCCAATTGCAATCCCAGGGCGGCCCTTACACCTTCAATGGCACTATTGAAACTACATAATGCACCATCACCTTTGAACTCAAGTATCCGACCACCATGATTGCGTACCTCATCTTCAAGTTTGTCCTTTAATTTGCTTCTTAACTCAAATGCCAATTCTTCATCTTCCTGCATCATTGCCGTGTATCCAACAATGTCAGCAAACATAATAGCCGCAAGCTGTCGGGATTTACCCATGCTGAAAAGTTAACAAAAACAGCGAAACAATTTGTGAAGGTGCACGATTAATATGCCAAAACATCCTCTGAATAAGTAGTGACGAGCTGGTAGGAAACGATATTGGTGTAGTTAAGGAACTCTGTTTCCTCCTTAGAAATAGCTTTCTAAAGTTTTTAAGTCTGTGAAAAGTCGATGCCTGGTATGTTGGGAGTATGTCAACTCACAGCATAATGTTTCTGATCTGACCCGCGCTTACTCTTACAATTACTCTTTGGTTATAACGATCTGCTGCTTCCTTTTTACTTTCTTTCCTTGGTTGCTGCTGTCAACGACAGGATTCAGACGAAGTGGAGTTGAATCCATAATCTGTCTCACCTGGGCCGTAAGGAATGCGTTTTCTGGCGTTGAAGTTAAGTTTGTAAAAGTGACCTGGCCGTCCGGCGCGATTTCATAATCCACCATGAGGTAATAAGTATTCTTCTTGATTTGTTTTGATTTTAGAACTTCATCACTCAAAGTTTTCACCAGGCTATCATTGTATTCTTTCCAAAGTTTTGTGTTAGTCTTTGCGGGGGCCGTATTAGCCGCGGGTGCAACAGCGGCAGCACTATCAGTGCCAGCCACGACGGTAGCGGCACCGACGGTTGCTACGCCGACTGTCGACGCATTCGTCGTAGGCTCACTTTTTGAAACGGCCGCATTCTTATCCTGCTGTACGCTCGCGGCGGGCTGCTGTCCATTTGCTACGGGTTGCTGTCCGTTTGGTGCGGGCTGATTTGCTGCGACGCTTTCCGGTACTTTTTTAGTACTCGTGTCGATCTTTTGTGAGAGATCATCTGTACTGCGGATAACGCCGGTTGAATCTTTCTTTAACTTCCCACTGAACAAAAGGTCTTTGAGGGATTGTTTCTTTTCCTGCGCTTGCAATGTAAATGCGCCGCCAATTAAGAATGATATCAGAATCAAGTATTTCATGGTCTTTAAAGGTAGGACGCAAATTGTTAGAATGTTCATAACAATTTTTAAATGGCTCTTTTTCCCCTTGGCCTGGTATCTGGGTATTTAAAATATGTAATATTTCAATACCAGACTTAAGTCTTCAGTCAAAAGACCAAGTCTCCATCTTTATTATTTTCCTGGGCGTTATCTACGAGTTGAGTTGTTGCAGCTGCTACAATTCCTCCTATTAAATATAATCCTATGGTCATAAGTTTTGTGGCTGTAGTTTTATTGCTTGATTCTTCCGGAAGGCCAAGTGGCTTCGGTAAAACAACAGCAGCTATGCCAGCCCCCAACCCCAATAAAGCTCCGCGCAGCCATACACCTTTTTTACCGCCCATTCCTGCAAGGCCAAAGTAGGCAGTATCACAAAGAAGTTCACCACCTACGGCCCATCGCTGGAGTTCATTCTCGGCGGGAATTTTCTTATTCATGCTCGCTAAGCCTTTTCGTATCAACTCCATATCGAGTAGATCCATGCGAGGTGCATCTGGAGTTATTCTTTTCAGGGCTTCATGGATAGAAGCCACAGTAACTGTCCCTGCTAAACCCCCGGCTAATGCTGCAGACTTCTTCATTTAAATAGTTTATAGTTCTGAACTGATTTTTGAAATTAACTGCTCTTTCGCTAAATGGCAGCATTCCAAATTGTATTTCAGCAAACATTATTTCTTTTACCATCACAAACTCTAAAGTCTGTAAATCATCGACAATCCCAGGTTCCTTCCACTGCTGAAAGGAACAATACTAATGTTATTGTTTTTTATCAGTTTGTTTTTATGAAAGTGAGGCACCAACAAACCGGTCAGAGTGCCCTGGACCATTCCTAAAAGTAAATCAGTAGGAAAATGTTGTCCGGCTCGGTAACGCAGATAAGCGGTTAAAGCTGTCGTTGTCCCGGCCAATGTATAAAAAACCCATTTTGCCTTTGACTCGGGATGATAGTCTGCATACACCTTGGCCATAAAAAATGTCGAAGTAGCGACCAGCGCGACATGGCCCGCATAAAAAGAATTCTTTGCTCCTCCTCGTGTTCGCTGTTCCATCGTTGATTCATTCGAATATGCATACGGTCTGTAGCGATCAACAAAATAAACGGAGCCCGTATAAAAAAATCCAGTAATAGACATTGCTTCCAGGTAGAGGCCGGTAAGTTTGAAGAAGTCTTTTTTCGTGTTTCCAAACAGAAAGAGAAATGGCAGGGGCATGGATGCGAAAAACGGGTAATAACTAATTTTATCTGCCGATTCCGAAAAGGGGCGAACGGCCCATCGATCGAATGCATTAATGTCATTCTTGTTTAAACTCAAAATATCCTCTTCTGTTGAATGAGGTTTGCTATAGATCTTTGTAAATGCATAACCAGACCATCCGGCGCCGATAACAAATACGGGAATATCAACTCCTGGCTTGAGTTTGTAGATGGGTTGCTTTTTCCCTGAAACCAAAGTGGGCAAATTTGTCCCCGGCGAATCCAGTGTTACCGGAGTAACCGTATCAATCACCGAATCGGGCGGCGAAGCTCCTAAAGTATCATTCTGGGCCCAGATCAAAGAAGTGAACATCGTCAACACGCCACAAACCAACAGTCGTTTCATTACGGTAGATTTAACTACTGCTCTGAATCAAATAATCATGCCATTAAAGACATAGCAAATAAGAGTAATGAAACTTGAAACAGGACACTTGGTCTCTGGTCAATTAGCCATTTGTTGTTTTAAACATTTCTTTCGCTACACCTAATGCATTGCTTGTGGCCGCACCGCCTGCATAAAAAAGCATTTGCAAAATCACTTCTACAATTTGCTCCTTTGTGCCTCCGAGTTTCAACGCGGCATCGATATGCGCTTTCAATTGTGGAACCGCGTAACCAAGAGTCGTGCATGATGCGATCAGTAGGTATTCACGCGTAAGCAAATCAAGACCCGGTCGTGCCATAATTCCGTCTATTGCCCATTCGATTGTCATATTTACAAAATCCGGGCAAACGTCTTTAAGATTATTAACTAACTGCTCACCGGCTTGCCCGCCATGCAGTTTATTAAAAAGCGACAATCCTTTCTGATAAGAAAGGGAATGATTTTTTTCCATTGATGTTTTTTTATTCCAGTATGAAACTACAATTAACATTAAGCAGTTATTGGAACAACCTGTAAGAATTGAACGAGTGATATTGGGAATGAGATTTGTATCCGTTTATGAATTGACGAGTTTTGTTTTCTGGCTTGCTGCGATCTCTTCCTTTGCAATCTTAATGATCGCAGCAGCGCTCTTTTCAATGTCTTCTTTTGTTGTCATCCATGACGATACGCTGATCCGCATGGCTGTCGTGCCCTTCCACACCGTACCACCACACCAGCAAGTTCCATCGTCCTGTACCTTTTTTATGATGCGATTTGTAAGGTCGGGATCACCGAATGAAACAAGCACCTGGTTAAGTGTTACCTTATTCAAAATTTTAAAACCTGCTTGTTCCAGCTTTGATGCAAATAATTCCGCAAACGAACAGCAACGTTCGATCAGATCAACAACACCTTTTCTACCCAGGGAATAAATAGCTGCCCAGGTATCAATGGCTCTTGCCTTTCTTGACATTTCAGGTGTATTAAAATAAGGCTCGGGCTCGACTGAATCAGGCAAGTATGCAGCGCTTACGGAAAGTGCATTGTGTAGCACCTGTGCCTCTTTGCATGCAACAAGACCGCTGTCATAGGGCACATTCAACCATTTGTGTAGGTCAATAGCCCATGAATCGGCAAGTTCACATCCTTCTGCGAATAGAGATTTGTCTGGCGATACTCTTGCCCATAACCCAAATGCGCCGTCGACATGTACCCATGCTCCCTTGTCTTTTGCCTCTAAACATATCTTTTTGATCGGGTCAATGGCTCCGGTATTCACGTTGCCTGCCTGTACGCAAACCAATGTTGATGCATCCAGCTCCGGAATCTTTTCGGAGATAATCCTTCCCTGGTCATCTGTCGGAACTTTTATGATCTCATCCAGCCCAAACCCTGCAAGTATTAATGCTCTTTGCATGCTTGCATGCACTTCTTCACCGGCTACCACACGAATGGGAGGAGCATTATTCATCCCTCGCGACTTGATATCCCAACCCATTCGCCGGGATAGTTGATAGCGCGCAGCTATGACGCCGCAAAAATTTGCCATCGTTGTTCCCGTAACAAATCCAACCGCCGACTGAGATGGAAGACCAAGAAGATCCAATACCCACTTGCCAGCTATCTTTTCTATGTGAGTTGCGATCGGAGAAGCAATTTTAAATACTGCATTTTGGTCCCAGGCCGATGCGAGCCAGTTTGCAGCCAGTGAAGCTGGAAGTGCGCCTCCAAAGACGAAACCAAAATAGCGTCCGCCATTTGTGGCCACCGTATTTATCGAACCGGCTGAATTCAACAGTCCGACTATTTCTTCAGCTTCTGTCGATGCTTCAGGCAACTGGACGGGAAATTTTTTTAATTGCTGTAATGATCTTTCGTCAGGATAAACACGTCTTTCTCTCAATTCATCTAAATATCTTAGAGCGTGCTCAGCTGCAGAATTGAGTATGGCATATTCTTTCATAAATACAAGGTTAAGGGATTCAAAAATGCTTTTTGCTCATCACACTTTGTAGGGAAGGTAAATACAATGCAATTAATTACGAATATCCCTTGCCTGGCGGGTATGCTTCTTTTCCTATCGGTAGGTTTTTGAGAATGATTTTAATATCTGTGCTGATCCCTGCCTGTCCGTCAGGCGGAAATCTGTGAGCCAAATCACAGATTACCACAGATTTTCACTGATTACTGGTTCTTCATGCTTTATCTTTAAGGCAATTTTTAAACAATAAATTGTCAGGTATGAGAAAAATATTTCCAATCGTATTTTCATTTTTTTGTTTGTTTATGACGCTCCAATCAGCAAATGCGCAGTCACCTCAATTCAATCACACAACCATCTATGTTGTCGACATGAATAAGAGTGCCGACTTCTATGAAAAAGCAATGATGCTAAAACGTATCCCGGAGCCTTTTCATGATAACAGGCATATCTGGCTGAAAATTGGCGAGCACAATCAATTGCATATAGTGCAGGGCGCAAAGGAGATCACGAACCACGAGATCAATATTCACCTTGCATTCAGTGTTCCCTCAGTGGAGAATTTTGCAAAACATCTTGATGAACTCAATATGAAGTACGGCAACTGGGCACAGGACAGCAAAACACCCCAGGTTCGGCCAGATGGCATAAAACAAATTTACCTCCAGGATCCTGATGGCTACTGGATCGAAGTGAATGACGATAAGTTCTAGTACCTAACCAGTTTGTCTTTGTGAACTTTGTGTATCCTTTGTGGCCGTTGTGGCCCATATAGCTGGTCACAAAGGTCACGACGAACCACTAAGGACACAACGAACAACATTAAAACTTAAGCGTCTGTGGTAAATACTTTCCAACCAAATCTTCGTAATAGTCTTTTAATTTAGACCAATCAGGAGGAGTCGGAGATTTTGAATAAAGATCATAAGGATTAAATAGCTTCACCCACTTCAGCATTTCCCTGTCATGATCGTCGAGGAGATAACTATAGGCGCCTTCCCTGTGCCAGGCATAGAATGAATGATACCTCAACATATACAATCCGGATTCCGGCAGATGATCCTTCATCATCTGGTAAACGTATTCATCATGCCCCCACGACATGTTTACATTTCGCAAACCACAATTCTTTGAATAAACACCAAGCTCGGTTTGATAACCGGCATTCTTGTAATCGGGATTGTCTTTAAAGTATTCGGGGTAAACAACTTTATCGGAATAGGCGCAGCCAACAGGAAAAGTATCTCCCACCACGGCCCATTGCGGCTCACCAAATAAGCAGAGTACCTTACCCATATCATGCATCAGTCCCACCAATACCATCCAGTCAGGATGACCATCATTACGGATCGCTTCAGACGTTTGTAATAAATGCTGAAACTGGTCAAGATCGGTATCGGGGTCTGAATCATCCACCAATTGATTCAAAAAATTGAATGCATCCCATACAGGCATTTCTTTCTTGTCAAACTTTAAATAATTATTTCTTTTTTCCTGCACAAACTCATAAGTCTGGTATGTGTGATTCATCTTGTAAAATTCACGAACAGTATCTCTGACTGGTGTATCATAATTCCGGAATTCCCCGGTTGATTTTGCTGTAGCGATCGCATCAGCGTCAGGATATCTGCGCAACACATCTTCTTCCCACTCATCGAGTCCTGTGAGAGGGTTAGCGTTTTTTATCGGAGCTTCCATGTAAATAAAATTTATTTCCTTAAAGTTAGTTTTTCTATCTTCATTTCAGAAGTTTTTACCCCGGGAAAATTATCTGCATGAAACTAACGCTTGCTGACTATCTTGTTATACTTCTATATTTCGCTTTCGTAGTTGCTGTCGGGTTCATCATTAAAAGAAAAATACGGTCAAGCAATGATTTTCTCTCCAGTAGCAGAAGTATTCCTTTATGGATCACCAGCCTCGCATTTATTTCTGCAAACCTCGGCGCACAGGAAGTGTTGGGCATGGTGGCCTCGGGGGCCAAGTATGGTATCATGACCGTTCACTTTTATTGGGTGGGCGCCATCTTTGCAATGGTTTTCCTGGGACTGTTTATGATGCCGTTCTATTATGGCAGCCGTGCACGCAGCGTTCCCGAATATCTGAAACTGCGGTTTGATGAAAAAACAAGAGGACTCAATGCCATCTCATTTGCTGTGATGACAGTCTTCTCTTCCGGCATTTCATTGTATGCATTAGCCAAATTATTAGAGGTAATATTAAAATGGGATTTTGATATTTCCATTTGGATTGCCGCCGGCATTGTGATGATCTATACTTTCCTGGGTGGTCTTACCAGTGCCGTGTACAATGAAGTATTGCAATTCTTTTTAATTGTGTTGGGTTTATCGCCACTGGTCATTGTTGCCTTGCATGATGCCGGGGGATGGGAAAATATCAAAGCCCAGCTACAACCCGAGTACACTCACACCTGGAAATACATGGGACATGCTGACAATAACCCGATGGGTTTACATTTTATGTCGCTGATATTCGGTTTAGGATTTGCCATGTCATTTGGATACTGGTGTACGGACTTTCTGGTGGTTCAAAGGGCCATGATCGCAAAAAATATGAATGCCGCACAACGAACACCGATCGTGGCGGCACTTCCGAAAATGCTGATGCCATTGATCGTTGTATTGCCCGGAGTAATTGCCCTTGCGTTGGTGACACCTGCTTTACAATCGAAAGGATATAGCATCCCGGTAAATGAAACGGGAGGTACCGACTATACAATGACGCTTCCCTCTTTGATCGCTCACTATTATCCAAGTGGTCTGCTGGGAGTAGGTATCACTGCACTCATTGCATCCTTCATGAGTGGTATGGCAGGCAATGTGACTGCATTCAATTCTGTTTTTACTTACGATATCTATCAATCATACTTTGTAAAAAGCAAATCCGATCGTCACTATCTCGTTGTGGGAAAAATGATCACCGTAGCGGGCATCCTTTTTTCCATCGGCACGGCATATATCGCCCGAAGCTTTAATAATATCAACGACTTTCTTCAGCTTGTTTTCAGTTTTGTGAATGGACCACTGTTCGCAACTTTCTTATTAGGCATGTTCTGGAAGAGAACAACAGGCCATGGTGCCTTTTGCGGACTGCTTGCAGGCACTTTAGCCGCAGCGATAACCCACGGTTTAACCATAGCCGAAGGAAAGGGAGGATGGATAGCACCTTTATACGAAATACGAAGCGGCTTGGGGCAGGCATTTATTGTTGCGGGGGTGTCATGGACAGCGAATTTTATTGTTACTATTATTGTAAGCCTTGCTACCAAGCCAAAATCGGAGGACGAACTTAAAGGACTTGTTTATTCACTGACTAAAATACAAAAAGGTCCAAAAAAACGCTGGTACCTGGATCCTGTTGTATTAAGCATATTGCTCCTTGTGGCTACCGTATTATTAAATATTATCTTCTTTTAGACCTATGCTCAAAAGATTAAATGAATTGAACTTTGTAATAGGGTTATTCTTTACAATCGTGTCCCTGATCCTGTTGGCCGACACTTTTCTCAATAAAGGACGAACAGGGAATTTGAATCTTTACACGGGTTTTGCTTTTTTGATTTTCGGATTGATTATGATTTGGATAAAAACTAACAAAAATGCCGGGTAGCTTTTCTTAACACGGATCATTTTTCAAAGAGAAAGGGATCAGTCTAAAAGCGGATTCGGCCTATCTTTGCAGTCCTCCGAACAATCCTCGGACTTAACTGAGATATGAAACTTTATAACCTGCTCATCAAATACAGGCTTTACCTTGGAATTATACTGATCCTTGCTGGTGTTGCAATAAACTTTACAGCTTCGTTCTGGCCCGCATTTCCGTTATATTTTGTCGGGATCATTTTAGTTCTTGGGCACTTCTTCTTCGGCCCTCTCCGATTGATACAAGAATATCTTGAGGCAGGAGACGTTGAAGGAGCGGAAAAAATTCTAAACTCGATAAAATTTCCTGGCTTGTTGTATAAACCCATCCGTTCGGTGTATTACACTTTAAGAGGAAATGTGGCGATGATGAAACAGGATTTTGACGGTGCAGAAAAAATGATGAAGAAAGGTTTGGACCTGGGCATGCCCATGAAAGAAGCGGAAGGAGCAAGTATGTTGCAAATGGGAATGCTGGCCATGCAGAAAAATGACCTGAGACAGGCAGAAAGTTATATACGACAAGCTCTGCGGAAGGGCCTGCCCGATAAAGAAAATGAAGCAGCTGCTTATTTACAGATGTGCAGCATCATGATGAATAAAAGAGAATTTCGAGCGGCTAAAGATTTCTTCCGGAAATCAAAGGCGTTAAAACCCACTACCCCACAGATCGTTGACCAGATAAAACAAATAGAAAAATATATTTCTCGAATGCCCGGATAATCTGGTTTCTGGCTGGCTTGTTCATTATGCCTTGTTCCTTGGCCTTTTCTGCGAACAATTCTGTTAAAAAGTTGTTTCTAATGAAACAGCTTTTTTTATTTCGTTTATCTACCTTGTCGCTGAAAATTTTTTAACACCCAATGTCTTCTTACAAAGAAAAATTACAGGTCAAATTTCATGAAGAGTACAGTCGCCTGAACGAGAAACAGCGTCTGGCAGTAGATACTATTGAAGGGCCCGTGATGGTAATTGCAGGCCCAGGAACGGGGAAAACGCAAATACTGGCAAGCCGGATCGGGAAGATCTTACTGGAAACTGATGCTTCTCCTGAAAATATTCTTTGTCTCACCTATACAGACGCCGGCGTTGTTGCCATGCGAAAAAGATTGCTTCAATTTATCGGACCCGACGCGTACAAAGTGAATCTTTTCACGTTTCATGCCTTTTGTAATGAAGTGATCCAGGATAATTTATCACTGTTTGAGAAAACATCTTTGGATCCGATATCGGAGCTTGAAAAGATAGAACTCTTCAAAAAACTGATTGATTCATTCCCTAAAAATCATTTGCTGAAGCGCTATCGGGGCGATGTATATTTTGAAATACATAACCTGGACAGGCTTTTTAGCACTATGAAGAAAGAAGGCTGGTCCGCATCATTTATCAATCAGAAAATCGATGAATATATTTCTGACCTGCCTAACCGTGAAGATTTTATTTACAAAAGAAGATACAAAGAGTTTAATGTTGGCGACCTTAAGCGCGATAAAGTAGAAGAAGAAAAAGAGAAGATGGAAAGGCTTCGTGCCGCAGTGAATGAATTTGATCATTTTCAGCAATTGATGCGCCGACACAACCGTTACGATTTTGATGATATGATCAATTGGGTAATCAAGGCCTTTGAAGAAAATAAAAACCTGTTGGCCGACTACCAGGAAAGATTTCTGTACATACTCGTTGACGAATACCAGGATACCAGCGGTACTCAGAATAAGATCGTCGAATTACTCATTAATTATTGGGAAAGGCCAAATGTCTTTGTGGTCGGAGATGATGACCAGAGCATCTATCGGTTCCAGGGTGCCAATGTGGAAAACATGCTCGCCTTTACAGAGACTTATAAAGATGATCTTTTAAAAGTCGCGTTGATCAATAATTACCGTTCTGTGCAACCGATCCTTGACACCTCCAAGACACTTATCGACAGGAATAATGAAAGGCTGATCAACAAACTGCCCGGCTTAACCAAAGAATTGATCTCGTCTAATATTAAGATCAGGCATTTGATGTATAAGCCGGTCGTCCGGTCGTATGAGACGCAACGAATGGAGATGATCGACATAACAAAGCAAATGGCGAACCTGATTGCAGGAGGAATATCCCCCAGCAGGATTGGAGTCATTTATAAGGAGAATAAATACGGTGATGAACTGATCCAATACTTAAAACTCAAAAAGATTCCCTATTACAGCAAACGCAGTCTGGACATTTTTGAAATACCGCTGGCAAAGAAACTTATTTTAATACTGAAGTATCTTGCCTGCGAACATGACATCCCTTATAGCGGGGATGAGTTATTATTCGAGATCCTGCACTTTGACTGGTTTCATATTCCCTCCATTGAAATTGCAAAACTTTCCATAGAAGCGTCACGCAAAAAATTTGATGATGATTCCACTTCACTGAGAAGACTTTTATATGAGAAGGCAAAGGCACCACCTAAAGATCTTTTTTCCCAGGGGCTACACGACGGTCTGAAAAAAGCAAGCGCTATATTGGAGCAATTGATCAGCGATGTTCCCAATATCACTTTGCAAATGCTCTTTGAGAATGTTGTCCGCAAAGCCGGTATACTAAACTATATCATGCAAAACCCTGAGAAAATATGGTTGCTCCAGGTACTTACCGGGCTGTTTGATTTTGTCAAGGAAGAGACAGCAAGAAACCCTTTTATGCAATTGAAAGACCTCGTAAACATCATCGAACTGATGAAAGAAGAGGACCTGATCTTACCTTTGACTGAAGTCTGCGGTAACGATAAAGGCATCAACCTGATGACGGCACATGGTTCAAAGGGACTGGAGTTTGAATACGTTTTTTTTGCCGGTTGCAATGCATCAATTTGGGAAAAGAAACGAAAGCCTTATAACGGTTACAAATTGCCTGACACAATATTCTCTTCGCAGCTGACTCATGCAGATGATGAAGAGCTGCGCCGTTTATTCTATGTAGCACTTACGCGGGCGGAACAACATCTCAGCATTTCTTATTGCAGGTATAAAAATGACGGCAAAGAACTGGAACCGTCTATGTTCATTGCTGAGATACTCGACGAGCAACAGTTACAGGTGGAGAAGGTTTTTGTTGATGAAAGCGTGATCAGCGAATTTAGCGCTCTCCAATTTGGAAAACAGGTGATCCCGCAGATCGAAGAGATAGAGTAGGAATTTGTTTCGGGCCTGCTCGACAAATTTGTGATGAATGTAACGGCATTGAACAATTATTTGAACTGTCCGCTCGAATTTTATTTTAAAAATCTTATCCGGATACCTTCTCCAAAAAATGAAGCCATTGAATTTGGTTCCTCGGTCCATTATGCAGTGGAGCAATTGTTCCGCAAAATGCAAATCAATGATGAAAAATTTCCATCAAGGGAGGAATTCATCAGGGATTTTGAGTGGTATATGAATCGCCACCGCGAAAGCTTTACGAGGGAGCAATTCGACAGGCGGATGGAATACGGACATGAAGTATTGAGTAACTACTACGACAAATACATCAACAGCTGGAATAAGGTTGTTGCCATTGAAAGAAATATCAGAAATATCGTCGTCAACGATGTTCCGTTAAGAGGCAAACTGGACAAACTGGAGTTTGATGGCAGGTCAGTGAATGTGGTTGACTACAAAACGGGCGATCCTGACAAGGCAAAGTTCAAATTACAACCCCCATCCGATAAAGATCCCGTTGGAGGTGACTATTGGAGACAGGCCGTGTTTTATAAAATCCTCGTTGATAATTACGAGAAAAAAGGATGGAGAGTGGTAAGTACCGAGTTTGACTTTATTGAGCCCGACAAAAAAAAGACTTATAGAAAGGAAAAGGTTTTTATTACCCACCATGATATCGACACTGTTGTTGAGCAGATCAACGCTGTATGGGGCAAGATACAGGACCATGATTTTTATACAGGCTGTGGTAAGGAGGACTGCCACTGGTGCAATTTTGTTAAAAACAATAATCTTACAGTTGCGTTACACGAAATAGAGGAAGAAGAACCATGATTTATAGGATTTAAAGGATTATTAGGAAAAGAGGACCGCGGTTGATAATTGAAAGGGCCTATGTTTGCAACTCGATGAAGAAAATTTGGGCAATATCCCTCCCGGCAATCATTTTAATCAACGTGATGATTATAGTCAGTGGTCCGGGCTGCGCTAATATCATTCCGCCCGACGGTGGTCATAAAGATTCTCTTCCGCCAATATTATCAAAAGCTTCACCGCCTGATTCTTCCAGTAATTTTTCCGAAAAAAAGATCACCTTAGACTTCGATGAATACATTCAACTTCAAAATGCAAACCAGGAATTGATCATATCCCCCGTTCCAAAAGAAGAGCCAGCAATAGAATCGAAGCTAAAAACATTAACCATAAGAATAAAAGATACCCTCGAAGCAAATACTACCTATACTTTAAATTTTGGAAACGCGATAAGAGACATAAATGAAGGAAACATAGCAAGAAATTTCACATACATTTTTTCTACGGGATCAACGTTTGATTCATTGACACTATCAGGAAAAGTGGTCCTGGCTGTCAATGGAAAAGTGGACACCACCATTATTGTTATGCTTCACAAAAATGGAGATGACTCTGCCGTTGTGAACGAGAAACCCCGTTATCTTACCCGTTTGGATTCTTCCGGCAATTTCAGATTTCGAAATTTGCCTTCAGGTACTTTTTATATTTATGCATTGCAGGACGAGGGGAACAGTCATCGTTATCAATCCGAAAAACAACTATTTGCTTTTGCCGATAGTTCCATCACTGTTCAAAACAATAATAAACCTGTTCTTTTGTATGCTTATGCTGAACAAGCTTCCACCCATGCACCCGTGTCCTCTCGTCCCCAGCTTACAAGCCGGCCAAAACCCAGTGCTGTTAGCTCGGATAAAAGACTAAAATTCCAAACAAACATCAAGGACGGTCTGCTAGACCTTTTTGATAGTTTACATCTAACCTTTGACCAGCCGTTGACAAAACTGGACACATCACTTATTCACTTTAGCAGCGATTCTACTTTTGAACCAGTCAGTAGCTATCAGTTCCTCACCGATAGTTCGCAAAAGAAATTAACTCTTCAATATAATTGGAAAGAAAACACGCGGTATAACCTTATTGTTGAAAAAGATTTTGCAGAGGACAGTTTGGGAAGAGCATTGTCAAAAACAGACACGTTGAAATTCAAAACAAAAAAAATAACTGACTACGGAAACGTGAGAATTCATTTTAGAAACTTTGAGTCAGCGGCAAACCCCGTTTTATTATTTGTACAAAATGAAAATGTAGTAAAATCATTTCCCATCTCCGGACCCGAATTAAGGTTAACAATTTTTCCTCCGGGCGACTACGAACTAAGGGTATTGTATGATCGCAACAAAAACGGAAAATGGGACCCAGGGCAATTTTTTGGCAAGCATATTCAACCTGAACTTGTCAAACCCCTCGGTCGCAAAGTCACAATCAAATCAAATTGGGAAAACGAGTTTGATATACAGGCCCCCTCCGCCTCGTCCAAAGAAAAAATGTCCAATGCTCAATCCAATTGATATTCCACCTTGTTTTAGAAATTAAGTCATCGAGGTGGGCGTGATGGTGGCCTTCTCTTTGGGAAGGGTCGGGGTTAGGCTTATCTTTGTACAACATGCAATTCTCTTCTTCACTTCTGGAAAATGCGGTTAACGAATTTGCCAAACTTCCCGGCATAGGCAAAAAGACCGCCCTACGCCTCGTATTGCACCTGCTCAAGCAAAATAATAATGATGTCGTGCAATTCAGTGAAGTAATTAGTAAAATGCGTTGTGAAATAAAATTCTGTCAGCGGTGTTTTAATGTTGCCGATGGTGATATTTGTTCGATCTGCGCCAACAGTATGCGAAAACAGGAGATCATTTGCGTGGTAGAAAACATTCGTGATGTGATCGCTATCGAAAGCACCCAGCAATACAACGGAATTTATCATGTGCTCGGTGGAGTCATCTCGCCACTTGATGGCATCGGACCTGATCAGCTGAATATCGAACCCCTCGCCAATCGTGTACAAAAGGAAAAAACCGAAGAACTCATCTTTGCCTTGAACCCCACCATCCAGGGCGATACGACCATATATTATATACAAAAGAAGTTGTCAGCGTCCAGTGGGCAGAATATCCGCATTACCACAATTGCCCGGGGCATTGCCTTTGGCGGCGAACTCGAATATGCGGATGAAATGACATTGGCACGAAGTCTTCAAAATCGTTTACCTGTCGAAAGCTATGTGGCCAATAAATAGCTTTGACTTTTGAGCTTAACCCTTTAACTTTGCAGCCACAGGCGGATTTGTTTATTGTTCGGCCTGTACCCGATCCACGAAAGGCGGAGAAGGGAAACAGAACTAATAAACGATGAAACTCTCTCGCTAGGTTTCCAACGTTTATATAGTTCGATGATTTTTTGATGCAGCCGGCGACATCAACGCTGCCCAGCTTCTGTTGTGTCACTCACTGCATCGTTCGGTAACATTAATCAACAAGGAGGGATTATGAAATCTATTCGTGACTTACTAAATGAACGTATTCTCATTATTGATGGAGCAATGGGTACTATGATTCAGCGCTATAAATTAAGTGAAGCCGATTATCGTGGCGAAAGATTCAAAGACTGGCCGAGTGATATAAAAGGGAATAATGATCTTCTTTGCCTGACTCAACCACAGATCATTAAAGAAATTCACAAAGAATATTTGAAGGCTGGCGCCGATATCCTGGAAACAAACACGTTCAATGCACAGCGCATCTCACTGGCCGACTATCACATGGAGGATCTTTCTTATGAAATAAATCTTGCTGCCGCCAAAATTGCAAGAGAGGCAGTCAAAGAATTCGAATCGCAAAATCCAAATTCCAACTCCGATAGCGATCGGGGCCAAAATCAAAAATTTGTAGCTGGCGCCATCGGTCCAATGAACAAAACCCTTTCGCTTTCTCCTGATGTAAACAATCCAGGATATCGGGCATTGACGTTTGATGACGCCGTGAATGCGTATTATGAGCAGATAAAGGGCCTGGTGGAAGGTGGTGTTGACCTTCTTCTCATCGAAACCATTTTTGATACCCTCAATGCAAAGGCGGCCATCTTCGCGATAAAGAAATACTTCCGCGACATTAAAGATTTGGAGGGAGCCCTGCCAATCATGATCAGTGGAACTATCACGGATGCAAGCGGGAGAACGCTGAGTGGTCAAACGCTTGAGGCCTTTTATACATCGGTGATCCACGCCAAACCGCTGAGCATTGGTTTAAACTGTGCATTGGGAGCAAAGGAAATGCGTCCGCACATTGAAGAGCTTTCTCAAATTGCCTCATGCTACGTGTCTGCCTATCCCAATGCGGGTTTACCAAATGCAATGGGGGAATACGATGAGCAGCCGGAAGAGACAGCTCACTTTATCGAAGACTGGGCGAAGGAAGGATTTGTAAATATTGTTGGCGGTTGTTGTGGAACAACTCCTGATCATATCAAACATATTGCTGAGCATGTAAAAAATCTAAAGCCAAGAGAACTCCCGGTTATGGAGAATATTTTGACCTAGCCACGGGCGCCGAGAGGCACAGTTGCACCCAGGATGAATAGAGTATTGGACGAACAGCGCCTTTGTGGCAAAAAATTAAAATTAATGAGTGTTCATATTAAACCATACCTGAGACTAAGCGGACTCGAGCCGCTCGTTGTTCGGCCGGAGAGCAATTTTGTGAACATTGGAGAGCGAACAAATGTCACCGGCTCGAAAAAATTCGCACGGCTGATCAGGGACAATAAATATGAAGAAGCATTGAGCGTGGCGAGGCAGCAAGTAGAAAATGGAGCCCAGGTGCTGGATGTGAACATGGATGATGCTTTGCTGGACGGCGTAAAAGCAATGACCACCTTTCTTAATCTTTTACAAAGCGAACCGGATATTGCAAAGATCCCCGTCATGATCGACAGCTCAAAGTTTGAGATCATCGAAGCAGGATTGAAATGCGTACAGGGCAAGTGCATTGTAAATTCTATTTCAATGAAAGAAGGAGTTGAAAAATTCATTCAGCAGGCGGAGATATGCAAAATGTACGGGACCACCGTTGTGGTCATGGCATTTGATGAAAAAGGGCAGGCTGACACTTTACAAAGAAGAGTGGATATCTGCAGCCAGGCTTATAAAATACTAACTGAACAGGTTGGTTATGACCCGCAGGATATAATATTTGACCCGAACATATTTGCAATAGCCACGGGGCTGGAAGAGCATAATAACTATGCTGTCGATTTCATTGAAGCCACAAAGATCATCAAGCAAAAAATGCCGCTGGCAAAAATAAGCGGTGGTGTCAGCAACCTTTCTTTTTCATTTCGCGGCAATGATCACGTTCGTGAAGCCATGCATTCTGTATTTCTATACTACGCCATCAAGGCCGGGATGGATATGGGAATCGTGAATGCAGGACAGTTAGTAGTATACGACGAGATCGAGCCTGGACTAAGACAATTATGCGAAGATGTTATTTTCAACAGGAACAATGACAACAACGAAGCCACTGAAAAGTTAATTGCGTTTGCCGAAAAGGTAAAAGCCAAAGGAAAGGTTGAAGTAAAAGATGAAGCCTGGCGAAATACTTCGGTCGAAGAACGGTTGAAACATTCCCTTATTAATGGCATTACCGACTACATCGATATTGATACAGAAGAAGCTCGGAAAAAATACCCAAAGCCACTGGATGTGATTGAGGGACCGTTGATGGATGGAATGAACGTAGTGGGTGACCTGTTTGGCTCTGGAAAAATGTTTTTACCCCAGGTTGTAAAATCAGCCCGCGTCATGAAAAAATCAGTTGCGTGGCTCACTCCTTTTATTGAAGAAGAGAAGAGAAATAACCCCGGGGCAACGAATGGAAATGTACCCCGGATCCTTTTAGCAACAGTGAAAGGAGATGTTCATGACATAGGAAAAAATATCGTAGGTGTCGTTCTTGGTTGCAATGGTTACGAGGTAAAAGATCTTGGTGTGATGGTGCCCGCGGATAAAATTCTAGATACTGCTGAGAAAGAAAATGCAGACATAATTGGTCTCAGCGGATTAATAACACCTTCACTCGATGAAATGGTCCATGTGGCGCATGAAATGAAACGCCGGAATATGAAACAACCTTTATTGATCGGCGGAGCGACCACATCCAGAATGCATACGGCCGTGAAGATCGCACCCCAGTATGACAATGGCGTGGTGCATGTGTTGGATGCTTCCCGAAGCGTAACGGTGGTCACAAATCTTCTGAATAAAGAACAAAAAAAATCTTTCCTCGCACAAACTGAAACAGAATACAGCAGCTTGCGCAACCAGTTTTTAAACAAAAAAGGTAAAACGCTGATTCCCTACGAAGAAGCCACGATCACTAAGGAATATCTTGACTGGAAAAACTATAAACCAGTAAAACCAACAGTTGATGGCGTGAAGGTCTTAACTGAATTTGACCTTGCTACCATCTCAAAATACATTGATTGGGGTCCATTCTTTATTGCCTGGGAAATGCCCGGACAATTTCCGGCCGTTCTCAATGACAAAATTTTCGGGGCCGAAGCAAAACGTTTATTTGATGATGCACAAAAACTCCTTGAAAGAATTGTCAAAGAAAAATGGTTCACCGCGAATGGGGTAATTGGTTTTTGGCCGGCGTCAAGCAACAATGCCGATACGGTGACCTTACAAACAAAAGATGGCGACGTGAAGTTGGAGTTCTTGCGTCAACAATTGAAGAAAGCAATTGGCCAACCGAGCTTTTCTTTGGCCGATTTTATAAAACCAGGCGAACAGAAGGCGGCTGACTACTTGGGCGCCTTCGCCGTAACGATTCACGGAGCAAAAAAATATGTTGAAAAATTTGCAGCTGAGCAAGACGAATACAATAAGATCTTGGTGCAGATCTTAGCCGATCGGCTTGTTGAGGCGTTTGCGGAATGTCTGCACCAGAAAACGAGAAAAGAGATTTGGGGATATGATAAAAACGAAAGTCTCTCCAATGAGCAACTGATTAAAGAAGAATACAAGGGCATCCGCCCTGCTCCTGGTTATCCCGCTTGCCCTGACCATACGGAAAAAATAAAGTTGTTTGAATTGCTGAATGCAACTGAAAACATTGGAGTGGAATTAACCGAAAGTCTTGCGATGAATCCGCCAGCTTCTGTGTGTGGCTGGTACATTGCCCATCCGCAAAGCCATTATTTTGGTTTGGGAAAAATTGGAAGAGATCAATTGGAAGCCTATGCAAAAAGGAAAGGCATGAGCGTTGAAGAAGCGGAAAGATGGTTGAGACCAAACCTGGAATAAGTCACCAAATTTCAATCCCAAGTCTCCCCAATTCCTCTTTTAATTGTGATGGGTTGTGAAAATGTATCCCTGTTATGCCAACGGCTTCGGCTCCTTTTACATTTCTCAGGCTGTCATCAATAAAAACTGTCGTTGAAGGATCAAGACGGTATCGATCCAGGATTATTTTGTAAAACTCCGCAGAAGGCTTTCTCATCTTTTCTTCACCGCTTACCACAACCCCTTCAAAAAGTTTAAAGAATTCAAAACGTTCGAGTGCATGCGGAAAGGTTTCTGCACTCCAGTTAGTCAATGCATACAATCTATACTTACCGGTATGCTTGAGTTGTTGAAGTACTTCAACTGTTTCATGAATTTGACCACCCAACATCTCCAGCCAGCGGCCGTAATAAGCTTTTATTTCAGGTTCCCACTCGGGGTGTTTGGCAACTAATTCCTCAGTGGCTTTGTGAAGAGGGTATCCGGCATCCTGGTTCTCGTTCCAATCAGGCGTAGTTACATTTTCTAAAAACCATTCTATTTCTTGTTCTGTTTTGAAAATTTTCCGGTAAACATAGCGCGGATTCCAATCAATAAGGACACCACCAAGGTCAAAGATTATTGTATCAATAGATCTGTTCATCGTAAGGCATTTCTGTTATCAATGTTTTTTTGCTCTCCAAAAATTTATTTTGCCAGGCGACAACCGCCGCGACGATCATCAACAAAATTAATAATGATAAACCGGTGGAAAGATTTAGTTTTTCGGATATAATACCGATCAGTGAAGGGCCTGTGAGAAAACCGATCAGTCCGCCGGTAGTCACCATAGCAAAACCTTCTACGGGACTTACATTGGGGATTCTTCCGGACGTACTGAATAAAACAGGCACAATACAACAACACCCAAACCCGATCAGAATATATCCCGCAATGGCAATTGACACAATTGGGGCGAGAACAACAATTCCAAATCCCGTCGCAGCCAGCAATGATCCCGTTATGACAACTCTCTGGCTCCCGAATCTTGTAATAATACTATCCCCATTCATTCTTCCGATTGTCATGGCTGCAGAAAACCCAGCATATCCAAGTCCCATGATCTCCTTTGTCCCATGCAATGATTCCCTCAAATAAATAGCGCTCCAGTCGGCAACGCAACCTTCCGCCATAAAAAGCACCATGCAGAGAAATGAAATACTCAAAATAGACAGCGAGGGAAATTTGAGCCCTGATCCCGAATGAATAATACGATCATGAGCCAGTAAATGTTTCCTGTTAAAATAGATCACAGTCAAAATGGTTGCCGCAACTAGTGCAACTTGTATCCTTGGCGACAAACCCAACGCAAAGAAAATAGTAGCGAGCCCGGCACTTACGCCACCACCTAAACTATACATGCCATGACATGTGCTCATCATTCTGCGATTGAACCGCTTTTCTAAAAAACCAACCGTTGTATTTACTGACACGCCATTCAAAAATCCATTCATCCCAAAAAGATAAAGGCATATCCAAAACATCACGCGATTAACAGAATTGATCTGCAGCGTCATGATAATTCCGAGGGAAACATAGCCAATGACCATCCAATTGCCTACCGGTATCTTTCCAAACAGTTTTGTAGAAAGTGCGACTCCGGTTAGCGCACCCAACGGAGAAAGCAACAAAGAAAGTCCAAGACTTGCGTCTGTAAAACCCAGCCTGTATTTAATTCCAGGAATAGCAGCCACCCAGGTTCCGAATAGAAGACTGGACGATGCGAATAGGAATCCAACAGCCAGCGCAGGTTTTAGTTTTATGAAAGAAGAAATGTTTTTGATCATTAGCTACGAGCTACAGGCTGTAAGCTGCCAAGCTTCACGCTTTTAGGTTTGGTGAATAGAATTACCGAACGATGCAGTGAGTGACACAACAGACGCTTAATAGTAATCCGAATATTGCTCACAAAATATTATTTGTACTTCAGCCCTTTTAATATCATAAAAAAATTTTGCGTGAAGATAGCGAGTTCATGTATAAAAAGTACACGAATCCCCAACCCTGAAAGGAGAGTTAGCAAATCTTTACCTACCGTGTCCCGATTGGAGTCAATAATACTTTATTTGCATCCTGCGACAAGAAATTAGAATTCCAAGTGGCATAAACACCAAAGAAAACAAGGTTATTATCTCTTTTCCAGCAACCACCACAATCTTTTTCGCGGACGTATTTTATAGTTGGCGGTAATGTACGTACGAATATGCTGGATAGCTTCATCAATATCATCCGTGAGCAATACGAGTTGCATATCCTCAGTGGATATTGTTCCATGCTTCGCCATGGCTTCAATGGTTTCCATCAGGTCTTTATAATACTCCTTACCAAATAAGACGATGGGGAATTGTGTAATGGTTTTTGTTTGTATAAGCGTAATCGTCTCAAAAAATTCATCCATGGTCCCAAAACCTCCCGGCATAATAATAAATGCATATGAATATTTTACGAGCATAACCTTGCGGATAAAAAAATATTCGAACGTTATCGACGTTTGGACATAAGGATTTGCTTTTTGTTCAAATGGCAATCGAATATTACATCCCACTGACGTGCCTCCGTTTTCAGATGCGCCCCGGTTGGCCGCTTCCATGATCCCAGGACCGCCGCCTGTCATCGTTGTAAACCCAATTTCTGCTATTCGCTTTCCAAATTCTCTTGCCTTCTCATAAAAAAAATCATTTTCTTTGAATCGTGACGATCCAAAAACGGTGATACAAGGACCTACAAAATGGAGTGTTCTAAATCCTCTGATGAATTGCCTGAAAACCTTCAAGGCAAACCCCAATTCATAGCTTCGGCTCTTGGGCCCTTCCAGATAAACATGCACCTTCGGTGGAATGATCCGGGTATTCTTCTCCATTGTCATAAAATAGATTATTTGACGATAATAAAAATAGAAACATTTTGGATGGTCAGTTGCTAGTTGCCTGCCGGTAGGCAGGCTTCTCGTACCGTTCCTTTGCTTTTCTTTGTGCCTTGCACTTCGTACTTGTTCTCCGCAACTTAACTTTACTGACAATTTTTGAAAACGCGCTGTGCGAATTATTTCTTATAATGTAAATGGTCTGCGTGCGGCGATCAGCAAAGGCTTTTTAGATTGGTTAAAAACCGATCCCGCCGATGTTGTGTGCTTACAGGAAACAAAAGCGCAGCGACAAAACATAGATCACAAGCCTTTTCATGATCTTGGATACCTGGACTACTGGTTCAGTGCACAGAAAAAAGGTTATAGCGGGGTGGCCATATTTACAAAAGTAAAACCAGACAATGTTCAATATGGTACGGGACATAAAGTAAGTGATGAAGAAGGGAGGGTATTGCAACTTGATTTTAATGATTTGCATTTGATTAATGCTTATTTTCCATCGGGTACAACCGGTGAAAAGCGGCAAACAGTAAAGTATGCATGGCTTGACGAATTTTTGAATTATCTCCTTGAGCTGAAAACAAAATTCCCGAAAATGGTCTTGTGTGGCGATTATAATATAGCCCATAAAGAGATCGACATTCACAATCCAAAAGGGAATATAAAGACTTCGGGCTTTCTGCAAGGCGAAAGAGCATGGATGGACAAATTTTTTTCCCGTGGATGGATCGATTCTTTTCGCATCCATCATCCCGAGCCACATCGCTATAGCTGGTGGAGTCAGCGCTTCCCCGAAGTGAGGACAAAGAACAAGGGATGGAGAATTGATTACATTAATATAACCGAACCGTTAAAGGGCGATGTTCTGGATGCAGAGATTTATCCTAATGTCATGCACAGTGATCATTGTCCTGTTTACATTGAACTGAGGGTGTAAATCCCTGGAGGATTTTAAATCCAAAACGTGAAAATGAAAATAGGGAGCGTTCAAATAATTCTTGAAAGGTGTCAACAAATCTTTAAAAAACATTGCTTTAAAAAATAGAAATGGAAGCATCAAATTACTCTTCTTTAGGGGATGGAGGTATCGTTTATAACACTACCATCAAAATTGACCCAAGAATAGAAAAAGAATGGATAGACTGGAAAAAAAACGAACATATTCCCGAAATAATGGCCACGGGGCTTTTTAGTGATTATAAATTTTTTCGTTTACTGGAACAGGATGAGACAGAAGGCATCACCTACGTCATTCAATACTTCAGTCCATCATTCGAAGACTACCAAAAATATATTGAGGAGTTTGCAGCATTGCTAAATGAAAAATCTTTTGTAAAATGGAGTGATCAGTTCGTTTTCTTTCAGACTGTGATGAAGATTGTGAATTGAGTGTGCAAAAGATTTTATTTAATATAGATTCTCCGGAAACAATTGTATATTCCTTCAAACCCTTTACTGGCAAGGTTTTCCGGCTATGTCGCTGAAATACAATACCGTCAAGGTTTTTGTGCGATTAAAACAACGGGTTGACCAGTTTCTGAAAAATTGATTTTGCTGTAATCCTTGCCAGACAAGGCTTCGGTGATTTCTCAAAAAAATTGAAATTGAAAGAAAAAAATTTTGTTGCAATTGAAAAGCCTCTAATTTTGTCGTCCTTACAAAAAACGCTTTAAACTTAATATTATGAACAAAGCTGAATTGATTAACAAAGTTGCCGATGACACCGGGGTTACGAAAACTCAGGCTAACGCTGCTTTAGATTCCTTTATCGAAGCAGTTACAAAAACACTAAAAGGAGGCGGGAAAGTTACTCTCGTTGGATTTGGAACTTTTTCGGTATCGAAAAGAGCAGCCCGCAATGGTCGCAACCCACAAACTGGTGAAGTAATTAAAATTAAGGCTAGAAAGGTGGCACGTTTTAAAGCTGGTAAAGAACTATCTGCAAAGCTGTAGTGCTAATGACAACTTTTTTAAGAAGCCCCGACTATTTTTTTGCGGTTGGGGCTTTTTTAATAAATTGATATTAACGATTAAATTTTTATTATGGGAAAAGGTGATAAAAAAACAAAAAAGGGAAAGATTTTCAAGGGTTCGTTTGGAAAAAGCCGTCCGGCAAAAACGAAAAAAGCCTCCAAAAAGAAGTCATAACTAAAAGATAAAAGTGAACAGTTAAAGTCCTCACTGTTGACAAACATTTTATCTATTATTTATTAACTATAATCTAAGGGGCAAGCCGTTCGATTTTCCATCGTCCATCCGCGAGAAGAGTGTATTGTATCCGGTCGTGTAATCGTCCCGGTCTCCCTTGCCAGAATTCGATAATGACGGGTCTTACATTATAACCACCCCAATGGAGAGGGCGCTGAACATCTGTATTTTCAAATTGTTTAATTGCTTCTTCATATTTTTCATCAAGCCATTGCCTGCTTTCAATTACCTGGCTTTGTGGTGAGGCAACGGCTCCCACCTGGCTTGCTCTGGGTCTCGATTGAAAATAAGCGTTGCTTTCCTCACTGCTTAGTTTTTCAACAATGCCTGTTATTCTCACCTGGCGTTCTAATTCTTTCCAGAAAAAAAGTAAACTTGCTTTTGGGTTTTCTGCCAACTGTTGTCCCTTAAAACTATTGTAGTTTGTAAAAAAATTGAATCCTCTTTCCGAAAAACCTTTCAATAATACTGTTCTTGCGGAGGGTACTCCGTCCGCTGAGGCTGTTGCAAGGGTCATTGCATTTACTTCAATGATCTTTGCTTCCAATGCCTGCTGCCACCACGTATTGAATTGCCTGATCGGATCAACGTCCATGTCTGATTCCTTCAGTGCCTTCTGAGCATACTCCGTCCTGATCCCGGCTGTCTTCTCATTCATGGTCTTCATTTTTGCAAAAATACTTCTGTTCAAACGAAGTAAAATAAAAAAGCCCCTTAAACGGGGCGTCAAGAAAATTATAGATTCACATGTCGTTTCAGCAATTGGTTCTCCTCAGAAACCACGTTTAGCATGCTTTCCAGTTCGCCAATACGTCTTAGTTGATGCTCAAGTTTTTTATTTGCATCGGCCACGACCTGCAGGTCGCTGTTTAGTTCTTCAAGATAGCTTACCCGTTTCTGTAATTGTTGTCGTTGGAAATTGGCATCTCTGAATTTATCCTCCACCTCATTCAAACGCAAGGTCAATTGCTGATTCTCTGTTGTCATAGTCTGCAACTTCATCTTGTATTCCTCATACTCATGCATAACATTAAGATGTGCCTCTTTCAGATCTTCATATTCCAGGCCTATCATTTTACTAGAAGAAAGTTGCGACTCCAGTTTTTGCATTTTGCTCTGCAGTGTATTGAATTCGCTATAGGCACTGTCGAGCATAGATGTCATTTCCTTGGTAAGATTTTCCTTTTGACGTATGTTATGTATCTCAATTTCTTTCTCGCTCAGTATATATTTCAGATCCTTTATTTGATTTATCAAACCCTCGTTTTCCTCCTCCATCAATTTTTGCCTCTCTTCAATTTCTCTTGCCATTTCAATATTCTCCAGCAGTTGGTTGATTTTTTCATTATGCTCCAGCAAACTTGCCTGTGCAATTCTCAACTGCTCCATATAATTAGGTTTGCTTTCCATCAACGTCGCTCTCTGCGTTGACTCCAATTCCGATTGGGTTCGTTTTTGATACCTCCGCAACTCTTCTATCTGTTCCTTGTATACTTGATTGCCTTCTTGTGCCTCCAACAGCTGGCTTCGCATTTCCTCGACGTCCTTCTCCTTTTTTTCTACCTCGTTAAAATATTTCAGCTTCCATTCGTCAACCGTTTGCTTATGTTTTTCTGTGTCACTGGATGAGCCTTTAAGATTGCGGCGGCTTGTGATAAAGAAATGAATAACTATCCCGAGAGTAACTGCACAAAAAAATAATACAGCTAGTTCAATAATCGAAAGATTTAATGTCATGTGGTTGAGGCAAGTTCAGTAAAACTACGGTAAACTATAAAAAATTTACGAGTCTTAGAAATATAGGGCCATCGAAATTATGCACAACCCTGCGCGAAGGTTAAGAGGCAAAGGATAAAACGCGATAAGCCATTCAAATGGGACAAATACGAATGGCCTTCCCCGGAAACCCGGCGGCTAAAGAAGTCAGTTGGCGACAAGCGTGCCTACCTTTTCGCCAGTCACGACCCGGCGAAGATTTCCGGGTTTATTCATATCAAAAACGACAATGGGCAAATTATTTTCCATACACAGCGTAAAGGCTGTCATGTCCATCACGCGCAGATTTTTGGAGATACATTCATTAAAACTTATCTGGTCATACTTTGTCGCCTTTGAATTTTTCTCAGGGTCCTCCGAGTAAATTCCATCTACTCGTGTCCCCTTTAGGATCACATCAGCTTTAATTTCGATTGCTCTCAAAACACCCGCCGTATCCGTCGTGAAATAAGGGTTACCAGTGCCAGCTCCGAATATCACGACTCTTCCTTTTTCTACATGTCGTATCGCGCGACGGCGAATATAAGGTTCCGCAATCTGTTCCATTTTAATCGCACTTTGCAAACGCGTGTACACACCCACTCGTTCCAGACTAGCCTGTAGGGCCATACCATTAATGACTGTTGCCAGCATCCCCATATAATCCCCGTGCGCCCTCTCTATTCCGGTCTCTGCCTCATTCATACCACGGTAAATATTTCCACCGCCGATGACTACAGCGACCTGGACATTCAATTCAGTAATGGACTTTATATCTGACGAGTATTGAGAAAGAACATTGGGATCAAGGCCAAAATTTTTATCACCCATCAAAGACTCACCCGAAAGCTTTAACAGAACCCTTTTAAATTTTGGAAGCATGGATCAATGCCGATTTAATTATTAATCGCCGATTAGCGCAGCGAAGATAGGGCATTCTGCTTATTGGTTACTGGAACCTAATGGTCATGGAATCTTGACAAAAAAGAAAATTAGCAAAGCGAAATGTCAGCAATCAACTGTTGGTGTATAACCAACCAATCGGATTTCAACTAATCAAATTGAGCAATGACCATACTGTCGCCGAGGTTTTTTTCTATAAACCAACGTATAAAAAATCCCGGGTAGAACCCGGGATTAATAAAATTGTTCTATTATTTCTTATCCTAACGCCACCCTTTTGAATTCTGTTACTTTGAGATCACTGCTCACGCTCTTCAAATAATCTCCTACCGTTTTGCCTCCGTCCTTTACAAAAGCCTGTGCCACTAAAGTTTGTTCTTTGAAGAATGCATTAAGCTTTCCTGCTGCAATTTTATCCAGCATATCTGCAGGCTTACCGGCCATCTTCGGGTCATTCTTCAATTGTTCTAATGCAATATCTTTTTCACGGGCAATAACATCTGCAGGTACGCTTTCAGCATCTACTGCAACAGGATTAAGTGCTGCAATTTGCATCGCTACATCTTTGCCCGCTTCAGCTGCTTCTTTACTTAAACCGACCAGGACACCAATCCGATAGGCTCCGTGGATATATGAGGCCACATAAGGGGCATCGACTCTTTCAAATTTTGTGATACCGATCTTTTCGCCGATTGATGCTAATTTATCATTCACAAGGTCGGAAACTTTGGAACCATTGACGGTCGTATTATTCAATTCATCCAGTGATTTTACATTGCTGCTGATTGCTGCATCAGCAATGGTTTGAGCGAAAGCAACGAAGTCTGCATTTTTGCTTACAAAATCAGTTTCACAACTTACGCAAACAACAATACCGGTTTTATTATCCGCGGTTGTTTTTGCAATTACAACACCTTCTTTTGCTTCACGATCACTGCGCTTAGCAGCAACTTTCTGTCCCTGCTTACGCAACCAGTCAATGGCAGCTTCAAAATCGCCATTGGTTTCGGTTAATGCTTTGCGACAATCCATCATGCCTGCGCCCGTCATTTGGCGCAGCTTATTAATATCCTGTGCACTAATTGTTACTGTACTCATATCTTAATCCCCTTAACGAACTCAAATTTTAGTTTAATAATATTTTTATCTCCTGCCACCGCCGCCTCTTTGTCCACCACCACTTGGCGTTCGGCGCCTTTGTCCTCCGGCCGGCCCGCCCGCACTTCTTGGTCTTCCACCTCGACCTCCTTCCGCTTCAGCTTCAGCAAGCAATTTGGCAGCTTTCTTTTCATTCTCATCAGAGGTTGTTTCTTCAGCTTCCTCTTCTTTTGCCGCTTGGCGCTCAGCTAAGCCTTCTGCTATGGCTGCGGTTAGGTAATTAGCAATGATGGCAATTGATTTTGTAGCGTCATCGTTCGCCGGTATAGCGAAATCAACCCTATTAGGATCACAATTTGTGTCGACCACGCCAAAAGTTGTAATGCCCAGGCGCTTTGC
>Ga0163163_10000361_pt1 | contig 43656 bp, 32 predicted proteins | sample S65metaG_FD_119766 | JGI IMG/M metagenome (GOLD analysis project Ga0163163, IMG submission 119766) | Switchgrass rhizosphere microbial communities from Kellogg Biological Station, Michigan, USA - S6-5 metaG | ecosystem: Host-associated > Plants > Roots > Rhizosphere > Soil | place: USA... | reverse complement strand
TGGTTCCGGGCTTCGAAGGGATCTTTCACACCAAGTGGCTGCAGCGCATCAAGCTCGTCGACCAGTACTACATGAACTACAACGACTTTGGCCATCTGAATCAAGATCACAAGACCACGGCGCTCGCGTATCAGATCGGACCGAAATCGGTCATCACCTCCCCGTCCGGCGAGCAGCGGCTCCCCGGCAAGGGCTTCTACGAGATCAGCGGCCTGGCCTGGTCCGGCGGCGGTGCCATCAAGCAGGTCGAGGTGTCCACCGACGGCGGCAAGAGATGGAACAAGGCTGTGTTCCAGGGAACGCCGCAGCGGATGGCCCATTGCCTGTTCACCTACCCATGGAATTGGGACGGCAACGAGACCGAGATCATGTCGCGCTCGGTCGACGAGATCGGTCAGGCGCAGCCCACGCGCGAGCAGATGGCCAAGTACTGGAACAGACCCTACGATCAGACGTTCAGCGTGCCGGGCCTGGACAACAGCGTCCAGCCCTGGAAAATTGCCAGGGACGGGAGCGTGACCAATGGGCTCGCGTAGAGTGCTCCCGATCGCGTTCGCGTTGCTGATGAGCCTTCCGGTGTGGGCGCAGGGGCCCCCGTACGGCATTGGACGCACGCCGTCTGCCGAGGAGATCCGCGCGCGGGACATCTCGATCGGTCCAACTGGCGAGGAACTTCCGCAGGGAAAAGGCAGCGCCAAGGAAGGCGCTCTTACGTATCGCTCGAAGGGATGCGCGGGATGCCACGGCGCCAACGGTACCGGCGGCGCCGCGCCGATTCTGAAAAGCAAGGATCCCACGAATCCGAACGTCTGGGCGCGGGGTCGCATCCTGCCGCTTCGCGCGCCGTTCGCCACGACGGTCTGGGACTACATCAACCGCGGGATGCCGCTCAATCGCGAAGGAACGCTGACACCAGACGAGGTCTACGGGCTGACGGCATATCTGCTGTTCATTAACGGCGTGATCCCCGAAGACCAGGTCCTCGACCAGCAGAATCTCGCGGCAGTGAAGATGCCGCTGGGCGACAATTACGCGCCGCTCCCAGACTGGAAGCCGCGGACGCCGCGACTAAAGGGCTACCCCTACTAGCGGTCGCGCTGAAACCTGCACTACAGGGACATTCACAGGGACAGGGTCAGAATTGAGGGCCTCGATTCGCAGCAGGCCGATTGGTGCGACGCAGGTTAGACGGCAGGTGGGCGAAGCCCTTTATCGCTTCTCGTAGACTCTGACTCCATGCCGGGAGACGGCAACGCCCCAATTTGCCGAAGTAGTCCGAGCTGATCCCAACTATTCCAGCCCTCGACAAACTGTCCCTTCGAGACGCGGAACACAGCGATTCCCGCGACACGAACCCTGCGACCGGTTGGTTGCAGACCGAGTCCAGATCCCTAATGAGTGCCTTCGAGCAGAACACGGACTATAACCTTATCCTCTTCGGCCATGATGTCCTGGATACTGATGTGAAGGTCTGGGAGGCTGCCACAAAGGTTGCGAACGAAAGGCGTCAGTTGCGCAGGACCGCGAACTTCAGCTTCCCCATTACCGAGCCCATATGCAACGCCGCTTTCCGCGAACAACTCGTCTATCGTTGCCTCTCGGCCTTCGTTCCATACCTCTTTGAACCATCGGCGAACAAGAGCTTTGTTCGTTTCTATCATGATCTGAACTCTAGGCGCTAAATCTACAATATGACAACCCGCGATCGTGTCCTGCTGGGTCGCTGCGGGAAGGAGCAAGAGCAACAAGCCTAGCCAGCGACGTCATTTGAACGGCTGCGTTTAATCTCGGCAAGGCCGGCTCTCTTCGCTTCGTTGAACGACCGATGCAGAGTGCCCGCGACTTTCCCAACGGTTTTGGAAGCTCCTTCAACCTTGGCGTTAAAGCCATCTGCACCCTTTTCTACTAGCCGCGTGGTCCACGCGAACGCCGCCGGTAGTAATAGCGCCGTCCCCACGATACCCAACCCAATGCCCGCAATTATCAGACCAGCGCCAGAAATTGCCATCTTCTGCTTTGTTTCCATTTTCCTGATCTCCTCACCCCATTGGATCAGATTGAGGATATGCCTGTACGTCCACCACCACGCACTTACGCTTTGACCGAACCAGGGGCGGGTGGAACGTAAGCAGGTCGATCCCGGCACGAACACGACTCTCGAAAAGCGCGGTCCGTCTAAAATCACCTCGCGGTTCAAAACGCTACAGAAGGCTTCAGCCCAGGGCACGCGACCACATTTACTACCTTTCGGCGGACGCTCCGGACACCGGCACCTTTAGGGCGCATCGACTGTCGCTGGTCCTATAAGCGTCCCTACGGACACGAGTGCGCGAGGCTCCGCGTGTCTGGAAAGTGATGGCGATAAAGTTCGGTGAAGGGCCAACCAACTTCTTCTGGAGCGATCATGACAACGATACGACCCGGCGAAGCTACTTGATGGCCGAACTGAAGAATAATTACTGCGGCGTCTTAGTGAGCGCCTGGGGAGGAAACGGCACCGTGAAACGAGCCGGAGGTCATAAACGTCGTCGGGCTTGCCAAGCGTTCCACCGTAAAGCTACCTTGGGCGCCAGAGAAACGACCCGTCCCACCAGTGATGGTGTTAATTTCCGTGATGCTAATGAGGTCTCCCACTTGTTCACCCGATCCGGCGATGGTCGTAAAAATCTTGTCTCCGTTGGCCGCGATCCAAGTAGCGGTTCCCGCATCAGTGCCGTTCGTGAAGTCGACCGTGGTCACTTGGATGAATGAGAATTGCCCGAGAAGAGTGCCGATTCCCGTGCCGGTTGTAGTGACCACCACTGTCGTATCGGTGGGATTGCTGTCGGCGTCGCGTCCCTGAAGAGCACCCTTGAAGGGCACCTGTTTGTGTGGCGCCGCCGAGACGGCAAGCGCCGCCGTCAAAATCATCGCCGCCATCCGCAGGTATATAGTGGATCTGTTTTTCATGACAAACACCTTTCAATAGAATTCCCGTCTGGGTCCACGTGGAAGTATACACGAAAAGACGCTGAGTAAATTTCACGCCATCGCGGCGCACACTCCTAGAACGGTTGCGAAATTCGGTGGCTGCGACTGCTTCCGATGTAGCGGTTATTTGTGACCCTCAGAGCAGTTCCTGAGCACAGACAGTCGCGTCGCGGGCGCTCAATTCCACGCGCCCCGCGCTTTTTATTTCCTATGATCAAACGCCGAGGCCAAGGTCTTCCCATCCGGGCTCCAGGCCACGCTCTGAATAATGGCCTGATGGCGTGGGGCTGTTTGTTTGCTCGTGCGGCCAGGTGCCGATCTCCCCCCTGGTTTCATTGAAGCGTGGTCTAACTACGTCTCACGAGAGCAGGGCTACGGCGGAATACGGCAACTTGAGGGCGAAGGTGTGCTTGTCGAGAACGGCCTGCTTATTTCGTGGCCAGCCTTAGCCGATTCTGAAGAGCCGGTTCCGCTGCCGGTGAACTGGACCTTGTTGGTGAATAGCTCTAATTGGTCATTGTTCCGGACCGTCATTCTAGGCGATAGTTGTTGGGCGAAATGCTTCGGATGTCTTTGTTGTAAGGGGGACGTGTATATGCAGATAGCAAAACAGGCACTGCTGTTGTTTGTCGGTCTCGGTTTGTGGGTGGGCGGTTTATCGGCGCAGGTGACTACTGCGACGTTATACGGCACCGTCACCGATCCTAGCGGGGCGAATATTCCCAAGGCAGTGGTCACGCTCAAACAACAGCAGACGGGCGCGACGATCACGAAAGTGGCCGGGGATGCCGGAGACTTCCAATTCGACTTCCTGCGAGTGGGCACATATACGATCCAGATTGAGGCGCCAGGATTCAAGCGTACCCAATTGACCGGTCTCGAATTTGCCGCAGGACAAACTGTCCGGCAAACCTATCCGCTTCAAGTAGGCGACGTCACCGAGACCGTCCAGGTGCAGGACACCGTGTCGCAGGTGAACACAGTTTCGGCCGAGCAGCTTCAGGATTTTAACTCCAAAACCGTGGCCGATTTGCCGCTAGCGCGGAGAAACTTCTCAAACATTCTCAGGGTTGGCGCGGGCGTCACGGCGCCTACCTCAGGGGGCGGAGTTCGGCTCAACGGCATGGGCAGGAATGGTACTGGCTATTCGGTGGACGGCACGGAAGCGAGCGCAAATGCGGAAGGGAATAACCCACAGTCATTTGGCGGAGTCGGCTATGTGGATATCTTGAGTACTGAGGCGATTGAAGAAGTCAACGTGGTCAAGGGAATACTCCCGGCAGAGTATGGTCACGCGCTAGGTGGACAGGTTAATGTGATCACCCGTTCTGGAACAAATACGTTTCACGGAAGCCTCTTCGAGAACTTCCAGAATATAGACCTGAACGCCCGTAATCCATTTCTGGCAGCGAAGGCTCCCTATACCTACAACCAGTTTGGCGGCTCCGCAGGCGGAGCCATCAAGAAGAATCGGATCTTTTTGTTTGGAGTTTACGAGGGCTATCGTGAGAACTCACAAGCGCGCGTTTTTGGCAACGTTCCCACACCGTCGATCAGGGCTACGATCCTGCAGGCCCAACCAATTTATGCCGATGCCTTCGCGCCGGTGCCGCTTCCGAATCAGCCATTCGCTGCGAATGCGACTAGCGCTTTGTATTCAGGAACAGGAGCTGCAGCCAGGCGGGATAACCATGCGGACATAAAGGGTGATTTCCGGCTTAAGGAAAGCGGCAACCTTTCTCTTACTTATAGCCGCGGCAGACCCTATCAGCTGGTTCCCGCTATTTATTTGAATGGCGAACAAACCAAAAATATCACGACCGAGCGCGGTACGGCGAGCTATGTCACAGGAGGCGCATCGTGGACATCAGAGACCCGATATGGATACACCATGAATGACGCCCTAAACGTCTACCCAAGCTTCGGTCCGCAGCTCGACGCGGCGCACCCCAGTGAGACCTTTTTTTTCGGGCGCCGCTTGGGGCAGATCAGGACCAACCTCGGTTTTAACACGATTCCCAACAATTCAGTCATGATTATTAGGGGGCCCACTTGGGATGTGGGAGAAAAATTTTCTAAGCACCTTGGAAAGCATTCGCTTAAATTTGGGGGGATCTATACCGTGCATTGCTGCCAGCGGGATAACCCCAATGATGTCAGCTGGACATATTCGAGTTTGTCCGATCTCCTCGCCAACATTCCCAGCGCAGTGACGCCCAACTTTGGCCAGGGAGCATACACGGCAAAGATGTGGGAGTTTGGCGCTTTCGTTCAGGACGACTGGAGGGTCAGCTCGAGGCTGACGTTGAATCTGGGGCTTCGCTACGACTGGTTCAATCACATGACCGCTCAGCAAAATAACAACTCAGGAGCCTTTTTGACCAATCCTACGTTGTTGGATGCAAACTTCAACGTCGGTCCCTTGCGACCCGCCGACAACGCTTATAACAGCGATCCGGTGAATTTCGGACCTCGCTTCGGTTTCGCCTACGATCTTGGCGGTAAAGGAAAAACTGTGATTCGGGGTGGCACAGGTCTCAGTTACAGCCCGCAGGTGAGTGGCAATATCTGGAATTTTGTCGGTTCTAAGAATCTGCCCGTAGCCATCACGTTCAGTAAGCAAGACGCCGCAACGTACGGCCTAAAGTATCCACTGTACAACGATGACTTGCGGGTGGTGGCTTCGCAACTAGCCGCTACGAAAGGAATCACGTATGTATATGGTGTGATCAACCCGTACCTGCCGAGCCCCTACACGCACAACTATAACTTGGGTTTCCAGCGGGAATTGACGTCGACCCTGATGCTCGAAAGCGCGGTTGTGGGCTTACGCGGGACCCATTTCCCAATTTTCCGGGGCATCAATGAGCCGAATCGAGTGACCGGGATTCGTCCCAATCCCTTGTTAAGCGCTTCATACTATGTCGACAGCTCGGCGACTTCGCAATACATATCCTGGCAGACGTCGCTGCGCAAGCGGTACTCGCGGAACATTTCCGGCAGCATTCATTACACCTGGGGTAAGACGCTGGCTACCAATGGCGGTGATACAGGCACGTGGTATCAAGGCGATAACGCATTGAAGGTGCAAAACTTCTACAATCTCGCCGCCGAGCGTGGCCCAGCCTCGGGCGATATCACGCACAACTTCGCGTCGCAGTGGACCTACGATACGCCGACGCTTTCAGGGGCAAATCGCTTCGTGCGTCAAATCCTCGGGGGATGGTTGGTGGGAGGTATTTTTACCGCTCATACCGGCGAGCCCTTGACCATTACCGAAACGTCATCGTTGCAGGTCGCCCGGCCGGATTATATCGGGGGAAATGCGATAAATGATAATTACATGCAATCGCTACAGTACCTGAATCGGAACGCATTCGCTCTAGTTCCGATAGTTCAGGCGTCTGGAGGGACTCTCCGGCCGGGGAATGTTGGCGCAGGAGAAATACGTGGACCTGGAATGTGGAACGTGGATGTGTCGCTAGGGAAGACCTTCAGGCTTAACGAACGATTCCGGCTACAGATCCGCACGGACATGCTTGACGCGTTCAATCATTTGAACCCGACGAGTATAGTTACCTCGCTTAACGCAAATAACTTTGGCCAAATCCAGGACACACTGGGATCAAGGGTTATTCAGCTCAATGGCCGAATAAGTTGGTGAGGGCAGGCATCTGAACCAGCCTGTCTCTGACGAAAATTGTTCGGTTCGCCGCCACTCTCGGCGCAGCACGGATGCCTGCGTGGCGTAACGAGAGGTTTTCGCATCCTGTCACTTCCAGGGAATGAATGAGGGGCTCCGGCTAACGGTGCCCAGCCGTATGGAGCGTTGCTAAGCCATTCGTGGCTGGGAGCTCCCGCGCGAGAAGTCCGCGCGGGTACCGCATGAAGGGCCCACGATGCCCTTGTAGGGCCGTTATTCACGAGCCTAGCATCTCCCCGATCAATCCACCGAACTTCGCCGTGACGGAATCGAGATTCGCGATACGGGCAAGGCTCTGTGAGTAGCCCCTATTGGCCATTGCTCCACGTTGTCGTGTAAGTGATAGTGAAAGGTGAGATGTCGAAAATCATTGGAGGAAAATGGAACGCGCCGGGCATTTTGTTGTTCGTCGTCACGACGGTTACGGGATCGGGCGCGCCCCCGCAAGCGGTTTTCACTCCTTCAAGTGCCGAACGCGCTGTGCTCCAGCGATACTGCATCAGTTGCCACAATAACAAGACGAAGGTAGCAGGACTCGACTTGGCGGCCCTTAGCTTGGAGGATGTTGCAAAAAATCCTGCTACGTGGGAGAAGGTAGTCCGTAAACTGTCGGCGCGTTACATGCCGCCGGCCGGACTTCCGAGGCCAGATGAACGCACATATGACGAGCTTGTTGCGACCCTAAGTAAGTCTCTTGACGCTATCGCGATAGCACGACCTAATCCAGGGAGGACCGACACTTTCCGGCGGTTGAACCGAACCGAGTACCACAATTCGATCCGCGACCTCCTGGCGCTAGACGTCGATGTCGAAGCGTTGCTTCCGAGCGATGAGTCGGCGCATGGTTTCGATAATGTGACCGTGGGTGAGCTGTCTCCAGCCCTGCTGGAGCGCTATCTTTCGGCCGTGCAGAAGATCAGTCATCTAGCTATCGGAACTCCGGTGCGGTCTCCCGGCGGCGATACCTTTGAACTTCCCGCCGACTTGTCTCAGGAAGCGCACTTCGATGATCTTCCCCTCGGCACACGCGGCGGTAAGGTCCTTAACTATACATTCCCGTTGAACGGCAATTACGAAATCCAGCTCCGTCTTACGCGAGACCGTAACGAACAAGTGGAGGGCCTGAGCGAGCCGGATAAAGTGGATTTGATGCTGGATGGCGAACGGATCAAGCTATTTAGCGTTACACCCCCTCTCCGCGGTAAGGACCACAGTCTTGTCGATAGTGATCTCAAAGTCCGCATCCCGGTAAAAGCCGGTCCTCATACAGTAAGCGTTACGTTTCCCAAGGAGCCAACGCTGGTCCTTCAGACCGAGCGCCAGCCTTACAAGGCGAATTTCAATGCCACGCGGCATCCGCGGATTCATCCCGCCCTTTACGAGATCACAATCAATGGTCCCTTCGACGCCACAGATCCTGGAGACACTCCAAGCCGGCGTCGGATTTTCGTATGTCATCCCAGTAAGCATAGTGACGAAGATGGCTGTGCCCGGCAGATTCTGACGACATTGATGCGCCGCGCTTACCGCCGGCCGGTGACCGAAGCTGACCTCCTTCTTCCTTTGAAGTTCTATAACGACGGGCGCAAAGAAAAAGGATTTGAAGCCGGGATCGAAATGGCGCTGGAATCGGTCCTGATGAGCGCAGAGTTCTTGTTTCGGGTGGAGCGAGATCCCCGGGGTATCACTCCCGGCACCGCATATCCGGTAAGTGAATTAGAGCTCGCCTCCAGGCTGTCATTTTTTTTGTGGAGCAGCGTTCCAGACGACGAACTGCTGGATGCCGCTATTCAGCGAAAGCTTAAGCGCCCTGAAGTCCTGGAGCAGCAGGTCCGCAGAATGCTCGCCGATCCGCGCTCGCGCTCATTGGTTGACAATTTCGCAGATCAGTGGCTTTACTTGCGCAACTTGTCCTCGGCGAATCCGGACTCTAGATTGTTTCCGGACTTTGACGATAATCTCCGGCAGGCCTTTAAGGAAGAAACGGAATTGTTTTTTGAAAGTATCATGCGCGAGGATCGGAACGTTCTCGATTTGCTGAGGGCGAATTATACTTTTCTCAACGAGCGCCTCGCGAAACATTACGGGATTCGCAATGTTTACGGCAGCCGCTTCCGCCGTGTCACTTTCGATGACAATACCCAGCGGGGAGGGATCCTACGACAGGGAAGCATTCTGACCGTCACATCTTACGCCAACCGCACTTCGCCGGTGATCCGCGGCAAGTGGGTACTGGCCAATATTCTAGACTCACCGCCCCCGCCCCCTCCGCCCTTTGTGCCGGCCTTGAAGGAGCGCCCTGATGACGGTCAGGCTGTGTCGATGCGTCAGCGTCTGGCCGAACATCGCTCCAATCCTGCGTGCGCGGGCTGTCACACTCTGATGGACCCGATAGGCTTCTCGCTTGAAAATTATGACGCAGTGGGACGCTGGCGAGTTGACGAGGGTGCCACGCCCGTGGATGCTTCGGGCGGACTTCCCGACGGTAGTAAGTTCGAGGACGCATCGGGTCTCGAAAAAGCGCTGCTGAGTCGTCCCAGTCTATTCGTATCAACCTTAACCGAAAAGCTTCTTACCTACGCTTTAGGGAGAGGCGTTGAATATTATGACGCCCCGGCCGTCCGTAAGATCGTAGAAGAGTCTCATTCTAAGAATTTCCGATTTTCATCGCTTGTTTTGGGAGTGGTGAGCAGTGCGCCGTTTCAGATGAGGAGGTCGCAATGATCGTTACTAAGAAATTCCTGCCGCGTCGAACCTTTTTACATGCAGCTGGCGCTACGGTGGCGCTGCCGCTGCTGGACGCGATGATTCCGGCGCTCACCGCCCAGGCCCTAACTCCGGCGAATCCGGTTCGTAGGCTGGGCTTCGTGTACATGCCTATGGGAGCGAATCTCGCTCAATGGACTCCCCCTGGTGCGGGCAATCTCGCCGAGCTCTCCCCGACTCTTAGTTCGATGCGCCCTTTTGTCGACAAGCTCACGGTCATTACAAATTTGGTATTGCAGAATGCCTATCCGGGCACTCACGCAACATCTAATGCGGGATTCCTAAGCGCGGCGAAGGCCAAACGGACGGAGAGCAGTGACTATGAATTAGGTACAACGGTCGACCAAGTTGCCGCCAAACACATTGGTAAGGACACGCGGCTACCGTCTCTCGAGCTTTCGATGGATCTGCTCACTACCGTGGGCTACTGCGATGACGGCTACGCATGTGTTTATCAGAATAATCTGTCCTGGTCTTCGCCAACAACACCTCTTCCGTCGGAGCCCCATCCGCGCATCGTTTTTGAACGTCTCTTCGGCAATGGCGGCAGCACGGCGGACCATTTAGCGGATCTTAAGAGGAACGCCAGCCTTCTCGACCGTTTGAACGAAGACATTTCCCGCCTGCAAAAAACGTTGGGCGCAGGCGACCGCAACAAGGTAAGCGACTACCTCGATACAGTGCGTGAAGTGGAGCGGCGCATTCAAAAAGCGAGGGTCGAAGCTTCCAACTCCGTGCTCCCCGATCTTGACCGTCCGATTGGCGTACCTGCCGCATATGCGGACCACGCGCGGTTGATGTTCGACCTGCAAGTCCTTGCGTTCCAGGGCGACGTCACAAGAGTCTCGACGTTTCAATTAGCGCGAGAGACAAGTTCGCGAACGTATCCTGAAATCGGCGTTGCGGAAGCGCATCATCCCTTGACGCATAATCACGGCAATCCCGAGATGCTGGCCAAGGTTGCCAAAATCAATGCCTTTCATGTGTCCCTTTTCGCTTACTACCTGAAAAAGCTCGACGCCATAAAGGAGGGAGACGGCTCGCTGCTCGATCATTCAGCGATCCTATACGGAAGCGGCATGGGTAATCCCGACGTGCACGACCACGTGAATCTGCCGATTCTGGTGGCTGGTGGGGCCGGAAGACGAAAGGGCGGCCGCCATATTCGATATTCTGAGCCTACGCCGTTAGCCAATTTGCACTTGACCCTGCTTGACAGAGTAGGAGTTCGTCTTGACGCCTTCGCGGACAGCCAGGGCAAAATTAACGACCTTGACAATCCGCTTCCGCTCTAATCAGCGTGCGCTTCGGAGAAACGCTATGCCTTTCGGACATTCAGCCACGTGGGCGATAACTTCAATGCTCTGCATTACAGGAATTGCCACTGCTGAAATTGACGCGCGTCTCGCGGATGCCGCCAAACACCTGAATCGACCCACCGTCAAAGCTCTCCTGCAACAGCACGTGGATGTCAATGCAGGCCAATTGGATGGAACCTCAGCGTTGCACTGGGCCGCCTACAATGACGATCTTGAAACAGCTGACATACTGCTCAGTGCGGGTGCTCATGTGAATGCGGTGAACCAGTACGGCGTATCGTCCCTGGCATTGGCCTGCACGAACGGCAGCGGAGCAATGGTGAAGCTGCTTCTGAATGCCGGAGCGGATCCCAACACCACACTGCCGGGAGGGGAAACAGCATTGATGACTGCAGCGCGGACTGGCACGGTGGATCCAGTCTTGGCCCTAATCTCCCGCGGGGCCAATGTGAACGCGGCCGAAACCCGCAGTGGGCAGACGGCTTTGATTTGGGCGGCGGCCGAAGGCAATGCCGAGGTTGTAAAAATTCTTATTGCGGCCAAAGCGGACTTTCACACGCGACTCAGTGCGGGGTTTACGCCGCTGCTTATCGCCGTGCGCGAGGGGCAGGCCAATGTCGTAAAGGTTCTTTTAGAGGCTGGCGCGGACGTCAACGAGACAATACAACCCCAAACGGGTAAGCCGGAGCGCGGGTTTTCCAGAGGCAAGGCGCCCAGACCGGGAACGAGCGCATTGGCCCTAGCTGTTCTTAACGGACACTTTCAGCTCGCTGCGGACTTGCTCGACGCGGGCGCCAATCCCAACTCCGACAAACCCGGATGGACCCCGCTCCACGCAATAACCTGGGTACGAAAGCCGGGCAGCGGCGGCAACATGCCACCTCCTGCTGGCTCCGGCCGGATGACCAGCATAGAATTCGTCAAGAAGCTTGTAAGTAAAGGCGCGAACCTGAACGCCAAAGTGACCCAAAAGCGGCTGAATATCGGGACCCGACTCAATGGGCTGGGCGCGACGCCATTTCTTCTTGCCGCTCGCACCGATGACGCGGAGTTAATGCGTTTGCTGGCCAGCCTGGGTGCCGACCCATTGTTGCCCAACGCCGATAATAGTACGCCTCTGATGGTGGCTGCCGGGGTGGGAAGCGATTCGCCTGGTGAGGACCCAGGAACCGATAGCGAGGCGGTCGAAGCCGTGAAGGTGGCTCTCGAGCTCGGAAATAATATCGATGCGGTCGATAACAATGGTGAGACTGCGATGCATGGTGCGGCGTACAAGAATCTCCCAGGTGTTGCCCAATACCTCGCCGATAGGGGCGCGAAAATTGAAGTCTGGAATCAGAAAAACAAGTTTGGCTGGACTCCGCTTTGGATTGCGGACGGCCACCGCTCCGGCAATTTTAAGCCGTCACCCGAAACAATGGCGGCGTTCCGGCGGATTATGACGCAAGCGGGTGTATCGACTGCCGGCATGCCTTCGAGCGGCGGGGAAGACAGCGGTTCCCTCAAGGTTGGCCAATAATAGCCGCGAGCATAACGCAGCTAATGTCTGGCGAGACGACGCCGAGAGTCTTCGGGGGAGCCTCAGCTGGCTGCGGATGGCATTCGAACTTGGGATCAAAAATTCGGAGATTAAATGAAATTCTTTCGCTTGCCACTCTTTTTTCTCGCGCTCCTTAGCGCTTCCGCACAAACTCAGCGTCTTGCAATCTTCTACGATCCTTCGGTCCGCCAGGCGGAATTCGCTGCCTCCGAAATTGCGAAAGCCGTTGCCGGCGCAGCTCCGAACTTCGCCTTCGATCAATACTCCAACGCGCCTTGTTCCCCCTGCGTTATCCTTGCCTCCAGTCCGGCGCAAACGGCGCGGCTCGCGGCAGACCTGCAAGTCACGGGGCTTCGCTCTAATCAACCGCAGTCTTACGCTATCCGCCGCGTCAGTCGCCAAGGCCGCGATCTCATTGCGGTCCTGGCAGCCGATTCCAGCGGCGCCATGTACGGCGGGCTTGACGTGGCGGAAGCGCTGCGCTTGAACACGCTTGCCAGCTTGAAGGATTCCGATCACGCACCTCATATAGAGCAGCGCGGGATTAAGTTCAACCTGCCCCTTGACGCCCGTACTCCGAGTTACTCCGATAACGCGGATGCCGCACAAAAAAACATTCCAGAGATGTGGTCCTTCGACTTCTGGCGCGAGTTTCTGGATGAAATGGCGCTTCACCGCTATAACGTCCTCTCGCTCTGGAATCTGCACCCGTTCCCCTCCATGGTGAAAGTGCCCGAATATCCCGAAGTCGCCCTCCCCGACGTTAAACGGACTACGGTCCGCCTTGATGATTCCTATTCCAACCTCGGTGAGGACATGGTGCGTCCCGAGACTCTCGCCCGCCTCGAGACTATCCGCACGATGACCATCGACGAGAAAATACGGTTCTGGCGCGATGTTATGCAGTACGCGAATGACCGCGGAATTCAAATCTATATCTTCACCTGGAACGTCTTCACGTTTGGGGCAGAAGGCAAGTACGGAATCACCCCCGAACAAACTAATCAGAAGACCATCGACTACGTCCGTGCCAGCGTCCGCGAGATGGTCCTTACGTATCCGCTATTGGCCGGCATCGGCATCACGGCCGGCGAGCACATGCGTGAACTGCCGGGCGAGTTCTCCAAGGAAAAATGGCTCTGGAAGAGCTACGGAGAGGGCATCCGCGATGCATTGAAGATACAGCCCGGACGTCAGGTTCGCCTGATTCATCGCTACCATCAAACCGGACAAGGCGAGATCCTGAACGCATTTCGCGACTATCCCGGCGTCATGGATCTCAGCTTCAAATATTCCGTCGCTCATATGTATTCGATTCCCGACCCGCCCTTCATACAGGAGCTCTTACCCGTTCTCCCGGCAGACCGGCGTACTTGGCTTACTCTTCGCAACGACGATGTTTATAGCTTCCGTTGGGGTTCTCCCGCTTACGTGCGCGACTACATTCGCCACATTCCCGGGCCCGACAAAATCGCCGGCTTCAATATGGGGTCAGACGGATATATCTGGGGACGGGAATTTCTCTCCACTGAACCGGAAACGCCGCATGAGCTGGTGATCTCCAAGCAGTGGTTTAGCTTCGAGCTTTGGGGACGTTTGAGCTATGAGCCTGACCTGCCGGACTCCCTGTTCGAACAGACACTTGCCGGGCGTTTCCCGAAGGTTGATAGCGCCCGACTGCTCCAAGCCTGGTCCGATGCCTCGCAGGTTTTCCCCCTGATCACGCGCTTCTTCTGGAATGATATTGACGTTCGCTGGTTCCCCGAGGCGTCTCTGAGTCACCCTCGGTACAAGGGCTACTTCACGGTTCGTAACTTCATGGAGGGCGAAAGCATGCCTGGCAGCGGTGTCCTCCGCATCCTCGAATGGCGGCGTTTGCGCGCGGCTAACGCAAAGATGACTGGTGTGACTCCGCTCGAAATCGCCGACCAGCTCGATCAGCATGCCGGCGCGGCCCTTGCGGCCTTACCCGCTCTGCGGGTTTCCCAACCGTCTAAGGAGCTTCGCCTTACTCTGGGCGACATCGAAGCAATGGCGCATCTAGCGCAATATTATGCTGCCAAAATCCGTGGAGCCGCAGCCCTGGCCTCGTTTGACCAAACGGCCGAGGAAGCGAGCCGAGCCGAAGCGGTGCGCCAACTTGACTCAGCCGCTGGATATTGGAAACAGTACGCGCAAAACTACACGAGTCAATACACTCAGCCTCACCTCTATAATCGAGTCGGCTTCGTGGACATTCCAGGCCTGCTTCCCAAAGTGAACGCTGACGTCGATCTGGCTCGGGCGTGGAAGCCTGGAACTATCGTCGATCAGAATGTTCGGAAGAATCCAGCCGATCGTTTGTTTCGTCAGTAGCATACCAACGTCTTCGGTGTGGATGAGATGCCGCATCACTGTTGGCCGATATTCTTGAGACCTTCTGCGGCAGCGCGACGGATTTCTGGATCGGGGCTAAAGGCAGCCTTCCTATAATGTGCGGCGGCCGTGGTCACATCATGCTCCACTGACAATGCTCGACCCAAGTTCAAATGTGCCTCAAAAAGGTCAGAGTTAAGGGCAACGGCACGCTCTAGATGCAGCTTGGCCTCTCCGATCCGGCCGCTCAGTAGCAGCGCTGTACCGAGGTTCAACTGCGCGCCTGCAAGTTCCGGTTTGATAGCCACTGCCCTTCCGAAGGATTGAATGGCGCGATTCGAATTTCCTTCTATGCTCCACATCTCCCCTAGCGCATTGTGAGCCTCAGCCAGGTTCGGATCAGCTTTGCTCGCCGCCTCGAACTGTTCCTTGGCGTCTCGAAATCGCTCTCGCTGCGCCAACGCCAGGCCGTACTCATAGTAGGCGAGGGCATACTTGGGATTGCTCTGAACGGCTTTTCGAAAATGGTACTGCGCTTCATCGAAATTATTTAGGCCGGTAAGCAAATTAGCCAGATTCCTGTGGGCCTCTGCGAAATCGGGCCGCATCTTAATGGCAGTCCGGTATGCCGCCTCTGCGCCAGCGGGATCGCTTAGCCGCGACAGAGCTCCACCAAGATTGTTGTAGGCATCTGCGTAATCAGGATCAATATTGGCGGCTTTTTGCAGCACTTCCACTGCTTCGCGGGTTTCCCCAGTCCCGATATATACCAAACCCAAGTCGTTGAGCACGGATGCGTCCTCAGGCATCATCTTCAAGGCCTTCAGGAGCGCTTGTTTCGACTCCGGCAGGCGCCCTGATTGCGCCAATGTGGTGCCGAGCCCATGGAGCGCAAGGCGAAAGTCGGGCTTTCGCTGGATCGCCTGCTCGAACATGCCAATGGCCTTGTCGGAATTTCCGCCCTTGCGATAGGCTTCCGCCAGCTCAAAATAAAAATCAGGTTCTTCCGGATGGTATTTCTGGATGGCGGCTTCCAATTGCGCTGTGCCTTCGGTTAAATTCGCACCTTGCCTTACTTGGGCGACGGAAAGGTAAAGCTCCTGTTGCGCGCGGTCTTTCAAGCTTGGTGGATAGTAAAGATCCACCGCTCCGCGGTAGGAGTTATCGTCCGTCTCAATTTTTTCCGCGAGGGGCGCTAGCAAATCTCGTGCCGGCTTGCGTCTCTGGATGTAATGGTCAGTCATAACCACGTGCACTACGTCGTCGGTGCGACGCTTAGGCATGTGGCATCCGGTGCAGTCCTGCGAAGCAGTATGCCGGTTCGAGGCGACCAGTTTCTGCACAACTTCGCTATGGCATCGGAGACAGACGGCTGTGTAATGCCGTGCCGCTTCGTCGCCTCTGGATATGTCGTGCGGATTGTGGCAGGTGGTGCATAGCAGCGACGGGCTGCTTTTCTGAAAGCAGGCCGATTTTCGCAATCGGTACGCCGCATGCGCGATCTCGAACTTGTCGTCATGACCGGATTTGGGAGGCTGGTCGAAATGTAGAACGTAGTCTCCCAGCGGCTCACCCGGTCGATAGGAAAAGATGCCGCGTCCGTACCGGTTAATAGCGGAAGGCAACCGGAAACTTGTGGTTTCAAGATGGCATTGCATGCACAATTCAAGTTGCCGCTCCCGACTCAGCCGCGCCGGATTTATGATAGTTCCCTCCGGAGTTTTCCCTGCCTCCATGGCTTGGACGTGGGTGCGTCCCGGTCCATGGCAGCGCTGGCAATCGATACCGCTTGGAACAGATCCGCGAAATAGCGGAGCTGTTCCGGGGGCGTCGCCTCCCTCCGCAATCTGGAAATATCCGTTGTGACAAAACATGCACTGATAGTTAATCTGGCGGCGAAAGTCTTCCTGGTCGGGCCGGTCGTAACCCGGATTCATCGCCCAGTAGCCCTTTTTTTCGGCGTACCAGCCTACAGGCAATTCGCTGAGACGTCCGTCCGAACCCCGATGTAAGTAGCTGCGTGAGTGATTACCAGAACCCAGAACGAAGTCAACCTGTTGTTCCACAACATTGGTCTCTTTACCATCGAACCCAATCTGGTGACGACGCTGGTAAACCTTGCCGTCCTTGCGGTACATCGTGTAGTAGCGGTCGGAGGCTTTGTGATAGTAGGTATTCTTTCCCTGGTAGTCCTCGAGAGCAGTTGCGTCCGCAACCGACGCAAATGAACGTCCCATACCTGTTCGGCGATAGGTTTCCCAGATATCTCGATGGCACGTCGCGCATACCTCTGGTGAGACATAGCGAGCATCAGATGCCGCGGTTTGTGATAAATGTGCGGTCTTTGTTGTTTTGCGCGGCAGGCAAATGAAGATGTATGCTGCGCCAATCACACCCAAAATACCGAGAATTAAAAGCGACCGGCGGAACATTTCTTGAACTATCCCAAACTTAAATCATCTTACCGATTACTGCGATGCGTTCGGGCAAGCCTATGTCTGACCTCCATGTGGCCTCTGACGCCGACCCCATCTTATGAGATCATACATTATTTTTTGGCCCTTTCGAAAAGTGCCTTTCCTACCACACGCGCACTTCCTCCGGACGATTATGTATCGCGGTCGGGCCAGCATGTGGTGGTCGGACACGTGTGCTTTGCGGTACGCGACTTAGCGGCAACCCCATCGTGGATATAGCGCGCTAGAAGCGCCCGCAGGGTGCCGTTTTGGGCTGGTTTCAGCGGGTTTGTAGCGAATCGACCAAACCCGTTTTTTTTCCACCAAGCCATTGATAACATTAATAATTTTGAGCGATCGGTCGGTCGTGTCTTACAGGCGGTCTTCCAACCTAAAGTAAAATCCCCCTTCACCCGAACTTTTGCCTGATGGCCCTTATTGGCTATTGTCCCAAAGTTCACATTTAGGCCATACTAGTGGACGGCGTTATGCGCCCTCAGGGTAAAGAAGTGGCACCCGGATGTTTATCGGTGGCAGATGACTAGGGCGAGAGTTGTTTGAAAGAACCAATGAATCAAGTAAATGGTTTGTCTGCACTATTCGCTCTAGCTATCAGCTTGCCCCTGTCAAACGCACAATCCCCGGCCCAGGTTGAGCTCTTCGAAAAAAACGCTCGCCCGCTCTTCGCCGGGAAATGCCAAGGTTGCCACAATACAAAACTCAAAAGCGGGGGGTTTGATCTCAGTTCACCGGAAGGCATGAAGGAGGCCGCCGCCTCGGGTATCTTCGGCACGGCCGCCGAACCGGAAAAGAGCCCCCTGCTCCTGGCGCTGGGCTATGAGAATCGGATTAAGATGCCTCCCCAAGGCAAGCTTCCCGCTGAGACAATATCTGCAGTTCGGGAATGGGTCGCAGCGGGTGCTCCGATTCCGGCTTCAGTCCCGGATTCCGCGGCCTCCGGAACCGGCCTACGCCCGGTTGCCACACGTGGCAAAATCACGGATGCCGACAAGAAATTCTGGGCATTCAAGCCTATCCAGGGCGCGGCGCCGCCCGCCGCCGGACCAAAAGACCGGCCCGCGAATCCCATCGATGAATTCATTCTGACCAATCTTAAAAAAAATGGTATCGAGCCAAGTCCCCGGGCTGACAAAACCACGCTGCTGCGTCGCGCCACATTCGATCTCACCGGGCTACCGCCAACCAAAAATGAGATAGCCGATTTTCTGGCTGACAAGTCTCCGAAAGCATTTGAAAAAATCGTGGACCGCTTGCTTGCGTCGCCGCGTTACGGTGAACGTTGGGGGCGTCACTGGCTGGATGTAGTGCGCTATGCGGATTCCACGGGCAGCGATGAAGATCATCGCTATCCGCACGCCTGGCGCTATCGCGATTACGTCATTCGAGCGTTCAATGACGACATGCCATACAACCAGTTTGTGCGGGAGCAACTGGCTGGCGATATTCTGGCGGCTGATTCGAACTCCGGCGTCGGCTATCGCGGTATTGTCGCTACAGGCTTTCTCGCTCTCGGCAAGAAGGAGCTTGCGCAAAAGGACCTGCCGCTCAAGCGCTATGACGTGGTGGATGATCAGATCGATGTGACGGCAAAGGCGTTCCTGGGCTTGACGGTCACGTGCGCCCGCTGCCATGACCATAAATTCGATCCCATCTCTACCAAAGACTATTATCAGATGGCAGCTGTTTTTGCCTCTACTCTCAGCTATGCCAAAGGTGAGACCGGCGAGCCTGTCCAGACACCGCTCGCGCCTCCGGGACAGTTCGAGGCTTTCAGGAAGCGGTGGACCGATTATTTCGCAATCGAAGCAAAGATATCCAAGATCATTGATTTCGATCATGCTGCCCAGTCGGATCGGGACAATCAAGAGAAACAAATCTCGGCGTATATGCTGGCCGCTTATCGCGTCTATGGCGAAGGGCAACCGCTAGCCACAGCTTCTCGGGACGCGAAATTGGACGAGCAGCGCCTGGCTCGTTGGGTGGAATATCTCAAAGTGAAAACGCGTCCGGAGCTTGCAAAATGGCACAGTTCCACGGCTGCCAGTCGAAGCGAAATCGCGGCGCAGTATCAAGAGGAATTCCGGCGAAGCGCATATCAATACGACCAGGATTTAAGTTGGTGGCAAAAGGCGCGTACCAGCTTCCCATCGGCTGGCAAAATCGCAGGGCCCAGGCCGAAGCCCAGTAAGGACAAGGACCCGTTTTTCGTCGCGACATGGGTTGAGAAGGGCCCGATGTATCGCTCCGAAGAAGATCAGATCGCGGCTCTCCCTCCAGAGCAGGCAGGTCAAATCCGCACTTTGATGGCCGAGGCTGCAGCTTTAGAAAAGGAATTGCCGACAGAGGAAATCCCTATGGCATCCGCCGTCAGGGAAGGCGAGACTGTGCACCAACAAGTCTTCCTGCGCGGCGACTATCACAGCCTGGGCGATCCGGTTGAGCCCACCGTGCTGTCAATTCTCAGGCTGAATGCTCCGGCTCCTCCGGTTAAGACCAAGAGCGGCCGGCTGGAGCTTGCCGATTGGATCGTTGATCCGCGCAATCCGCTCCCGCCGCGTGTGATCGTGAACCGAATCTGGCAAGGACATTTCGGCACCGGTATCGTCCGCACACCCGATAATTTTGGCAGGCTAGGCGACCGGCCGTCAAATCCCGAGCTGCTTGATTACCTCGCTCAGACCTTCGTCGATAACGGCTGGTCAATCAAGAAAATGCATCGCCTGATTATGCTGTCGAGCACTTATCAAATGAGTGCTGCGTACGATGCCCAAAAACAGAATAAGGATCCAGAAGATCGGCTCTTGTCGCGATATCCCAGGCAACGCTTGAGCATTGAACAGATCAGGGACGCGTACCTCATGATTGGTGGGGATCTGGATCTGACCATGGGGGGAACCCTTGATCCGGGGGTCGGCACGGACGGTGAAACCAGCGAAAGTCGGCTCAGTATGAGTCCGGAAAGTACCAACCGCCGGAGCGTCTATTTGCCGCTGCGCCGCTCCAACTTGCCGACATTATATGAGCTTTTCGACTTTGGTGATGCAACCAGTCCCCAAGGCGACCGAAGCTCTACCACGGTTGCTACCCAGGCTCTGTTTGTGATGAACAGTCCACTCGTCATCCGCGCCGCAAAATCGATCGCAGATAGCATCCTCACACAAGAAAAGCAGGACAATCGCCGTCTGGAAGAGATGTATATTCGCGTATTGGACCGCCGTCCCGATCCGCAGGAGATCGACTCGGGGCTCACCTACATCCAAAGCTTACGCGCGAAATGGAATGATATCGATGAGGGAAAAGCATGGCAGAGCTTTTGTCATGCGTTGATGGCGTCGAACGAGTTCGTTTACGTGTATTGACCAGGAGATCTGCATGAGCATGCGCCGATTTATTACCCCACCGCCACCAATCTCGCAGATGTCCCGGCGCTCGATGTTGCGCGCGGCTGGGTGCGGCTTCGGCTTCATGGGACTCCAGTCGCTGCTAGCTGACACCAAGTTGCCGTCAGCCGAAGATCCGCTGGCTCCCAAAAAGCCGCATTTCCCGGCGCGTGCCAAGCGCGTAATCTTCCTGTTCATGCATGGCGGCCCTTCGTCGATCGATATTTTCGACCCCAAGCCTTACCTCGATGCTAACGACGGAAAGCCCCTCCCGATCAAACAGCCTCTCACGTTTGCGGCGGGTAAGACCGGCGGATTGATGAAGTCGCCGTGGAAGTTTAAAAACTGCGGTCAGAGCGGGCTTCCTATTAGTGATCTTTTTCCGAATTTGCGTGAGCGCGCCGATGACCTGTGTGTGATTCGCTCGATGGTTGGGGAAGGAGTAGATCACGGCGCGGCGCTGCTGCAGACGTTCACCGGCACGTTCATTTTCACGCGACCTAGCCTGGGCTCGTGGGTGCTTTATGGTTTGGGTACAGAAGATCGAAATCTACCTGGCTATATAACGATTAAGCCAGCCTTGTCGCACGGGGGAGCTAAAAATTGGGCGGCCGGATTCCTGCCCGGCGCGGTGCAGGGAACGGCGATCGGCAATGCCGGCATGCAGGTAGCTGATATTCAGAAAGAGCCAATTGAATATCTTCTCAACCGGGGTCTGACCCGTGAACAGCAGCGTTATGAGCTGGACATGATCCAGGCGATCAATCGCAAGCATCACGAGTTGTGGAAACAGGATCAGGACCTTGAAACACGCATCCAGTCGTTCGAGATGGCTTTTCGTATGCAGGCTGAGGCGCAGAAGGTGTTTGACGTTTCTGTCGAATCGCCAGCGACGAAAAAGTTGTACGGGTTGGATGATCCCAAGACGGCGGATTTTGGCTGGCAGTGCCTGCTTGCGCGGCGGTTGGCGGAAGCGGATGTTCGCTTTATTCAATGCACCCATAGCTACAAATGGGACCAGCATTCCGATCTATTTGAAAAGCACAATGAAAATGCAGCCGAAGTAGATAAACCGATTGCAGGACTGCTTACCGATCTGAAAGCCCGTGGGCTCCTCGAGGACACGCTTGTCATCTGGTCAGGCGAATTTGGGCGTACCCCAATTTCACAAGGCGGGAACGGACGGGATCACAATCCTTACGGGTACTCCTTGTTTATGGCGGGTGGCGGTGTGAAGTCTGGGGTGGCTTATGGTTCGACTGATGAGTTTGGATACCATGCGGAGGAGAATCGGATGCCCATTCACGATTTCCACGCCACGGTATTGGCGCTGCTAGGTCTCGATCACACGAAGCTTACCTATCCTTATTCCGGCCGAGACTTTCGGCTGACTGAAACCGCAGGCGTTGTACACGATGGCATTTTTGGTTGATGTGAAGCGCTGCGCTTTGCCGAGGCCGGCCGAAGCTAGCAGTGGCAGGCATTTATAACAGAAATTTGAAATCGGCGATCCGTCAAGAACCAATATTTAGGGTGAGTTAGAAAAAAGAAGGTAGTGGCGTACTTGCAAGCGCTCAGCTAGCAAGAGGGGCGGGGATATTTGCTGTCAATCCCCGATTTAAAGGCAGCTTCAGGACTTCAGAGTTAGCGGCCCTCGGCCGCAAGGGAGACTACCTATGTCCAGGTTAGACATCAAGATTCGCAGAACTCTATTGATCGGTTTTTTCGCGCTGGCGTCGTTGGGCGTGTTACTTGCGCAGATCTCTACCGGCGTCATCGTGGGCCAGGTAAAGGACATCACTGGCGCCGTACTCGCGGACGCGACGGTTCAGATTGTCAACTCGGCCACCGGCTTGAACCAGAGCGTTAAGACCAATAGTGACGGCTTCTATCGCTCGCCCGACCTGCCGCCAGGCGCCTACGACATTCTGATGGCGCACCCCGGCTTCAAGTCTGCGGATGTTAAAGGCGTGACCTTGCAAATCAATCAAACCGCTCGCGTGGACATTACCGCCGAGCTAGGAGCTGTCACGGAACACGTGGAGGTGCAATCTAGCGCCCCCTTGCTTCAGACGGAAACCTCCTCCACCGGACAAGTGATCCAAAACCAGACCATTGTAAACCTTCCATTGAACGGGCGAAATTATCTCGACCTGACGAAGCTCGTCCCCGGCGTGGCTCAGGCGCAGGCGGGGAGGGGAAGCGAGATCACTCAAAAAGTGGGTGCCTCGTGGGCCCTGGTCATCAATGGCGGGCGTACGGAGAACTCAGACTATGTTCTCGACGGCATATCAGCCAAGAATTACTTTGTGGGGACGGGAAATCTATTGCCGTCTGTCGATTCCATCCAAGAATTCAAAGTTCAGCAAAATTCGTTTTCCGCAGAATTCGGTTTTGGTCTGGCAGTTGTCAATTCCGTGATGAAGTCCGGGACCAATGGTTTCCACGGGGGGGCATTCGAGTTCTTGCGCAACAACGATTTGGACGCGTCAAACTTTTTCGCGAACGCTACTGGTTCTCCGCGGGCGCCACTGCATCGGAATCAATTCGGCACCACCTTCGGCGGCCCGATCAAGAGAAATAAAGCCTTCTTCTTCGTGAACTGGGAAAGTATGCGTGAGCACCGGGGGAGCACACCGCTGGGAGTGGTTCCGACGCTGGGTCAAAGAGTAGGCGACTTCAGCGGCCCCGGCAACCCCACCATAATTAATCCCAGCACTGGTTTGCCTTTTTCCGGTAATATAATTCCGCCCCAATTTATTTCTCAATTTGGAGCGGCCGCAATACGGTATTATCCGTTGCCAAATACAAACCAGGTCGGAGCAAATGTCGTCAGGAGTCTCACCGACCAGACTACTTTTGACCAATATGGGCTCAAGGGCGATGTCAACCTAACGTCGAAAGACACCCTGACCATGCATTTTCAATATGAGAATTACTTTAACACCGCGTACAATGTAATGCCCCTTACCGGCCAGCTTTATCCCGTCGCCACACGAAACGGCGGCTTCTCCGAAATCCACGTTTTCACTCCTACCCTGGTTAATGAATTCCGAGCCGGTTATAATTTCGGTGACGTAGAGGCCGTGCAGGAAATTACGGCTACGAATGTGGCGCAAGCGGAGTTCGGCCTCAAAAACACCTCGACCTACCAGCCATATTGGGGATTACCGGCCGTGACCGTGGCGGGACTCTCTTCGTTAGGAAACGCCAACGGCGGGAATCGGCCCGAGGGAGGAAAAAACAACATCTTCGAGTTCGCAGATAATCTCACTTGGAATCGCGGGAGGCAGACGATCAAGACCGGGTTTGACATCCGCCCGATGGTCTACAAGGGCCAAACTGGAGTTCCACGTGGACTGGCCAATTTTACTGGCCAGTTTTCGGGCGTAAATGGAAAAGCGAGCACTTCGTCGGCAGTGGCAGATCTCTTACTGGGAGCCACCGCGAATGTGTCCGCCTCGCAAGGGGATAATATCGCCTACATGGTGAGTACTAGTTTTGGCGCCTATGTTCAGGACGATATCCGCGTTCGTCCGAATTTGACCGTTAATATCGGCTTGCGTTGGGAATACTATCAGCCTCCCGTAGATGTGAACGGCCAGAATCGTCAAGTAAATTATGACCGTTTCGCGGGGCAGTTCTTACTGGTGAGCCAAGGACAGATACGTCCTGGAATAATCAAGCCGGACTACAAGAATTTCGACCCACGCGTGGGGTTTGCCTGGACAGTGAGGCCCAAGACGGTGGTCCGCGCAGGGGCAGCCTTGTTCGCCAATGGGATGAATCTGCAAGGCAATGAAGCTGTCTTTATGCACGATCAAGTTCCGTATCGCACGAGCATAGCAATCAATAGTAATCCGACTGTTCCGAGTATAAATTTGGCAACAGACGTGTTTCCCCCCGTCCCGCCGTGTAGCATCGCTTGTTTTCCAAAGCTGAATCCGAACCCGCTTTTATCGGGTTGGTTCTATGACCAAGAACCGATAACGCCTTACGTGGAGCAGTGGAACTTTGCCCTCCAGAGAGAAGTCCTTCCTAACTTGATGTTGGAGACGGCTTACGTCGGATCACACGGTGTGCATCTTTGGGGACGCTACCAACCCAATCAAGCCCTACAAGATGTGAACCTCAACGCGCCGACGGCTAGCCAGGGCCGACGTCCGTATCCCTTTATCGGAAACATAACCGGAGACATTCCGGCTCTGAGCTCCTGGTACAACGCGTTGCAGGTCAAAGCGGAAAAGCGCTTGTCGCAGGGTCTGTTATTCCTTGCGTCGTATACATACGCCAAGAATCTGGACATGCAGGCCTCGACCGCCGGGGATACGTTCACCAATAATTACAACTGGGCCTTGAACAAAGGCCTATCTCCAAATAATATAAAGAGCCGTTTTGTTCTAAGCGGGGTTTGGGAAGTACCGGTCGGACAGCACAAGCGCTTTGGATCAAATTTTGGCCGGGCCTTTGACGCCGCCCTCGGCAACTGGAGCGTGAATTGGATCTGGAGCCTTCAAACCGGTAATCCCATCGATATCCGGTCGAATGTGAACACCAACTTGGTCAATGGCGTCAGCCGCCCTAACAACATATGCGATCCGACACTCACCTCGGGTTCGTTTACGGGACCGACAAGATTCCAGTGGATAAACACTTCCTGTTTCGTCGCGCAGCCCCTTGGGACAATCGGAAATAGCGGTCGTTATACTGTGATAGGGCCGGGCCGCAACAACTGGGACTTCTCGCTATTCAAAACTTTCATTCTTTTGCCGGAAAATCGAATGAATCTGGAGTTTCGTACCGAATTTTTCAATGGTTTCAATCACACCCAATTCATCGGCCCGGACACCTGGACCATACCGTCTGCCACTTTTGGCGTAATCACCCAGGCCGCTGACCCGCGCGAGATGCAGTTTGGACTGAAGCTGAATTTCTGACAGATATCCATGAAATTTATGGCGAACGGCGGAATCGGGTTCCGAAACCGGCGAGTGGTTCTCACTATGCCAAGATCCTGGATGCCGCTGCACTTGCGGCGGTACCGGGTTTTGGATCAACAGTGATCCCTGAACGTCAAGGCAAGCTAAAAGTCACCAGCTTGGAGCCGGCCGGTACAGCGACATACTGCTTACCGTTCTTGCCCATGTAAGTAAGGGGGACGGAAGTAGCCGGTTTTCGTTTCATAGGCGCGGAAATGACGAGCGCGATCGGCGCCGATGAAAATCAATCCTCCAGCCGTCGTGATCGGACCTGCGCCCGAATTCACGCCGCCCGTTTCGAGGCCCGCGGGAACTCCGTCGGTTATGCCGAACGGTATTCGCCACGGGATATCGCCGGTGTTGACATTCACCGCGGTTAACCGGCCCGAAGGGGGGGCCAGCAGGGCCATCCACGCACCGCTGTGCTAGAAGAGATCAGCCTGCGATTGCGGCCGTAAAGCCTGGGTGATTCCGCTGGCGCTGTCGGATCTGAGTCCTGCTTGCGGATCATCCAAAAGCTGCCCGAGGCGGTCGTATTGATAATGTAATAGCCGAGTTTCGGATCAAACGTTCCACCGCTCCACAATGCACCCCCATTCGCACTGGGGAACGAAAGGGCTCCGTCGGCCCTTGCAGGGGTAAATGGGCTGCGGTTGTCCCTGGGACCTAATTTACCCATTAACCCCCGGCAGGCCTGCTCGTCTTCGGGAGTGATTTTGGCGATATCGTCGGCGGAGAAGGTCTGCCGGCCCAGTGGCGGCGGCTTAATCGGGAAAGGCTGAGTGGGAGAATACCATTCGCCTGGCACGTCCCTTTTGGGCACTGGCCGTTCTTCCACGCCGTAGATTGGTTTACCGGTCCGCCGATCGAGGATGAACAGCATGGGGAGCTTGGTCATCGCGCCAACGGCGGGAATGCGTGACCATCCTTCACTACGTCGAACAGGATGGGTGGAACCGGCATGTCGTAATCCCAGAGATCATGATGAATCGCCTGGAAGTACCACTTCAGCTTCCCGGTCATGGCATCCACCGCCACCAGGGAATTGGCGAACAAGTTCGCGCCCGGCCGATCCACCCCATAATAATCGTTGTTCGCGGATCCCAGGGCATGTAACGAGTCCCGCATGTTCGATGCAGAGCTTCGCGTCCTCGCCGGTTAAAATGCCCTTAGCCACCATCGGTACTTTCAGCATCCCTGAGTTGCTCGGCGTATTTCCAGTTTTACCAAAGACGGTATTCGAGAACTCGATAAGCGCGCGGCCCGGTGGTTGGCACATTGCCGCGCCCACCCGCTGAGCCCGCCGGCGGCCCAGAAGGTCCCGCCCCCCCCGGTTAGATGGCGGTGTCCTCTCATAATAAGTAGCTTGCTGGTCTACCGTCATCCCAACAGCCTTACCGCCAAGAGCCTGCACCGTCTCTGCCCACGCCTTAGTGACGTCCATATCCCTTTTCGGGTAGAGCTGAAACTATAGTGGACCCGTAGCGGCGGCTGCGACCTTCTCCTTTGGAAGGGTAGCGGCGTCGCTCACAATATAGGGCGTGTTCGAAGCAGCCTGAGATCCGCGGTGCAGTTTCAGCTTCGCGGTGCAACTGAATATGAGCTGAAGTGGGCGAGGTCATGATTGGGAACGCCCTGGGTGTACCCAAGATGTTGGTGGCAGTTTGCACGGTGCTCACATCCACCACGCCTTTGGGAACCAGTTCCACCCAATCGTAGGCTTCGCGATTGCGCCGCAGTGTGAATTCGCCTTCGCCGCCATGAGCCATATACATGAACAATTCACGCGGCATTTTCGCGAAAGCTACGGCTTCGAACTCGGTTACGGTACCGAGCTCGTGCATGTTCGGCACGCGGCTATGGTCGCGAAATGGATCCTGTTGGGCTCGAGCGGGCAGAACCTGCAAGTGCACCGCCGATGCCGCCAAGTGCCGCACGCCGGCTGATCGCTGTGGAATCCTTCATGGGATTTTCTCTCACCTTCTCTCAAGATTGCCATAGTCGATCTTTTTCCATACGAACCAATAACCACGAATAGGAGCGCGCTATAAGAACCTCGGTGAACGATACCATGAGAGCCGGTCCAGACAATAGCCCCAAAGAGCTATGTGGAGAAAACCATAACGATTACAGCATAGGATGATAATGTGAAGTGCTCTGAAGTGCATCGGAGTGTTAAACGCGCACGCGGATTGATGAAGCGGTCGATTGAGCAATGAGAGATTTTGAAGTTTCAAGGCGGCTGTCTCTGGTGATTGCGGCAGTGGCCCAGTTGAACCTCTTATGAACTTAACTTTTGGTCGCACCCGTGTACTGCAACGCGCTCTCTTGTTACTGTCCTTGTGGAGCAAGGGGCCAGCCTCGCTTTACGCGCTAGACCCACATCGCATGCTGACCCAATACGCACGTGCCGTATGGACTCAGGCGCAAGGTCTCCCACAGGATTTTGTCCAGGCCATCGCACAGACCTCTGACGGCTATCTGTGGCTGGGCACCGACGAAGGGCTGACTCGGTTTGATGGCTATGACTTCGTGACATTTACGAAGGAGATGGGCGCTCTACCCAACAACACGGTTACTACGCTAGCGGCAGGAGCTGATAACACTCTCTGGATCGGCACGCCTAAAGGATTATCCCGCTACCGCAACCAAAGATTCACCGTCTTTACCATGAGCGACGGGCTTCCAGACAAATCCGTCGTGTCTATCTGCGAAGACCACAATGGAACGGTTTGGATTGCCTTCGGAAGTAGTTTGGCGAGCTTTACGAATGGAAAATTTACGAACTACCCTATTGAACGTTTCCAGCCCTTGACTACGATCGGCAAGGTTTATGAGGACCGCCACAACCGGCTTTTCATTGCCGGCTTGGGTGGCATCGTTGAGCTAAAGGGTCAGAGGTTCCGCCCGATTTTAGGTCCCAAAGAGATGGGCGTGCAAACCGTAAGCACGCTAATCGAGGATGCTCACGACTCGCTATGGCTCGCTGGGGGCATCGGAATTCTCAAGCGTACGCCTGATGGTAAGACGCGATTATTCGATACTCGCGACGGGCTTCCCAGCCGGCGAGTCCGGGATCTTTGGCTGGATCGCCACGGAAATCTTTGGGCGGGAACGAGCGGCGGCCTGAGCCGACTTGAAGGTGACCGGTTTGTCACCACGCCTTTTGATAGTGGCCATGACCTGGACGTGCGTCGCTTTTTTGAGGATCGCGAAGGGAACTTGTGGGTGGGCACCAATAGCGGGCTTAATCGGTTACGCGACAACGCGTTCATGATTTACGGCCGCAGCGAAGGTCTGCCAAGCGACCAGCCAATCGCGGTCCATCAGGATCGCAAGGGCGAGATCTGGGTGGGATACCACAACAGTGGTCTGGTCGAATTTCGCGACAAGAGTTATCGCATACACACCACACGGAACGGTTTACCCAGCGACGAAATTATCGGCATCCGCGAAACCCGCAATGGGGATCTTCTGATTTCTACCCGAGCAGGCTTAAGCCGGATGCATAATGGCCACTTCTCGAACATCGTTTTGCCGGGGTCTGAAGCCCACAGGCAAGTTTACGACGCCCTGGAGGACAATCGTGGGCAGATTTGGCTCGCTGCTCCCGGTGGGGTGTTTCGAATGACCGCAGAGGGATTCGAAAGAGTCGCTCCCGGCGGCGGGCCGCTCGAGAACTATGCTGGGATACTGAGCGAAGGTCAGGATGGAACCATCTGGGCCGGAACTCTCGGAGCAGGTTTTTGGCGGATCAAAGATGGGGATATTCGACGGTTTTCTGCCGCGGATGGCCTGGGTGACGATCAGGTTCGGTCTTTATATCTGGATCCAGATGGCACGCTCTGGATTGGCACTTTGAACGGCGGCTTGAGTGCATTCCGTAATGGCGCTTTCGTAGTCTACACGGCCAAGAGCGGACTGCCGAGCGACAACGTCTCACATATCGAGGACGATAGAAAAGGATCGCTTTGGCTCAGTACGACGCACGGGATATCGCGCGTTTCGAAAAAAGAACTTCGCGAATTCGCGGCAGGCCACATTAAAATACTGACACCCGTGAATTATGGGCTCGGCGACGGACTTCGGAGCGCCCAATGTGCGCCGGGATATCCGGTGAGCGGCGGCGGCACGAGGAGCTCAGATGGCCGCCTGTGGTTTCCAACCACGAACGGATTGGCGATGCTCGATTCTGCGGTGGTTTCAAAGGGTCTTCCCACGCCTGAGCCTCTAGCGCATTTCTTGGATATGATTGTGGACGGCAAGAACATGGAGACCCTGAGCGGAACCAGAGCCAAGATCAATCCGGGAGCGAAAAGTATCCAGTTCCGCTATACGAGCATCCATTTGGGCGCTCCTGAACGCGTCACCTACGAATACAGGCTCGAAGGTCTGGATACCGATTGGATTTCCGCCGGCTCACGCCGCATCGTCAACTTCAACACGCTCAGTAACGGGAATTACCGTTTTGTAGTGCGGGCTTCAGTGCTCGAAGCGCCCTCGAGCGAGGCGGCTTTCAGCTTTATCGTCCTGCCGCATTATTACGAAGAGGCATGGTTTTTGTGGCTTTGCGCGGCGTCTTTCCTGGCGGCGATTTATGGCCTCTACTTGCTCCGGCTCAAGCAGATCCGCGGCCGCTTCGCCTTGGTGCTGGAGGAACGCGCACGTATGGCGCGCGAAATCCATGACACTCTATCGCAGGGCTTCTTCGGGATTTCCTCACAGCTCGATGCGCTGGAGTTGAAGATGACCGATGATAGCGACTCCTCTAGCCGGAAGGAGGACCTGGCACGAAGACTAAATTTGGCTCAAAGAATGGCCCGGCACAGTCTCACGGAAGCCAGGCGATCCGTAATGGAGCTGCGCGCTTCGGAACTCACGGATAGTAATCTGCCCTGTGCCTTGAAAGCCGCTGCACAGAACTGGGCAGTGGGCAGCTCGGCCGCCATCGAGGTCCAAATCAGCGGCGACCACCAGGGCCTGCCGGAGGATATCGAGCAGAACGTCCTTCGGGTCGCGCAAGAAGCCGTGAACAACGCCGTGAAACACGCCGCTGCGAAGACCGTATGGGTAGATCTCTATTTGGATCCCCAAGCGTTGCAGCTTGTGGTTCGCGACGACGGCCGCGGCTTCGAACTTTCAGGAGTCTTCGTGCTGGTTGGCGGGCATTTCGGCCTGCTCGGTATGCGCGAGCGCGCCGAACGCCTGGGTGGGAGCTTGGAAATTTCAAGTGAGCCAGGCGTCGGCACGGAAGTGAGAATGAGTGTTCCGCTCTCCTCCCAAAATGGCCGCAATGGCGTGCGGCGACGCCTATGGACTCTAATGCGGACGTTGGCGCGGCCAGCGGGCTCCTGAGAAAAAGCGATGGCCGTTCAGATCTTGATTGCAGAAGATCACTTGATAGCTCGCGCCGGCTTGAGCGCGATTATCAATGCCCAACTGGATATGACCGTGGTTGCGGAGGCCAACAACGGTAAACAGGCGATAGCGCTGTACCGCCAACATCGTCCCGACGTCACGCTTATGGACATGCGTATGCCGGGTACCAGTGGCTACGAGGCGGCTAGCAAAATCCGAAAGGACTTTCCTGACGCTCGTATCGTCGCCCTCAGTACATATGGCGGCGATGAGGATATTCGTCGCGCATTTTTGGTAGGAGTGCGGGCGTACCTTACTAAAGACGTATCACATGATGAGCTGATCCACGCAATCCGGGTAGTGCATACCGGCAGAGAATATTTGACCGACACGGTCGCAGCCGTGCTTGCGGCGCGGCTCCCGCGTACCGAGCTTAGTGCCAGGGAACTGGAGGTTTTAGATCTCATCGTGCAAGGCTTGAGCAACAAGCAGATCGCATTCCGGCTCGCGATTGCTGAGCACACCGTGAAAAATCATGTGAAAAGCATCCTCAGTAAATTGCATGCGAATGACCGTACGGAGGCTGCGACAGCCGCAATCCGTCGTGGCATTGTCCGACTGGAAACCCAACTCTCAGTGCGCGACAAATAGGAGGTCTCCAGACGAACCTCAATGCCCAGAATGGCCCTTATTAGCCATTGTTCAAATGGGCTTGCTTGGGTGATAGTGTAAGGTGGTCTCACTCTGGGCTAGCAGTAAATTCCGAGAGCCGACGAAATAATTGGCATTACCAAAGGTCACTTTAAATGAAATATTCCTGGATCGGATGTCGCACTGCAGCAAGCTTCGCGGCGTTTGTGGGTTTGACTGCTCCGCTTGTATCGCAAAGCGCCAAAGAGTCCACGGAGTGGCGGGTTTACAACGGCAGTCCGGGGGGCTCGCACTATTCGAGCCTAAAACAGATCAACCAGAGCAATGTCGGCCAGCTTCAAGTAGCTTGGAGCTTCGATGCGGGCGATGGCGCGGGGACACTTGAAACGAACCCTATCGAAGTTAATGGCATACTCTACGGCAACACGACCTCGCACAAGGTGTTCGCGCTCAATGCGGCGACAGGTAAGCAGATGTGGATGTTCGATTCCGACACGCCGGGCAGAGGCCCAAACCGCGGTCTCTCGTACTGGAGCAGTGGCTCGGACCAGCGGATTTTCGCGTCGGTGCAGCGTTATCTCTACGCAATCGACGCGAAGACGGGAAAACCGGTGAAAAGCTTTGGTGACGGGGGACGGCTCGATCTGCAGGATGGACTTAGAGGAAACACCTACGCGCTCGGGTGCCCGGTGGTGATTTACAAAGATCTGGTGATCGCCGGTAATCGCGCGGGCGAATCGTCGCCGGCATCTCCCGGGGACATCCGCGCTTTTGACGCACGGTCGGGAAAGCTGCGTTGGACGTTCCACACGATTCCTCACCCCGGCGAGTTCGGTTATGACACGTGGCCCAAAGACGCCTGGACATACATCGGAAACGCGGGCGACTGGATGGGAATGAGTCTGGACGAGAAAAATGGGATCGTATTCGTTCCGACTGCCAATGCCGACGACGCTTACGTCGGGACGAATCGGCTGGGGGATAATCTCTTTGCGGTTTCGCTGGTCGCTCTGAATGCGGAGACCGGTGAACGTATATGGCATTTTCAAACGGTTAAGCATGACCTTTGGGACCGGGACGTGCCTGCTCCACCGACTCTGGTTACCGTGAAGCGGGATGGCAAAAACGTCGAGGCCGTAGCACAAATTACCAAGACCGGCCACGTGTTCCTGTTCGAACGAATGACGGGGAAGCCGATGTTCCCGATAGAATATCGCAAATATCCTCCGAGCACAGTGCCCGGCGAACTGACAAATGACACACAGGGGCTGCCTACGAAACCGGCCCCATTCGCGCGGCAGTTATTGACCGAAGACATGCTCACAAGCCGAACGCCCGAAGCGCATCAGGCGGTTCTGGCCCGGTTCCGGCAATATCGCAGCGAAGGGCAATTCATCCCCCCGAGCGTCGGCAAGCAGACGATCATGTTTCCCGGCATGGACGGTGGCGCGGAATGGGGCGGTGCGGCTTTCGATCCCGATACCGGTCTTTTATACGTAAACTCGAACGAGATGGCGTGGCTTTACAGCCTCGTCAAAGTCCCGCCACGGGGCGCGGAGACCAACGGGAAGCAACTTTACAACAATCAGTGCTCGAGCTGTCATCGCGAGGACCGGCAGGGCGCGCCGCCGCAGCTACCTTCCCTCATTGGAATCGGCGACCGGATGCAACCAGCCGATGTGCGCTCCATGATCTTCTATGGCGGTGGTCGGATGCCATCCTTCGCAACGCTTCCGGCAGAACATATTGACGCCATCGTTCAATATGTGACAACCGGAAAAGAGTCGGTTGTTTCGGCGCCGCTTCGCGAGCCATCGCCCATCGACACTCCGTATCGGTCCGCCGGCTATCTCAAGTTTCTCGACCCCGATGGGTATCCTGCCATTACGCCGCCGTGGGGAACGCTAAACGCGATCAACCTGAACACGGGAGAATACGCCTGGAAGATTCCGGGGGAATATCCAGAGCTCGCCGAGAAAGGCTTAAAGAACACGGGGAGCGAAAACTATGGCGGGCCGGTTGTAACCGCGGGCGGATTGGTGTTTATCGCGGCGACAAACTACGACAGAAAGTTCCGCGCCTTCGACAAAGCAACCGGCAAGCTGCTTTGGGAAGCGATTCTGCCGTTTCCGGGGAACGCCACGCCGGCAACCTATGAGGTTGATGGACGACAGTTTATTGTAATAGCGACAAGCGGCAGTGGCATCCTCCACAATCAACGGAATACACGGGCCCGGCAGACTGGCGCCAGTTATGTAGCGTTCGCACTTCCGTCGAGTGGTGCGCCGAAGACCGGCAAGCCCTGACAGGGTCGACAGGTGCTGAGAGCGGATAACGCGCCATAAAGCGGGCGGCATAATCACAGAATTGAGAACGTTAGGAGACGTGCATGAATTTAACTAGGTCCAAGACGGTTCGTAGTCTCAAAAAATAAACGACGCAGAAGGGCGGGGAACGCGGCGGCCATCGTATGTGCATTGTTCACTCTCTGGGCGATGCCTGTCCGAGCCCAAAATTCCACCACCGCGGGGCAATTCACCATTGAGAGGCCCACGCTGGCTTCGCTAGGGTTTGAGTGGCGCATCTCAGGCGATGACAACCGCAACGCCAAGGTGGACGTCACCTATCGCCGGAAAGGCGAGCAGCAGTGGTATAACGCGATGCCTTTACTGCGATTGAATAAAGAAGTGACCAGGGGCGGCGGAGCGCAACCACCACCCGGCGCAACGGCAGTTCCGCTCGATCCGAACGATGCGTCACGGCTCTCTGTTACGTATGTTGCGCCGAATAGCGGGGAGTATCTTCAGCCTTGAACCGAACACCGACTATGAATGCCGGCTGGCGCTTTCAGACCCCGACGGTATTAGCGGCGACAAAGAGAAGTCGGTGATCGTACATACCCGGAAGGAGCCGATGCCGCACCGTCTGGGGACTAAGTTAGGATCTGATTCCAAGGCTGAAAACTGAATGACGCTACCCGTCTTCGTATCGTGACGTTATCCAATAACGAAATCATCGTGGACGAAATGGAACGGCGTGGGCCGACGGCGTAGGGTAGCGCAGGCTGTGCGAGGTCCTCAGCCGAACCTCAGGACACATTGGATCTCCCCGGAAGTACAGTTCTGTATCTTCCGCAGCCAAGGCCGGCGTTCATTTGATCCTCCACGGTGCCCGCGCGGTAAACTACCGCGGCCGAGGGTTCCCTGGTCATGAATTGCACAAATCTCCAGCGAACTAATAAGAACTATTATCGGTAATCCACGCGCGATCGACACCGCAAGAATTCTTCGAAGTTAACAGTTGCGTGGGAGTCCCGGTCTGATTGGCTGACGAGTTGCACAATCATGCCGGAGGTCAGAATGCACACTAGAGTTTTAATCTCATTTGTTTTGGGAATTGCTTCGGCAGCGACGCTTTCTGCTCAGTCAGATACGGTGCGCGCAGGGAGGGAAATTGCTATTCGAACCAGCGAATCCATTGATGCGAGAAGCCCCTCGGACAGCAGGATTTACCGAGGCGTAGTAGACCGGGACGTGCGATCCGAGGACGGGAGAGTTATGATTCCGAGCGGGTCCAACGCCGAGCTTATTTTACGGAATTCAACCAGGGATGAAGTGGTACTCGACTTGGAGTCTGTTGACGTACACGGGCAGCGCTACGCGGTCAGCACCGAAAACGAAAGCGTGCAGGCAGGTAGCAGTGAGAAGCAGGGTGTCGGCGCGAATCGCCGAACTGGTAAATACGTTGGCGGCGGAGCGGTGATAGGTAGCATCATCGGCGCGATCGCAGGCGGAGGAAAAGGCGCGGCAATTGGCGCTGCTGCCGGAGCCGGCGCCGGCGCGGTAGGCCAGACAGTTACGCGGGGCGGAAACGTTCGAGTGCCTGCAGAGAGCCTGATCACCTTCCGTCTGGACCGTGATCTTCGGGTCGGCATACGCGATGAGGGGTATGATCGCAACGGCTATCACTATCACCGGTATGCAACTGACGATTCCTATCCGCAGAATGACCGCCGGTAACACGGAAACCTTGTTAACTTTCTTGTGATGGCGGGGATGCGAATTCGCATCGCCACCAATTTGCGTCGGCAGTTGTAAGGGCTGCGCGATATACGTATTGTCGGTGGCTTGCCTCCGGCCCCCCGGATCACAGCGACCACCCGTCGCCTCACGTAACAGGCCGCCCAGCAGCAGCATCTCCTCTATGACTAGGTGTTTGAACGAAAGGTGGTTATGCCATGAAATCTTCGACACTCCTCTTGCTCCCTATAGCTCTCGCTTTATCTATCCCGGGCCAAATTATGGCGCAAGCCGACGCTAAAGGCGACACTAACAAGGACCCTAAGACCGTCTCGGTGACAGGGTGTTTGGCACAGTCCGACAGCCCCGGCGTCGCGAAGCAGTACATTATCAAATCGGGCGAGATGTCTTACGCATTGGACGCTGGAACCGAAAATCTTAGCGTCCACTTAGGTCACAAGGTGACAATCTCTGGAACCTCAATGAAGGGCAAAGGGCCCCACGACGATGACCGGATTAGTGTCACTAAGTTGGTCATGATCAGCGCGTCTTGCCCTTAGGTGTTATCGCATCGATTTCAAGACCCTCCGATATTTCCGGGGCAGCCCCCGATATTGCTGTACTCGATCGAGCGTGCCGGCAGAATGCTTGCAAAGTGAGAGACGTGCAGTCACAACGCGAGCAAGGGAACAGGATACTGACGAACTAACTGCTCACCCCTTATTCAGTTGAAAGGAAATTTCCAAAGGGCTCTCGGCCTGAGCACCGACATTTGAATCCAGTGATCTTTAGATCGCCGATTCTTGCCAGCCCACCTGCCAATCCGCAAAATTCAATCCGGGGAACGAGTAAACAGCCCCGCCACCGCCATCGAGTTCTTTGTCGCATGTTTTGCGCACGCCGGCGCGGGGTGTTAGTCACGGGGCCGCGCTTGATTCCAAGTGGCGTTCGGATCGCAAGACACTATAATTGGGTGGTGAACGCAGACGAAAATATTGGTTTGTTTGATCTGGATGGCTCGCTCGCTGATTTTAACGGTCAACTCCTTGCGGACTTGGAGATGCTAAGATCTCCCGAGGAAGAACGGGTCACCGATTTGTATGCCGCGTAGGGCGTCTCCCATATCAAGGCCAGGATGGACCTCATCAAGCGCAAACCAGGTTGGTGGGCTAATCTACCCCTGCTTGAAAGGGAAAAAGGGTGCTGGAGGCGGCCCGTGATTTAGAGTTTGACTGCCGTGTGCTAACTAAAGGACCGCGCACGAACGCACAGGCGTGGAAGGAGAAGTTGGATTGGAGTTTCGCTAATCTCGGGCCTCTGGATGTCACAATCACCTTCGACAAGGGATCTGTTTATGGCAAGTTCCTCTATGACGACTTTCCGGAATATTGCTATCGGTGGTTGGCCCACAGGCCGCGTGGTTTAGTCATCATGCCTGTCGAAAGGATCTCTAGACAGTACGAGCATGAACAGATCCTGCAGTGGGATGGCACTAACTTCGATCAAGTGAAGGCAGCCTTAGTAGCTTGCCGGGAGAGAGAACCCCACGAACCGATGGTGATTCCACGCTAGCTTCCGGAAGTTGCCTGTTCGAACCTTGATTCTGGCGTAACCATCGGGCGGTACGCAGAGCTTGGTCACCCCCCGCAGTTAACCAAAGGTGCAGCCCTCGACAGAGAGTCTGAGAAAGCCGAGCCGAACCCGCCTTGGCGCGGCATTACGCGCGCGTGCATCCAGCGGGCCTCACTTCTGGAGATAGTGCGGTTCCTGCACATATTGGCCATTCTGCGGCGTTAGGGGTTGCCGCGCGTTAACCAGAAGGCGGAGGGTTCTCGTAGCGGAAGTTTTTGGCTCCTCGGGTAGGATTCGCCGCTTGTCCTGAGGCGCTGGCTGCGTGCCTCGATCCGATGATAAGCCTTCTTGTCGCTGGGTTCCTGGAAAAAGACGGTGAGCAATGCCTGGACCCCGTCGCCCGGCGCAAGTTGGCCAGCCGCATCTGCGACAAAACCTATAACATACTCAACTGCAGGATACCGTTAGCGACCCTTCCTTTCTCAACTGCAGAATATTCGCGGAACGCGATCTGTTCGACACTCTAAATCCGGCCCGAGAAGCCATCGTTGAACGGATCGTGCGGGAAATCACCGTGGCGCTCATAGCGTCGCCGTCCACATGGAGGACTAGAGCTTCCGATGTTAGTGATTCGATCAAACGGAGTCCAAAGGCAATCTGCAAAGAAGGGTCTGCATTACCGGCCGAGTTTGGCAAGCTCCCGGTTTCCTCCTTAGGAGCAGGGGGACAAAAACTGAAACGAAAGGGCCGTCCACCCGGCATTGCAGCTGACCCTGTGAGGTTCAAAACTCTCTGGGATGAGTGTCAACTCTCCCAAAAACAGCTTGCTGGCGAATTTCAAATGAGCTTGGATACTATTCAGCGCTTCGAACGGGGCGGAAACCCGGGGGGACGCGACCTTCACCGCCGCGGCGGCGCACTTCTCCAGGTTACTTTCTCGTACGGTGCTCTCCGATGAACTGAAAAAACCGCTGAAATAGTTTCCGTAGCTTTTTGCGGCTTTACAAAAGACAGTCCCGCGAGTGCGCCGGAGGGGTATTCGAGAAGCTACTGCGGCGCATTCGGGCGCGGATCTGAAGTCGAGCGCAGCGGCAAGTGATTGATTTATTAGTAGTCCACCAGTCTGCCGGTACGTTTCGGCGGACTCGGCGAACTCAGCGTTTGACTTCTAAACGCCAATCCGCCACCCACCCCTAAGAGAACTTGTGAACGGCGGACTGAGAGCGGGGCGGGTGAGAGGAACCCAAGATCGCGAGGCTAAGCGGCGACGGGGTGCGCTTATGACCCTTTCTCCACACCGACAATAGAGATTCGAACTATCCTTCCCGTCGCTGTCCAAATTGCAGAGTCATGTCTGACGAAGAGCCGGCGCCGCATTCAACGGCTAGGACCAACACGCCGGCAAGCAAACGGAGAGTAAGCAATGACGAAACATGCAAACGAACGAATGGAGCAGGTCACCCGATGCTCGGACGGAGTGAATCCGAATGGCTGGACCAGCTCGCCGCGGGGATTTTTGCCGAAACCGGCGCAAAAATTTCTCGCTCGGAGATCGTCCGCGCAGCCGTGGCGGCGTTGCGTGAGTTGGATCGTGTGGCGCCGATGAACCCATCGAGGCTTCTGCCGCTGACACATTGCAAAACCGGTGCGGACCTCGTGGTGGCAGGCCTCCTTGCTATACGCCTGGCGGCGACGTCGTAGTGAGAGATCACGCGTGGCTTATACACACCTTTGCGCCTCACCATCGCCGACATCCCACCAGCAGCATCAAACTAACATCGGTGGGTGGCAGGAGTCAGAGCCATCAGCTTGGTATCGACGCCGTATCTACGGATCGCCGGCGGCGAAATACACACCCTTTACGCGCTCGAATTATTGCACAGCTTTAAAAGGCCCAGACTGGGCATTGGCTGCGCTTCGAATCCACGAGAATCAGGCTCCGCGCATTCGGCGATAGCGCGTTTTACACCCAAGTTGCCGCAGCCTAAATTCTCGCCGACAAACCGATTTCCATTCGTTAACCCGACCAACTTCCTCCGACGCCGTTGCGGGCCGCCTAACGGGGGTCGGTGATGGAAAGGGCTGTTATCGCCAGCTATCGCTCCGCCTGGCGGGTTGATGTCCCGCAACCGGACTTCCTGGAAGTTTTGAGCTGTGACGAGCGGTCGTGCCAAAAAAATAGCATGGTCCTTATCCCTTGGACTACAGCCGAGACGCTACTCGCCTTCACTACCCCGCATGCGGCGCGATTACTGCGCGGAGGCAGTTGCGCCCTCAGTCTTTGGACGCGCGATGTCGTGATACAGGCGCTTGCCGTCCTGCAGCTGCGCATAGAACAACGACGCCCCCTTGGTGCCGTCCTTCATGGGATGCGCGACCAACTTGACGTGGTCGCCAGCTTTGAATGTTGCGCGGGTCCAGCCCTGCCGGCCCATGATATTGGTGGAGCCGCCCTCGATGTCCCACGTGCCCACGGTGGATGAGTCGGCGGCGCCGGGGTCCACTTTGACGATGATGTGGGTATGCGGATTTTCCCAACGGTATTCCATCACGGTTCCTTCGTAGGCGACGTCCTTGGTCAACTCGAACATCGCAAACGAATGGTGGGCGAGCGCGATCGGCGCCATCGCCATTAGCCCGATTGCAAAATGCTTAAGTTTCATGCCTGTGCTCCTTAGATAGCCGTCAAACTACTCTGTCCCAGCCTAAACCGTGCAAATACCTATATGCCTGTTTGGCTTGCGGTTATGTTTCAAGGCAAACCCAGGGTTTCGTAGTCCAGTATAGAGAATTCTAGCGGAACGAAAAAGGGGTAGTGAGTTACTTTGTAGCCCACTACCGAAAAAGGCGGACCAGTTGACGGCAGAAGCTGGCGGAGTCGCTCCCAAGAGCGAAACGGCGAGTCGGAGTCCATTGTTGGGCGGGCCGGGCAGATCCGGGGAATGAAGCGACCGCAGCCCACAGTCGAAGAATGGGGCGAAATCTGGCTCGGGAGCTGGCAAAGCAGAACGGAAACAAGCGCCGGGCGCGACTAGGCGGACCATGCCATCAAGCGCGTGATTTGTACTAAGAATGCGGCGGAATGCCAAATTTTGCGCTTCACAAGCGGTGCCTTAATAACCCCTCATCGGCCAAGCGATTTGCGAACAGCCGCATACTCTTCAGCCGCGCGGGCAACGCCAGCGGCATCGAAATCCGGCGTGAGAGTTCCGGCAAATTCCGCGTATAACCGGACCACGTTCATGGGCATCCTGTCGTCGGCGCCGATCCAGCTTGCGTACTTGCCGAGCTTGATATCCGCGCAGGCCCTGCCCGCGCTCATTCCCGCGTTGTAACGCAGGCGGGCTTCGCCTTTCATGTAGCGCAGATATTCGCGCATGGCCACCAGGTCCTTTTTCGTGCCGATGGGCCCATGGCCCGGTACGATCACATCCACGTCCATGTCCAGGATCTTGTCGCAGGCTTCAATCCATTTGGTGGCCACGCCATTATTTAAGAAGGGCGCTGCCCAGAAAAAACCGACATCGCCAGCAAAGAGGATCTTGTATTGCGGCAGATAAATCATCAGATCGCCGAAGGTGTGCGCCGGGACCATGGGAATGACATCCAGACGCATGTCGCCGATGTAATAAGTAGCTCTTTGAGTGATGGTCGTGGTGGGCGGAACGATTTTACGTGGCTCCCCGCCTTCGGCGAAGCCCTCGCGCTTTTCCCATACCGAGCCTGGCGCAAGGTCCATGGCGAGCATTGCCTGCCGGCAGTATTCGTGCGAGATCACTTCCATCTTGGGGAAGAAGGGCAAACCCCAGATGTGGTCGCCGTGGTGATGGGTCAGGATCAACCTGCGGAACTGCTTGTCCGGCGCCGCTTGGCGCGCGGCGGCCAGAAAACCCTTGGCGTGAAGGGGAGCGCCCGTGGAATCCAGCGCCAGCAGATGATCTTCGGCCACGATCAACCCCGCATTTGAGACTCCTTGAGCGAGTTGTCCGGGCCCTCCGCCTAGTATGTAAGCGTATACGTTCGGAGCCAGTTGTCGCAGTTCGCGTTTCCATGTAGGTATGTTGTCTGGCGCCTGTGCTTGCAAGCGCACCACCGAGGCAAACGCCAGTCCCGCGCTCGCACCGGCTTTCATAAGGTCTCGTCTGTTCATCGATTTCGTCATGAGTTCTCCGCGTGCCTTCGGACCAGTATAAGCAGAAGATATCCGCGCTAAGGGCGATCGGGAAGCGATTACGCGCGAACCGGCGGCGCATCGAGAAATAATTCCGCTGGTCGTTCGGTGGGACACTTTCCCGCCACGCGAGCGCCGGACCCGCCAATGATTCGACTTGATTTGCCCTGAAGCAAGTAAACAAGGACGTTCCGGCTGTATCGGATACCGTTCCAATACGTCGTCTCCATTGACATCATTGATCCCCTACCCTAGGCTGATGATGTTCGGCCCAACCTGCGCAACACTCAGTCCTAGGGGAGGTTATCGAATGTCGTTCTATGGAAACCGGAGGCGCTCCGTGGGTGCTTTTGGAATAGTAGCCGTTTGCTTGGCCCTCAACCGCTGTTTCCCGGCGATATAATTTCCACGGGGTCTCCGGAAGGCGTGGGCGTGGACCGCAGACCCGCTGAGTTTCTGAAGGCCGGTGGCGGGGTGAAAGTAGAAATCGATGGAATCGGCACGCTCCGGACTCCGCTCGAAGCAATACCCAAAGTCAGCACCGAAGCGAAGAAATAAATGAGGGAAATCGCCATGAAATACTCTTGCTTGATACTGGGGCTCGTCGCCCTGGTTCCTTTGGCCGCGAAGGATGTCATGCTGATGAACCGTATCGGGCCATCCGCGTCGGAGCTTTATATTGCAAATGCCGACGGCTCAGGCGAGAAGAAGCTTTTGCCAAACCCCGCTCTCGACTATAATGCTTCTTTTTCTCCCGATGGCCGATGGATTGTTTTTACCTCGGAACGGGACGGCGCGGGACAGGCGGACATCTATCGAGTTCACTTGGATGGCAGCGGCATGGAGCGGCTGACGAGCGAGACCTCCACGGACGATCAAGGAGCACTATCGCCCGACGGCACACAGCTCGCATTCGTGTCAACCAGAGGAACTCGTAAGGCGAACATCTGGATTCTCAATCTCAAAACCAAACGTTTTCGCAATCTAACGGCGGCCCCGGAGATTCAAGGCGATCCCGTTAAACCAGATGGTTTTTTCCGCCCGGCTTGGTCTCCCGACGGTAACTGGATTGCCTTCACATCCGACCGCAACACCGAATGGCGAGGCCATGACGGCACCGCGGGGTGGGAACACACGCAGCTCCTGAGCATCTACGTGGTGCAACCGAATGGCAAGGGATTCAAGCGTCTCACGCAAGGCAGCCTCTCCACGGGGTCGCCCAAATGGTCGCCGGATGGCAAACGCATTGTGTTTTATGAGATCGATCCGGAGAAGACCTTTGCCGCTAGGATGCAAATGGCGGCGACCGTGACTTCGCAAATTGCTTCCATCGATGTGGCAACGGGCGTGCGCACGGAACATACCACGGGGCCTGGCTTAAAAGTGGAACCGCAGTACGTCTCCGCGAGTAAGATCGACTATTTAGTCAAAGCCGGAAGACAGGAGGGACTTGTTATCGCCGACGCCAGCAACAAGGATGCTCAACCGGCGCCGCTTATGGGCAACGTGCGATCGCCGTCCTGGTCGCCTGACGGCAAGCAGGTAGTGTATGAGAAGCGCGGTTTTGCCCCTCGCGCGCAGAATGAACTTCTCTATAGCTGGGATGCGAACTACGAGTATCGCTACACCGGCTGGTTCCCGGCTTTTTCCAAAGACGGACAGCTGGCTATTACCGACCTTTCCATGCAGATTGGTAACCCACAAGCGTCCATATCCGTAATGAACGCGGATGGGTCCCATAAGAAACAGGTCTTTAACGATCCCAAGGGAGCCGCGTTCAGCCCCAGTTGGTCGCCGGACGGGAAGTCACTGGTCTTCGGCTGGGGTGGCTTCTTCCAAGCCCGCACTGCGGCTCCCGGCAAGATCATGATGGTCGGCGTGGAAGGCGGCCCCGCGAAAGAACTTACCTCCGGACTTCCAAACCCCGACTTTCCCGACTGGTCGCCCGATGGAAAGTGGATTGTTTATCGCGTGTGGGGCGGCGAGGAACACGGCCTTCGGCTTATGAACCTTGCGGACCATAGCGTAAGGGTTTGACGACAGGCTATGATAACGTGCCGTTCTTCTCGCCCTCCGGCGATCGCATTCTGTTCACGCGGCGCGCAAACGGCGAGTTCGATATTTACGCTATCAAACCGGACGGAACAGACGTGAAGCAACTAACCAAGGCTCCGGGAAACGACGCCCACGCTATGTGGACGGACGATGGCAAAGACATTACTTTTAGCAGTTCCCGCTTCGGTTTTAAAGATGAAGCGGCGCTCTACGGCCAAATATGTCCCGCGCAAGGAGCAGTTGCGTTCGAGCAAATAGACACCCCGGCCAACTCTCTCCGGACTGCCGACGGATGCCTTTCACCTCCGATCGGTCGCGTCGGCGTGAAGTGTATGTGCGAC
>Ga0163163_10000360_pt1 | contig 43731 bp, 46 predicted proteins | sample S65metaG_FD_119766 | JGI IMG/M metagenome (GOLD analysis project Ga0163163, IMG submission 119766) | Switchgrass rhizosphere microbial communities from Kellogg Biological Station, Michigan, USA - S6-5 metaG | ecosystem: Host-associated > Plants > Roots > Rhizosphere > Soil | place: USA... | reverse complement strand
GCGAATTGCCGGGCCGCAGCATTTTTTTCTTTGCAGGATTTGCGATGCGTTTCATCTTTCAAACTGGCAGAAGCCGCTGCGAGTGAAAGCACGGTAACGCCAATTTCGGTCTCGTCAAATATCTCGTCGTGCAATTTTTTGACAAGCGAAGCATTACCAATGGTGAATCCAATGCGCATGCCAGCCATGCCGTGAATCTTTGAGAAGGTGCGCATCACCAGTACATTCGGATGGCTATTAATAAGACTGATCATTGATACATTATCTGGTGCATCCAGGAAATCAATATAAGCTTCATCCACAAGCACAACAGCTTTCTTTGAAGCTTCCATGCAAAAATCCCTGAGCTGATTTGAATGTACAATGGTGGCGGTTGGATTTGCGGGATTGCATATGTATACCAATTGTGTTTCCGGTGTGATTGCACTGAGCATGGCGGGAAGATCGTGTACCCTGTCTTCAGTAAGCGGCACTTCAATCACTTTTGTGCCAAGTTTTTTGGCTGTTCCGGGAAGGATAAAGAAAGTAGGACTGGCAGTTACCAAATTACCCTTGTTGTAATAATGCGCAAGCAGGTCAAGTGCCATTCCTGAACCCGGCGTTATCAGAATGTTTTCTTCAGTGACCTTGTAATATTCGGCAAGTTGCTTTTTGAAATCTCTTACTGAAGCTACATTGAATGGATATCGATTGGCTACGCCGATATGACCCAGGATAGCCTCTCTTGCTTTTGGAGAAATTCCATATGGATTTTCATTTGAGCCGAGATTAACCAAACCATTTTCGGCACCAAAATTCCTCGGTAATCTTTCTTCGTTCCCCAGGGATTGTATTGAAAGACCGAGTCCGAAAGCGGCCAGCGTACTCTGTTTAAGCCAGTCGCGGCGAGTTGAAGAAGTCATTGACATAAGCCAGTATTTTGATAGATTAAAAGCTACGCAATTTTAGCATCCTTTGCAAGTTGAGTTATCAACTTTCAGTCACCGGGGTTGTAATTCGATGACTTCGCAATTTTTCATTTCTTTACCGTCTACTACAAACCTGATGATGGTTCTCACCTTGTGCCATCCCTGTTTACCTGCGGCTCCCGGATTCATGTGCAGGCAATGAAATTTTTCATCGTACATAACTTTCAGAATATGGGAGTGGCCGCAAATGAATAATTGTGTTTGCAACTTGCTTAGCTCATTCTTTACTTCGGGTGTGTAGCGGCCGGGATAACCGCCGATATGCTTCATAAACACATTGACTTCTTCTGCTTTCCAACTCAACTCCTCCGGATAAACTGCACGTATCTCCGATCCATCGATATTGCCATACACGCCTTTCATCGGTTTAAATTCGGCAAGTTTCTTTGCAAGCACAAGGTCTCCAAAATCGCCGGCATGCCAGATTTCGTCACAGTTTTCAAAATGTTTGAATATGGCATCGTCGAGGAAACTGTGGGTGTCTGATATTAAGCCAACTCTAATCAATGTATTTGTTGATAAAGCTTTTGATTTGTTACATACAATTACTGAGACTTTAAGCGCGAGCGGACGCTCGTGCTTCTAAAGGGGCACAAGCGGACGCTTGGGCCTAACTCTGAACTTGAACTCTGAACTATGAACTTATTCCGCCCAGCTCATGGTATAGTTTGGATTCTCTATATCAAGCGCATCTACGGTGAGTTGCAAAGGATGGAACGTATCAACCATGACTGCGAGTTCCCTTGTTTCCTTTGCGCCGATGCTTTTCTTGACAGCACCGGGATGTGGACCATGCGGAATACCTCCGGGATGGAGCGTAATCATTCCACGTGTGACATTCTTGCGACTCATGAAATCACCATCAACGTAATAGATTAGTTCATCACTGTCAATATTGCTATGGTTATAGGGGGCCGGAATAGCCTGGGGGTGATAGTCGAACAGGCGAGGCACAAAGGAACAGACGACAAAATTGTGCGCGTCGAAGGTTTGATGCACCGGCGGTGGCTGGTGTACTCTTCCCGTGATGGGTTCAAAATCATGTATTGAAAAAGCGAAGGGATAGCAATAACCATCCCATCCAACAATATCAAATGGGTGGTGCCCATAATGGATGCCGTACATGCGTGCTTTCTTCTTTGTGCGGATAAGGTAATCGCCCTTTTGATCAATAGTGAGCAATTCTTTCGGTCCCCGGATATCTCTTTCGCAATAAGGCGCGTGTTCAAGCAATTGACCATAGGGACTGAGATAGCGCTTGGGAAAGCGGATTGGACTGAAGGATTCAACGATGAAGAGCCGGTTTCGGTTATCGTTGAAATGTAGCTGATAAATAGTTCCACGAGGGATTAAAAGATAATCACCGTAACCAAATTCGAGACTGCCGTACATGGTTTGCAACATGCCGTTTCCTTCGTGAACGAATATGAGCTCATCAGCATCCGCGTTTTTATAGAAATAGTCTGCCATGCTACTCATGGGCGCAGCCAGCGCAATTGCACAATCATTGTTAACCAGGATGGGCTTTCTGCTTTCCAGGTAATCGGCTGTTTCTTTAACCTTGAAGCCGTCAAAGCTGCGATGCTTCAACATTTTTTCCTCTGCAATTTTCGGTGCCCAGTCCACAGGCGTGTCAGTGCTGATGATTTCAGTGGGTGGATGGCAATGGTAAAGGAGGGAATAATCGTTGGAAAATCCTTCCGTGCTAAATAGTTGTTCAGAATAAAGCTCGCCATCGGGCTTGCGGAATTGAGTATGCCGCTTGTGAGGGATGGTTCCAAGTTGTCTGTAATATGGCATACGTAAAGTTAAGGTGAAAGGTGAAAGGGGAAAGGTCCTTTTACCTTTTCCCTTTCACCTTTCACCTTTTTTGTATATTAGACTATACAATAAACCATCTGCCATATGATTAAATTTCATGACTTGAAAGTAGGCGACATTGTGTACGCCAGTTACGAAGGAAAGCGTTGGGAGGGAGAAGTGGTTGAACTCAACCGTGAAGACAAGCAGGTTTGTGTTGACACGGGCGTGCAGCAATTCTGGTTCAATCCGGAAGACCTCAGTTCCTTGCCCGTGACTGAAAAGCAGCTACTCGACTACAAGTTTGAAAGGCATGTAAATGGGGATGGAGCGGTCAAATATATGAAGGGAGCATTTAGGATCCAGGTTCCAAAACCTGGCGATTTCTCAGATATGGAGATATGGTACCGGGAAGACCGGAGGCATATCAGGGAGGCAATTCCTTTCCATGAGCTGCAAAATCACTACTTGCAAATGACCAAAATTCATCTTACAAAAGACTAAAAATCAGGGAAAAACATATAAATTGCGACCTGCGTCGAAGATTTCCACAAAAAACGGGAATTTTTCCCCATTTTTTTCCTACTTAGCTGGATTTCACCTATCTTTGCGCTCCCAAAATCAGTATGGCTAAACAAGCACTCATCAAGCAAGACGGCACTATTCTGGAAGCTTTGTCAAACGCGATGTTCAGGGTGAAATTGGAAAACGGTCATGAAATTCTGGCAACCATCTCAGGAAAAATGAGAATGCACTATATCAGGATTCTGCCCGGTGATAAAGTAGGTGTTGAGATGAGCCCATATGATTTATCGAGGGGTCGAATCATTTTCAGGTACAAATAAGTACAAACTAAAAGTCATGAAAGTTAGAGCATCCATCAAGAAAAGAAGTGCTGATTGCAAGATCGTGAGGAGGAAAGGCAAATTGTATGTGATCAACAAGAAGAATCCTCGTTTTAAGCAACGCCAGGGATAATCTGATCATTGCCTCAACAAAAAGCATTAATAATATAATATAGAAATATGGCTCGTATTGCCGGTATAGATTTACCAAAGAACAAAAGGGGAGAGATCGGTCTGACCTATATCTATGGAATAGGCCGTTCAACTGCTCGTTATATCCTGGACAAATCAGGGATTGGTTACGACAAAAAGGTTAGCCAATGGAATGACGATGAGCTGAACGCCATTCGTAATACCATTACGAACGAATTCAAAGTTGAAGGTCAGCTTCGTTCTGAGGTTCAGATGAGCATCAAGCGATTGCTGGATATTGCCTGCTATCGTGGGTTGCGTCATCGTAAAGGACTTCCGGTTCGTGGACAACGTACGCGTACCAATAGCCGTACCAGGAAGGGTAAACGTAAGACCGTTGCCGGCAAGAAGAAGGCAGCTAAGAAATAGTAATTGACAAGCGGCGCCAGATCTCCCCGCCCAGGCGGCGAAGTAGGGCCGATGTTTTATAAATTAAAGACTACCTCGTTTAATCGATTATGGCAAAAGCACAACAGCCCAGCGCCAAAGCTGCGGCCAAGAAAAGAGTGGTGAAAGTGGACTCCTATGGCGACGCTCATATCACCGCAAGTTTTAACAACATCATCATCAGCCTCACCAATAAGAGTGGACAGGTTATTTCCTGGAGCAGTGCAGGTAAGATGGGTTTCAAAGGTTCCAAAAAGAATACACCTTATGCAGCGCAAATGGCTGCTACCGATGCAGCACGTGTTGCATTCGATGCGGGCATGAAAAAATGCGATGTGTATGTGAAGGGTCCTGGCGCCGGTCGTGAAAGTTCAATCCGTGCGATTGCCAACAATGGTATCGAAGTGGTGATGATCAAGGACGTTACGCCTTTGCCGCATAATGGTTGCCGCCCCCCGAAGAAGAGAAGAGTTTAATTGAGTTGGCGGCTGTTGGTTAGCGGTTGGCAGTTATCCAGTATCTAGTATCTAATTAATAATGGGCCCACGATTCAGTTTTATGATTTTTTCATAATCGTGAGCCGAAACTAAAAAATCAGATTAAAAGCTATGGCACGTTACACAGGTCCAAAGACCAAGATCTCCAGAATTTTCGGTGAACCCATCCTGGGCAACGGAAAGTATCTCAACAAGAACAGCAATCCTCCCGGTCAGCACGGAGCACAACGCAAACGTAAAACGCTGGGAGAATATGCACTTCAGCTGCGCGAAAAACAAAAAGCAAAGTATACCTACGGTGTACTTGAAAAGCAATTCCGCAATACGTTTGAAGAAGCTTCACGTCGCAAGGGTGTAACGGGTGAAAACCTGATCAAACTGCTGGAAGCAAGGCTCGACAATGCAGTATACCGAATGGGTATCGCACCTTCACGCCCTGCTGCCCGTCAATTGGTGGCGCACAAACACATTACTGTAAATGGTGAAGTAGTGAATATCCCTTCCTACTCTTTGAAACCCGGCGACAACGTAGGGTTGAAAGAAAAGAGCAAGGCTAACCAGGGGATCACTGCTCAAAGCCGTGGCAAGAATCCAAAGTTCAACTGGCTGGATTGGAATGAAGCAGAAGCAAAAGGAACTTTTATCGCATACCCGGAAAGAGAAAGCGTTCCTGAGAATATCAAGGAACAACTGATTGTGGAATTGTACAGCAAGTAATCCGGTTAGCAGGGTGAGCATTCACTCGTCAATCTTCAAATTAAAATCTGAAATAGATAATGGCCATTTTAAATTTTCAGAAACCAGACAAGATCGTGTTGCAGAAAGCGACCGATTTTGAAGCTCAATTCGAGTTTCGTCCTCTTGAACCCGGCTATGGGGTAACCGTTGGCAACGCTTTGCGCAGGGTGTTGCTGAGCTCTTTGGAGGGTTACGCTATTGTTGGGATCAACATCGAAGGCGCTGAGCATGAATTTGCCACGCTGAAGGGTGTTACAGAAGACGTTACTGAAATCATTCTTAACCTCAAACAGGTGCGCTTCAAGAAAATTGTTGATCATGAAGTGGGCCAGGAGAAGATTAGTCTCTCCATCAAGGGCAAGAGCGAATTTACCGCTGCAACCATTGGTGAAGCAACAGCAACTTTCCAGGTGATGAATCCTGAATTGCTGATCTGCACCATGGATCCTTCTTCACGTTTCAATATTGAAATCACGGTTGCCAAGGGACGCGGTTATGTGCCTGCAGAGGAAAACAAAGTAAAAGACGCTCCATTCGGTTACATTCCTACAGATGCCATTTTCACGCCTATCAAGAACGTGAAATATGGAATCGAAAATACGCGTGTTGAACAACGCACAGACTATGAGAAGCTGATCATGGAAGTAAGCACCGATGGAACAATTCATCCTGAAGAAGCTGTTAAGCAGGCTTCACGCATCCTGATCCAGCACCTGATGATCATCACTGATGAGAACATCACTTTCGACAATAAGGAAGAAAAGAAAGAAGACCTTGTTGACGAACAAACGCTGCAGTTGCGCAAGATCCTCAAGACGCCTTTGGAAGATCTCGATCTTTCAGTAAGGGCATTCAACTGTCTGAAGGCGGCTAAGATCAATTCACTTAGTGAGCTGGTTCAATACGAACAGGAAGACCTGATGAAATTCCGCAACTTCGGTCAGAAGTCATTGAGCGAAATTGAGCAGGTATTGAGCGAACGCGGTCTGCACTTCGGTATGGACCTCAGCAAACTGAAATTAGACGACGAATAATATTTTTATAACACCGGTATGCTGTAATTCCTGACACGGTACAGCTGCCTCGTCGGTCACGACACAAACTGTCGGGATAGGACGAACTAAAACTTAAAGTCATGCGTCACGGAGACAAAATCAAAAACCTCAGCAGGACGGCTTCTCACAGGAAGGCCTTGTTGAGCAATTTGGCTACACAATTGATCGCGCACAAGAAGATTGTGACTACAGTAGCAAAGGCAAAAGCGCTTCGCATATATGTTGAGCCGCTGATTACAAAAGCAAAAGAAAACACAACGCATCAGCGTCGTGTAGTGTTCAGCTACCTGCAGGACAAAGAAGCAGTGTCTGAACTGTTCGGTACCGTGGCGGAGAAAATTGCCGGTCGTCCCGGTGGTTATACGCGCATTATCAAATTGGGAGCCCGTGTGGGTGATAACGCTGAAACGGCCCTGATCGAGCTCGTTGATTTCAACGAAATTTACGGCAAGGGTAAAGGAGAAGCTGCTGCGCCTGCTAAGAAAACGCGTCGTGCTGGTGGCAAGAAAAAATCTGCTGCAACTGAAACAAAAGCTGAGGAAGCAACTGCAGCAACTGCTGAAACGGCGAAGGAAGAGAAGCCGGCGAAAGAGGCGAAACCAAAGAAAGAATCAAAGCCCAAGAAAGAAAAATAAATTGATTTTCTTTTAAACATATCAGGCAGGACTTGTTAAGAGTCCTGCTTTTTTTTGCCATGGCGCGCCCCGCCAACGGCGGGGCGCGCCATGAGACCAAATGTGCAAATTTTTCATTTTCTTTGCAAAATTTTTAACCTGTCAAATCCATGGCAATGCCTACTCAAAAACCTGCGGTGCTGATTCTTGAAGACGGACATGTTTTCACCGGAAAGGCATTCGGAAAAATTGGAACCACTACCGGAGAAATTTGTTTCAACACAGGTATGACCGGTTACCAGGAAGTTTTTACCGACCCCAGCTACTACGGCCAGGTAATCATTATGAACTCGGTACACGTGGGCAATTATGGCGTGAAACCTGCTGACGTGGAGAGTAATTCCGTAAAGATCAAGGGCCTAATTGGAAGGAACCTGGAGGAGCGCTACAGCCGATTCCAGGCCGATAATTCACTCCAGCAATACCTCGTACAACAGAATATTGTGGCAATAGAGGATATTGATACCCGGGCGCTGGTTACCCATGTGCGCACAAAAGGCGCAATGAATTGCATCATTTCTTCCGAAAACCTGGACGTGGAATCCCTCAAGAAACAGCTTGGAGAAGTTCCTTCAATGGATGGTCTCGAACTGGCTTCGCTTGTGTCTACGCGTGAGGTTTATCAACTGGGAAACCCCCACTCAAATATCAGGGTGGCGGTGCTTGATTTCGGAGTAAAGAAAAATATCCTCAACTGCCTCGTTGAAAGGGGAGTATATGTGCGCGTTTACCCCGCCAAGACTTCGGTAGCTGAACTTGAAATGTTTCAGCCCCATGGCTACTTTATTTCAAACGGCCCCGGAGATCCGGCTGCCATGCCCTACGCTGTACAAACGGTAAAGGATATCCTGAAAACAGGAAAACCATTGTTCGGGATTTGCCTCGGCCACCAACTCCTGGCACTGGCGAACGATATTCCTACTTTCAAAATGCATCATGGCCACAGGGGACTGAATCACCCGGTTAAAAATGTGATTACCGGCCTATGCGAGATTACTACACAGAACCACGGTTTTGGCGTAGATCCTGCCGCAGTTCGCAAATCTCCCAACACAGAGATCACACACGTGAACCTCAATGATGAATCCATTGAAGGCATCCGTCTTAAAGACAAGCCTGCATTCTCCGTACAATATCACCCGGAAGCTACGCCGGGCCCTCACGACAGCAGGTATCTCTTCGATGATTTCCTGAGTTTGATTAAACAAAACATGAACTAGACGAATCAGTTTCGTTACATATCGATTGATTGACCTAGCTAAAAGAACAAAGTCCTTCCGAAGAAGGACTTTGTTCTTTTATAAAGTAATTCAAGCAGAATTAATCCTTCCCGGCAGTTTGGATAATGTCCCAAAGCTTGGTCCAGTCAGGAGCCAGAATGATGTCTGTACGCCTGTTCTGTTGACGACCTTCTTTTGTAGAATTGTCGGCAATGGGGTCGTATTTGCTACGACCTGCTGAAGTGATGCGCATAGGATCGATGCTGTACTTGTCACGCAAAGTGCGGGTAATGGTGTTGGCCCTATCCGTACTTAAATTCCAGTTGTCGTAACCCAGACCCTTCTTATAAGCCAATGTGTCGGCATTACCTACCACGATGACTTTTGCATCAGGGTTGTCATTCAGGATTTGAGCAATTACATCCAGAGACTCCTTACCTTCTTTGCTAAGGTTGGTGCTTCCCTTTTTGTAATTGAGCTTTTGGGGCATGGACACATACAGCATTCCGTTTTTAGCTGTAACAGTAGCTCCTGCATCGCTGAGCTTTCCTACTGCATCTTCAGTACGCTTGCGCATATCTTCAAAGGAAGTCCCCTGTTCTGCAAGGGCTTTGTCAACAGCTGCCTTTTTAGCGGCTATGGCATCTCTGGCCGCTTTGCAATCTGCAGCTTCTTTCTGAACTGTGGCGTTTTGAGTCTTCAATTGGTCTACTTGGGCATTGCAATCCGTTATAACCTTGCCTGCACTGTCAAGGCTAGTGTGTAACCGAGCTACGTCCGCCTGTGATGCTTTGTACTTTTTCATAGATACGCAGCTAGAGAAGAAAACAAGTCCGCTAGCTAAGAGGAATAATAGAATTTTCGACTTCATACACGATGGTTTTTTAATTTGAGTAATTTTTATGCTTCGCTTAAATAGGCGGATAAAGCTGTGGTAATGGGGGGCAAGTGGAAATCGTGAACAAGGGGTGGACCGGCTGTATTTGGCAGCCGTGGTTTTCACAAGGGGCAGGTAGGTAAAAGGTAAACAAAAATAATACCATTGTGCTCGGTTCGCTCGTTTTACCGTTTCCCCATTCGCTGTTCACGCACTATATTTGATAAAATGCAGCTATGCGTATAGCTATAATAAATGGGCCAAATCTAAATTTGCTGGGTACAAGAGAGCCAGAACTCTACGGTTCGCAAAGTTTCGAGTTATACTTTGCCGAACTTCACAAGAAGTTCCCGGCTGTGGAATTCAGTTATTTTCAAAGCAATGTGGAGGGAGAGCTGGTTAACGAGTTGCAAAGGGTTGGGGTCGATTATGATGGAATCGTCATTAACCCGGCCGGGTATACGCATACGTCAGTAGCGATTGGCGATGCCATTGCCGCCATCAAAGCCCCCGTTGTTGAGGTACATATTTCCAACATAAAGGCCCGGGAAGAGTTTAGGCATATCTCGCATGTATCTGCCAAATGCAAGGGAACCATTGCGGGTTTAGGCCTTGCAGGATATGAGTTGGCGGTGAGGTTCTTCGTAGGGAACTCACGGTGACGGTCAGGTCAATATGGTTAATCAGGTTAATTCGGTTAACCAGGTTAATTGGGATCTAAACCTAATTAACCTAATTAACGCTAACAAACTGATCACTGACCAACCGATCACCATTTCTTGGGCTCCTCCTTCTTCTTATTCCCAATATTGAACACACGGGAAATATTGAAACCAAAATGAATATCACCATCGCCCCAGGTGCCTGTTGTTTTGGCGATGTGCTGGTTTTCTGCAATTCCTGTTGAATTCGTAAACATCACCTGGAACACGTGTCCCCCGGTTCCGATGTCAAACCCAACGCTGAATGGATTGACGGTGCCCTGCATGGTAGTTCCCACCCTGTAATAGTATTCAACATTCAGGCTTATCCGGCGAGATAATTTTTGACGGCCACCAATCCCAATTGCGTAAGTATCGCGGGGATCTCCGGGATTGGGAACCAGGTTATAATGCACCCAGCTTGGCATCAACTGCAGAGAGAGACCTTCTGTGAATTTCCTGGCGGCAAACAATTGGAGGACGTAAGAAGTGCGATTTGCGAAATTGTCTGCAATTGTCGTATCAAAAAATTCGATGGCTGTTATGTAGATTCCTGCCAATCCGGTCAGGCTAATGGGCGAACCACCCTTTGACTGCCTCAACAGCCGGAACTTGGCGAATCCATCATATTGCTTTTCAAAGCTGCTTCTGCCAATTCCCACGTTTAGCCAGTCTGTGATACCATAGTCACCCCCGATTCGAATGCTGGCTTCATCCAATCCAAAGAATTCATAAATCCCTCCGTTAACTGTACCAAAACGATGCTGAATTTTGATGTCCAGTACGCCTTTGCCAATCATTTCAACAGAATGGCCGTTAATGAGACGCGTCGTGAGGAAAGTGCCCGTGGCATACTGTTTTTTCGATGCACTCCCGGCATCAAGCATTTGTATAAGGCTTGTATCTTTTTTGGGAGCGACACTATCGGTTACCTGTGCCCGTGAGTAAAGGGTAAATAGTAAAAAAGCAAGAGTAAATAAACGCATGGTTCTTGGTTTCGATGATGATAATAAATATTGTATTTGTATGGGGTTAAAGTCTATTTCGGTTCATAAATGCAATCGACAGTGACTTCAATTTCTTTGGCGAATTTGTCAGCAACAACGCCGGGTATCGATACGTTGAAGTCTTCAGCCCTTATCTTAAATTTCGAAATGGCCGATAGCTTTCCGCCTTTCGTGGTGAGGGTGGCCGGCAATGTCAGTCTTTTGGTAACGCCATGGATGGTCAGATCGCCTTCGGCATTGACATTGTAACTGCCTTCCTTACCAAAGTCCGCATCTTTGAGGTTAGTTATTTTGCCGGTGAATTGTGCCTTGGGATACTTGTCACTTTGCATATATTCTTCGTTGAAATGTTCTTCCATAAGCGCGCGCCTGAAATGGAAGCTCTTTACCAGCACATTAAATACCAACTCGCCGGTCTTGGTGTTTAACGCACTTGACACTTCATTGTTTGTTGCATCAATATCTTCCAGGGAACTGCCTGCATGAAAGGTAATTTTGCCCGTGCGGGTCAACTGGATATCCTGTGCATGAAGCCCGATAACGAGCATTAGGCTTACTGATAGAAAAAAGCATTTCATGTTCATCTTAAATGGGGAGTTTACTGTAACGGCAAAGCGCAATTTCTCAGCGTCATAAAGCGCATTTCCTTTGTATTACTGCCAAGCAATTGTGCTTACAGTTAACGCAAATGCAGTTGGAAGGGTTGCTTCCAGCGATGAACAGGGATATCACTAGTTTTGGATAATACAGTCGCGCAAAACCACGTCGGAGCTGAATCCCGAGCAAAGACCTTTTACAACTACCTGCTCGCCCGTCTTTACCGCGCCGGCGTCTTCTTTAAGCGTGCATACCACGCCAAAAAAAGGATCAGCACTCTTCAATACGACTACGGGCTTGCCTTCCTGGTTTTTCTTAACATCAACAACTTCACCCTTTACCTCAATGGCTTTATCCAGGTAAGTCTTGTTTGCAGCCTGCTCATCTTTCTGGTAGTCGCCAAACAATTGGTTGGCACTAACCTGTATTGCATCTTCATTTTCTACCGAACGGTGCGGCTTGTTAAACACATAATAAAACGCCGCCAAGCCGATCAGTAACAAGCCGAGCAATGAGAAGAGTATGAGTTTGTATCTGGCTTTCATGAGTATTCAGAAGCATCCTGTGATCTTCAATCACGCTAACGAAAAGGAGAGGAAATGGGTTGCCTGATGCATGCCTGAACGCCGGGATCAGATGGCCAATTGTAAAAAAAATGTTATAAAAACACGCGGAGCATCATAGCAAAACCGGTGTCTTCCTTAGGAGATTCGGTAACCTGGATGATGTGTAATCCAAACTTTGACCACACTTTAAATATATCGCCCTTCTTATGTGCCAGGATTGGTTTCTCGAGTTGGGGAATCACTGAACCGCGTGCACACCAACCCAAATCGCCATCTGCCATCCCGGCTTTTGCCGGTGAATAAATTCGATTCATGGATTCAAAATCTGTTGCACCCGATTTCAATTTTTTGATAATGTTATTGGCGAGTGAATCGGCAACTCTTTTCTTAAATACCGAGGTATCTATCAAAATCTGCCTTGCCCGGTAGAACAGATTTGGCGCCTTTCCCAGCACCTGAACTAATATATTTTCACCTGGAAACGGTCCATACACTTTGCGCACCTTGCCATAATAAGCAAGGCTGTCGGCAATGCCCTGAAACCGGTTAAGCTTGTAAACAGCAATGGTATCTAATTTATACTTCTTTTTGAGGGTCGTCTTCACATAGGTAATTGGTTCAGTTGATTTTTCCAACTCGGCTTTCGCCTTGGGAATATCAATTGACTGGGCCTGGTTCAACTGAGTCAAAAAGAGGGTCAGGATCAAGGGGATGCAGAATCTCATAAACTTCCTTTAGGTTGGCAAAAATAAGGGCCCGTGGGCATATTCAACCGATTTCTGTTGTTTTGACAATGACTTAAGAAACATATACTTAAGCGGCACGATTTTCGTTAATTTTATAGGTGCGGAATCGTCCGTCCCAATAAAATTGAGCTCATGAAACTGATTTCCGTCATATGGGTGCTCTTCGCGTTGCAAACACAGGCGCAGCAATGGAAGTCTTACGTGATTTCCGTGAAAGGCGATACCATAAACTGCGTTGACCAGAAAGACCGCAAGCAGGGAAAATGGGTGGTGCGAACCGAGGAATTGAGAGGTGAACCCGGCTTTGAAGAAGAGGGCATATTCGAGAACGATAAACGCGAAGGTGTCTGGCGTAAATATAACATGTCAGGAGATCTGATCGCGTTGAACAATTACAAATGGGGGTATAAGGACGGCAAGCAACAATACTTCACCAATCTTGGCGACCTGGAACGAGAAGAAAGCTGGTTCGCGGCAGATCCTGAACACCCGATCGATACCGTAGAAGTTCCCGATTTATACAATCCCGGAAAAATTGAAACGAAGATCATCAAACATGAAATTGCGGAAGTAAGACACGGTACCTGGAAGTATTATGAGCCGTCAACCGGGTTCATCACCAAAACAGAAAGATATTTCTACGGTCAATTAGAAAAAGACCTTCTGGGAAATGGAAATAAGGCGACAACCACTTCTTCCACCAATACTCAAACCACCAACCCCAATACCAAGAAGCCCAAAGAAGTGCTGGACTGGGAAAAGAAAAACGCAGGCAAGAAGAAGATCAAGTACAAGGACGGAAGCACTTCAGGGAATTAAGTTTAGAATCGACAATCCACAATCTATTTACGGGTAAAGAATTTCCTGAAATTATATAATTGCATATCCACCGCACTGCGCCAGTATTCATCGTTATGCTCGCCGGGACGCTCAGTGTAATCGTGATCAATCTTCAACTCCAATAGTTTCATGTGCGTCGCCCTGTTCACGTCAATAAAGAAATCGCTGACACCACAATCAATTTGAATCCACAGCTGATTATTCTTCAGCTTCTCGACCATATTCACCACGCTGTTTTGCGCCCAGTTATCTGCATGGTCAGATTCGGCGCCGAGGTCTTTTGAAATACCCCATTTGTCAGGGAAAGGACGCAGATCCAGTCCACCACTCATGCTTCCAACTGCACCAAAAGTCTCAGGATGCCTGATGGCCAGGTACATGGCACCATGACCACCCATACTGAGGCCTGCGATTGCGCGTTTTGAACGGTCGGCCATCGTTTTGTATTTCTGATCAATGTAGAAGGTCAGCTCTTTCGAAATAAAGGTTTCATATTTAATAGCGGTGTCAACAGGGCTGTCGAAATACCAACTGTCAAATCCCGCATCCGGACAAATAATCAGCATTGGAAATTCCTCCACTGCATTTTTCAATTGTGGGGCAAGTTTGATCCATTGGGAATAATCTCCACTCCACCCATGCAGAAGGTAAACAACAGGATAATAATTGGGATAGGTATAATAATTCTTTGGCTTGATCACCACACAACGAATATTCTTGTGCATGGAGGTGCTGGGGACAATGATGGTGTCCACTGTCGCCGCATTCGCTGATACAATCGAAACGATTAGCAGGCAAATTGAAATAATTCTCTTCATGAATCAGGATTGATTGGGATAGAATTTAAATTATATTATTCTTCCATTTCGTGCTTCAAAGCGTCGGAAAGATTTACCAGCACTTTGTCAATTCGATGTCCGTCCATGTCCAGGATCTCAAAAGAAAATCCTCTCCATTCGAATTTTTCACCCGGCCTTGGAATTTTTTCAATCTTGTGCAGGATAAATCCGGCCAGTGTGTCAAACTCCTGCTCGCCCTCATTCATCCAAATCACCTTCTGGAAATAATTCAGGAAATCATAAAACGGAATCTGGCCGTCTACGAGGTATGAACCGTCTGAGCGCTTCACAATCTCATAGTCGAGCAGGTCTGGTTCAGGCATTTCACCAACGATGGCCTCCAGGATATCGTTGAGTGTGATCATGCCCAAAAGGCTGCCATATTCATCAACTACAAAACAGGAGTGCACTTTTGACTCTTTGAATTTTTCAAGCACCTGGTAGGCTGTATTGTTTTCCGGAACGAAGAGCGCCGGCTTCATAATATCTTTGAACTGACGCGTATTCTCGGTCACATAAAGATCCTTAATAGATACAATCCCTTTGATGTCGTCTATTTGTTTATCGCAAATGGGGTATACCGAGTGAGGCTCGGAGTTAATTTTGTCGATGATGACCTCTTCAGTTTCCTCGAGGTCGAAGAAAATGATATCGCTGCGGTGTGTCATGATAGAGGTAATGTTCCGGTCACCCAAATGAAATACCCTTTCGATGATTTCCTGTTCAGCTTCGGCGATGGTTCCCTGTTCGGTACCTTCATTAATAATTGCCTTGATTTCTTCTTCGGTTACAGCATTGTCGCGGGAAGGTGTGATGTTGAAAATCTTGAAAAAGATGTTTGAGGTTTGGTTCAGCAGCCAAACGATCGGAAAGGTCGCAATGCTAAGCCATCTCACGGGCGTGGCCACAATTTTAGAGATCTGCTCCGCTTTGAGCAGTCCAATTCGTTTGGGAATCAATTCGCCGAATACGATTGTTAAAAAAGTAGTGATAATAACAATGATCGTGGTTGAAATATCAGAAGCATAGCGTTTCAGAAAGGAAAATTTTTCAATGAAGGGCTCCAGGTAACCGTTGAATTTCTCGCCAATGTAAACACCCGTCAGGATGGCTACCAGGGTGATTCCAATCTGTGCCGTGGGAAGAAAGATTTCGGGGTTTTCCGCCAGCTCTAACGCGGTTCTCGCCCGCTTATCTCCACGATTTGCCTGGGTTTCCAACCGCGTTTTCCTTGCCGATACCAGCGCAATTTCGGACATGACAAACAGGCCGTTAATGAAGATCAAAATTAAAAGGATAAAGATTGCTGTCATGTTGTGCGATTGTCCGCGGCTAAGCTAAGCATTCCGACTTTATTATTAAAAAACCATGCCGTTGTGAATCCGATCCAATATCCTACTACGGCTCCGCAAAATACATCAAGCGGAAAATGGACGCCCACATATATTTGCGAATAGGCAACAAGAAAGGCCCACGCAAATGCAAACCACCACCATTTTGATATTCTGCCCAACGTAAAAAACAGGAAGGCGGCCATTGCAAAATGATTGGAAGCATGCGAGGAAACAAAGCTGCTGCTCATTGGACAATAATTCACCAGGAAGCGAACCTGTTCCGCCCACTCCGGGTCTCTGCATGGCCTGAGCCTGAAAACGGAATTCTTGATCAGGTGTGCACTAATGATGTCACTCAATCCCGCTGTTATGAGAAAACTGACAATCCACCAGATTGAACGTTTCCCAAAATTGAAAACAACAAATAGTAGGATGAAAAAGTAAAATGGAATCCAGGTATTCGCTTCCCGAAAAAAGGGAGCGAGTGTATCCATGGTTCCATTATGCCAACGCTGATTGATGAGTGAAAATGCCTTGTAGTCCCAGTTAATCAACCTTGCGCCAAAGCCCGAAGGTGCGGACCCCTGTAAGAATATCATGGGGTAAAAATAATTACTATATTTTTAGGGCCCTTATTTAATTGTATTTGATGAAATTCAGACTAGGATTAAGCCGCCTGATGCGGTGGATTCTGCTGCTTTCTATATTCTTTGTGTTATTGCTGTTTCTGCTACGAACGGTTCTCTATCTTTGGTTTCCCCGTCCAACAAATGAGACGGCCAGCGCCTGGCCTGCGTTCAACCTGGGATTCCATTACGACATTCGCTGGGTTTCGTTAGTCGCCCTGGTGACGCTGGTATTTGGAAGTTTCTCTTTTTTGAATCCCTTCAAAAAGCCGTTCGCAAGAAGATTTTGGATGACGCTGTTTATCCTCCTCTCATTTGTGCTGATCATTTTCTACGTATTTGATTTCGGTTACTATGCATACCTCAGCCAACGTCTCAATGCAAGTGCGCTGAATTTTCTGAAAGACGCGAAGATTTCTGGTGCAATGGTTTGGCAAACCTACCCCGTATTGCGAATCTTGCTTGGTATCCTGATTATCCTTTTGTTGATCGGCTGGTTTTTGCGATGGTCTTATCGAAAGATATCGAGTGCTCCTGATCCTTCTTCACGCACCAGCAGAATAGTTTGTTTTATCATCGGATTTATTTTATTTGGTGTCGCCATCTTCGGTCACCTGGGTCAATATCCGCTGCGGTGGAGCGATGCGTTTGGACTTGGAAATGATTACTCGGCCAACCTGGCTTTGAATCCCATGGAATCATTTTTTAATACCATGGACTTTCGAAATACCGGATTTGACGCAGAAGCTGCCCGCAAGTATCAGCCATTGATGAGCGGCTACCTGGGAATCGATGGCGCCAGCGATAGCATTTCTTACTTCCGTGCCCGACAGTCGCAAGCATTGCTTACCGGCAAACCCAATATTGTGCTCGTCATTTGCGAATCCTTCAGTGCATACAAGAGCTCAATGTGGGGTAACAAACTCAATACGACGCCATTCTTCAATGGACTCTGCAACAACGGGATATTCTTTGACCGTTGCTTTACGCCTTCGTTTGGAACGGCACGTGGCGTATGGGCAACGTTAACTGGCATACCGGATGTTCAGCCAACCCAAACGGCTAGCCGAAATCCGTTAATCGTCGACCAACACATCATCATCAATGATTTCAAGGGATACAACAAAAACTATTTCCTGGGTGGCAGTACAAGCTGGGCAAACATCAGGGGATTGTTATCGAACAATATACATGACCTGAAAATTTACGAGCAGGACGATTTTGATGCTCCCAAGGTGGACGTTTGGGGCATCAGCGACAAAAACCTGTTTCTGGAAGCGAACAGAATACTGGCCCAAAAGCCGAATCCTTTTTTTGCAGTCATTCAAACTGCAGACAATCACAGGCCATATACAATCCCGGAGGAAGACAAATCGGAGTTCAAAATGGTGGAAGTGCCGATTGATACATTGCGTGCCTATGGATTTGAAAACAATGATGAAATGAATGCGTTCCGGTATACAGATTTTTGTTTTCAGAAATTTATCGAAGCTGCCAGGAAGGAGAAATACTATGAGAACACATTATTTGTGTTTGTGGGAGATCATGGGATTCCGGGAGACGTAGGGAAGTTGTTCCCAAGGCCCTGGACCGACCTGCGACTCGCCAACATGCACGTACCGCTGTTGTTTTATATGCCTGGTAAATTGCAACCTTCCAGGAATAGTCATATCTCGTCGCAGGTGGATGTACTACCCACCATTGCCGGCCTTTGCGGTGTTGCCTATACCAGTACTGCGCTGGGGCGCGACCTGATGGATAGCGCTCTGTACAATAGTCCCGGAAAGCAATTCGCATTTTTCTTTGATCCTGAAATGAAAACCATTGGTGCGGGCAAGGGCGAATATTTCTTCAGAAAGCAAATCAGCGGAAGCATTGAAAATTTTGTTTCCATCGTGAACAATGATCCGGTTCCTGACAATGACAGCACTAAAGCAAAGCGCGAGCAGTTGAAACAACTGGCTGAAGGAACTTATGAAACCGCGCAATACATGCTTTTTCACAACAAGAAGAGGTGATTAATCTTTTTTCTTAGCTGTCATCAACAACCTGGGAGACTTATTTACGTCATATGGGCCGAATTGATAGTCGCCATATACTTCCTGCATTTGCAGCCCGTGATAGGCGAACATGTCATTGAAATCACCAAGGCTGAATTTACTAACCTGTTCGGTGATCACATAGGGTTCTGAAAGCGCTTCGTCTTCCACTTCAACTTTTTTATAGAAATAGTTTTCGTCGAACCATCTCGTCAGGAAAAATTGGATGCCGTTGATTTCCTTTGTTTCACGGGATTTAAGATGTGATTCGGCATATTGCACATTCAGATAGTCCATGACCAGTGTGCCTCCGTGCTTAATTGCATCGGCAATCGTTCGCACAACGTTCTCGTTTTCCCTTCTTGTTCTGAAATATCCAAAGCTGGTAAAGAAATTAAATGCGTAGTCGAAGTAGTTAACGCTATAGGGCAGTCGCATGTCGTGCTGATAAAAGTGCAGGTTTTCTTTTTCGCTTTCTTTTGCAATTCTGATGCTGTCGGGCGCAAGGTCGATGCCGATGACATCGAATCCCAATGATGCGAGGATTCTTGAATGCCTGCCGCGGCCACAGGCAACATCCAGCACGCGGTCACCTGCCTGTGCATTGAGTTTTTTAACCAGTTCTGTAATGAATTGTTTTGCTTCCGTTTCATCCCTGTTGAAATAAAGCAGATGATAGTACGGCGAGTTAAACCATTCTTTGTACCAGGGTTTGTCGCTCATATTGTAAAGATATGCCGGATACCAGGTATCCGGTATCCGGTATCCGGTATCCCAAAAAAACTCTATGTTTGTGCGTTCAAAATCCCTACACGTGGCATTGATTAAGAGTATTTCAGGCATCAGAGGTACAATAGGAGGCAAACCCGGTGAAACCTTATCTCCCCTTGACACCGTAAAGTTTACCGCAGCCTATGGCAGCTGGCTTTCTAAAAAATCTTCCAACAAAAAAATTGTAATCGGGCGTGATGGCAGGATCAGTGGTGAAATGGTTCAATCGTTCGTTTCAAATACACTGATATCGCTGGGTTTCGACATCGTCGACCTCGGCTTGAGCACTACGCCTACCGTGGAGATGGCGGTGAAGCACGAACGTGCTGCAGGTGGAATTATTATCACCGCAAGTCACAATCCACAGGAATGGAATGCACTGAAACTCCTGAATGGCGAGGGTGAATTTATTTCAGCGGCTGATGGTAAAGAGGTGCTTGACAAAGCAGCGGCAGAAGATTTTGTTTTTGCACATGTTGACAAACTTGGGACGGTAAACCGCGATGAGAGCTGGCTTCAAAAGCATATCGACGCTATTGTGAAATACGAATGGGTTGATGTGGCCGCCATCAAAAAAAGAAAATTCAAAATTGTAGTAGACGCGATTAATAGTACGGGCGCAGTCTTTGTTCCAGAATTGCTGAAAGCACTCGGCGTCAAAGACGTCACGGTATTGAATGCCGAGATCAATGGGAAATTTGCACATAATCCCGAGCCCTTGCCGGAAAACCTGGTTGGCCTTTGCAACGAAGTAAATCGTCAAAAAGCCGATTTGGGAATTGCGGTGGATCCCGATGTTGACCGGCTTTGTTTCGTGTGTGAAGACGGTAGCCTTTTTGGCGAAGAGTATACACTTGTTGCCGTTGCTGATTATGTGCTCGGCAAAAAGCCTGGAAATACAGTTAGCAACATGTCATCTACAAGAGCACTTCGCGATGTTACCGAAAAACACGGAGGTCAATATTTTCCGAGCGCAGTGGGAGAGGTGAATGTAGTTAACAAAATGAAGGAAGTTAATGCAGTAATTGGTGGTGAAGGGAATGGCGGGATCATTGTACCCGATTTGCACTATGGCAGGGATGCACTGATCGGAATCGGGTTGTTTTTGAGTCACCTTGCTAATTCGGGAAAAAGTATTCGTCAGTTACGTGGTGTGTATCCGGATTATGTGATGAGCAAGAACAAGATTGAATTGGCGAACGGGGTAGATGTTAAGACTATTTTTGAAAAGATCAAGCAGAAATACAAGAACAATCCGATCAATACGGAAGACGGATTGAAGATCGAATTTGAAAACGATTGGGTTCATCTCCGAACAAGCAATACAGAACCTATTATTCGTATATATTCAGAATCTCATTTCGAGACCACTGCCCGCAATATCGCGCAAAGGCTTATGCAGGATATTAGGGAGTTTATGTAGAAAATAGTTAAGAGTTCTGAATCGGGAAAAAGGCCGACAACGGCCATTTTTGGAAATGATTTATAAACAAACGACTTTAAACTGATTCAATGTTTAAGGTACTGAAAGTATTTATTCTTCTTGGGTTGTGGTTTATTGCATTTACCGGCTGTAAGTTGGGTGCAGTTAAGAAAAAAATACACTATGAACTGGTGAGTGATAGCCTATATGTTGGCCAAAATAATTATAAAAAGGAATTTGCCCAATGGAAAAATATATATGTGGAATGCATGCAAAACCCACTATTTCGCAATGCGTTTTACTTGGGACTCCAGCAAAATGTCAATATTGGAAGTATCAGTAACCAATATGCAACTAATATCAACAAAGAATTCAGCTTTTTTGATACTTCGAACCGTAAGTATATAATCAATCTATTCGCTGTTTACAATCAGGCTAATTGTGATACTAAAATCAATCTGAGCAAAGGCCTGCAAAGTGAGTTTTACAGCGAATTGATACGGAGCCTGGAGAATTCTGGTCAATACCAATATCTGGTGAAGTATATTGACACCAGCCAAATCAAGTTTAAAATCACAACCATCGCTGATAACTCCTTGAGGCCAGATAGCCTCGCCAGTTTACTGGAACGTACAAGAGATACTTCGCTACTTCGAGTCAGGCAATTGTTAGTAACTCCCGGAAATGCTTTGCTCGTAAGAACAATAATGATATTCGGTTTCTATTGTGAATTTCCATTGAATAAGAAACTTACGTTAAGGGAGGAGACAAATTTAAAAAACGAAGCATTTTTTAAGATAGAAAATTCTGGTGAAAATGGTAGTATCAGAATGTTGTCGAACCAACAGGTTCAAGTATTTATTAATAAATATTATACTGTATTTGGGCAATTCTATGCATTTAAAGAAGACAAATGACAATAACTTCCAATCCATTAACTTTGCGGCTCTTTAATTGAATATGGAAAGGATTTACCTCGATAATGCGGCCACTACGCCGATGGATCCCCTTGTGCTTGAGGCCATGATGCCCTACCTCACTGAGAAATTTGGCAATCCCTCATCTATTTATTCTTACGGGAGAGAAAGCAGGTTGGCAATTGAAAGTGCCAGGAAAACTGTCGCACGACTCCTAAATGCCCACCCGTCCGAAATATTTTTTACGAGCGGAGGAACAGAAAGCTCCAATACGGCAATTATTTCAGCAGTACGCAACCTCGGTTGCAAACGCATCATCAGTTCGCCCATTGAACACCATGCTGTTTTACACACCATTGAATACCTGGCTAAACATGAAGAAGCTGTCATTGATTTTGTGAACATTCTTCCAAATGGGCATGTTGATCTGGATCACCTTCGTGAATTGTTGAATGCTTCAACAACCAAAACATTGGTGACGCTCATGCACGGTAATAACGAAATTGGGAATTTGCTTGACCTGGAAACAGTTGGACAACTCTGCCAGGCTCATGGCGCCATCTTTCATTCCGATACGGTGCAAACGGTGGGTCATTTCCCATTCGATCTCAGGAGTGCAGCTATTGATTTCATTACAGGTGGTGGACACAAATTTCACGGTCCGAAAGGAGTGGGGTTGTTGTTCATCAACGAAAAAAATAGAGTTGAACCCTTCATTCACGGGGGCTCGCAGGAAAGAAATATGAGGGCGGGCACTGAAAACCTGTATGGTATCGTCGGATTTGCAAAGGCGCTTGAACTTGCTACTGCAAATTTTGAAAAAGACAGTCAATATATCCGCGGTATCAAACAGTACATGTTGGAAAAAGTGAGGAGCGAGATTACCGGCGTCAGTTTCAATGGAGATCCGGAGGGTGCAAGCTTATATACAGTGTTAAGTGTAAACTTTCCTCGATCGGAAAAATCTGAGATGCTGCTTTTTAATCTCGACATCAATAATATCTGTGCTTCAGGCGGCAGCGCCTGCACCAGTGGCGTGGAAACATCACACGTAATCAAGGCGCTGGGGGAGAGTGACAACAAAGCCACGGTACGATTTTCTTTTTCAAAATACAACACGAAAGACCAGATCGATTGTGTAATTACAAAGCTGAAGGGGTTGATCTGATCCGGTAGTCGCAATTTGTTCCCATTCGGTTTCATGGAATTTGCTTAAATTATACTGTAAATGAATTTCCATGATACCTATCGGTGATGATGATTCAGACCGTCGGCTAACCCCAATCGTCAACTACACACTTATTGCCATCAACATTTTGGTGTTTATTCTTCTACAGGGAATGGGATCCAATGACCTGTTCACGTATGCGTATTCCACGGTTCCCGCCGAAATTCTTACTGGTAGAGATGTGATTACCCAAGCGCAGCGGATGGTGGACCAGGCTACCGGCCAGGAATACCTGATACCCGGTTTGCAGGCCACACCCATTCCTGTATATCTTACGTTAATTACTTCAATGTTCATGCACGGTGGGTGGGCGCACCTGTTAGGAAACATGTTGTACCTCTTCATTTTCGGCGACAATATTGAAGGCCGGATGGGTCATTTCAGGTATCTCATTTTTTATCTGCTTTGTGGTGTGATCGCTTCACTGGCTCACGTTTTTTCAACCGCGCTGTTTCATTCCAGTTCAATGGTACCAAGTCTCGGCGCCTCAGGCGCGATTTCGGGCGTGCTGGGCGCATACATCATTCTGTTCCCAAGACGAAGGGTCAATGTATTGCTCGGTTGGTTTATCGTAGCCGTGCCCGCTATTCTCGCGCTTGGTTTATGGATACTATTCCAGGTGGTGAGCGGTCTTGGAATGCTTGGCGGAACCCAGGATGGAGTGGCTTATATGGCGCATATTGGAGGCTTTATTGCAGGCGTAATATTGGTCAAAGTCTTTGATCGCGGCCCAACTGTCCAAACAGTGCGAACTAACTACAACCGTCGTTACCGTTAGCAGTTTTAGACGGGCTCATTAACAAATGTGAACAGCTTATAGCTTGTTAAGTATTGATAATCAATTAAATAAGGAGGCATCAAAATTGAATTTGGGAACGATAATTGCATTATTGGGACAAAGAATATTTTATGAAAAAACTAGTCCCTCTATTTTCCCTTCTTTTATTCGCATCCCTGATATCTCTAAAAAGCATAGCTCAGCCGGAGCCTGTTGATTTTAAGACAGTCGACAACTATTTCCTCAAAAATGACGTTCGCCTTGCGGCTGGCTTCAACTGTATGGTGCTGATCAATGCTGCCCAGTTCAACAAAGCATTCGCACCCGCAAAGACCGCAACCAATGCCGTAACACTTCCTGACTTCACCACGCAAAGGGTTATCGCTATTGCTTTGCCTCCCTCTATGCGCAAAACTACGCTGATCATTGACAAAATTGAAATGTCGGGCTCAATAGCGTATGTACATTTCCGGGAGGTACTAGCGGAGAACTTAACATATAAAATGACACCGCTCACCATCGCCACCTTCGACCGCGCTAGCTTTATCAAAACGGTCGCATTTTACAAGGATAAACACCTGATTAAGTCATTTCCCGTGAAATAAAGGGAAGTGCAAAAAATGCAGGAGGTCATTGGCCTCCTTTTTTTATGCGCCGGAAGATCGGCGCATATATGTCCGATCAGATTTTTTCAAAATGCAATATTTGTCCGCCCTTTCGCCAGGTCTGATCACCAAGCAGCTTCAGCTTTTCAAAATCTTCGGCGTGAACTTTTCCGAAAATATTTCCTGCGTCCAACAGCCTGCCTTCTCCATAAAAAATGCCCATGCATCCCCAGATCTTGTTGCGCTGTGGTTTTACGGGCGCAATGACAACCTCGCCCGCTTCTGCAAAGATGGAGGCATTCTCCTGGGGGATTTCAAGTAGTGGCGCGGTGTCGATCCAGATTTCAAATCCGGATAATCTTGCGTGCATGAATTCCCTGGAAAAAGGCAGATGCTTTTCAAATGCACTTGCCGTTTCAGTAGTCTCGGTGTAATAAAGAAAGCGAATTTTGTTTCCGTCCGGTGTGATGATCTGGAAGCCGGGTGACATCATATTTGATTTAGTTTGCAAACCTGAATATCATTCACCATATTCTTTTTCAATCAGGTTGATAATGCGATTTGCTTTTGATATTGAGCTATCATAACGGGAAAGAATTTCCCTGGTAAATGCCAGACTCTCTCCAATGTTCTTAACCCGATCCGTTGCGAGGATTTCGAGCATGTTTGTATTCCCATTCTTTTCCCGCTTTTTGTTTTCAGCTATAAACTGAACCAATTCCTGCTTTCGCCTTGTATAATAATCTGTCGAAATCAACAGGTTGGGAATATTTTCCTGGTAGAGATCCATGATATCGTTCTGCAACTCCTTGTTTTCGATGGTCATGATTTTGCCACTCGACTTAAATCCTTCATACCTCCCGCTGTTTGCAATTAGACCGGTAGTATTGCTGATATAGTTGGAATATTTTCGCATGCTGTCGACCCGAAGCGAGTCGCCGGGCTTAATGTTGCTTATATAGGTAAATGCGCGGCCACTCATCTCGTAGGATTTCATGTCCTCGTGCATTTCTTTGACATCCTGCCGGAGGTCTGTCTTCAAGCCCAATAGAAATTCTTTTACATCCGCCTGCTCGTGCCGATGCTCCTTCCACCTTTCAAGGTAGGCAGCCAGTGATACCGCAAACACAATGATCAGGACTTCGATCCCAATCTCCTTTATTTTTTCCCAAATTGACATGGTTGAGTCTTTCGCTGCTTTATACGCTTTCAGGCTATGACCGGTAATTTCGTGTTCCATACAATCAAATGAGGAAGACCAATTTTCTATAAATCTAATCAATCCTTAAATAGCAAAAACTTACTGCCAACGCATTTGTGCAAGCGGTAAGTTTTTGCTGACAACCGTCAGAATATTTGAGATGTTGGAAAGTGCTAGTCCTTAAAATATTTGCTAACCACACCTGCCACTACACCGCCGAGAATGGGAGCCACAATAAAAAGCCAAAGTTGACTGAGCGCCCAACCGCCTGCAACTACTGCCTGGCTGATGCTGCGTGCGGGGTTAACGGAAGTATTTGTTACAGGAATGCTCGCAAGATGAATGAGTGTCAGGGCAAGACCAATGGCGATGCCGGCAAATCCCTTTGGCGCTTTGTCACTTGTGGCGCCGATAATGATCATCAGGAACATGAATGTCATTACTGATTCCATGATGAATGCTGCAGTCACGCTATAGTGACCGGGTGAATGTTCTCCATACCCGTTCGATGCAAAATCGCCGATTGCAGAGCCATTTCCCGTGACGATCACATATAAGAGTCCCGATGCAATAAAGGCCCCTATAATTTGTGAAACAACGTAGGGCAAAACATCTTTTGCCGGGAATCTCCCAGCTGCCCAAAGTCCGATTGATACGGCTGGATTCAGGTGGGCTCCGGAAATGTGCCCGAATGAATAAGCGATAGTGATGACCGTGAGTCCGAGGGCCAATGAAACACCTAAAAAACCAATTCCCAAACCTGGAAATGCGGCTGCGAGGAGGGCGCTGCCGATACCTGCAAAGACAAGCCAGAATGTACCGATGAGTTCAGCCAAATACCTTTTCATGAAGTTTGATTTTTCCGTGAGAAATTAATTAAGAAGGGTAACGCCATTTAAAATAAACAATTCGATTGAATGTTTAAAGCATGAATTCATTTTTTCGGCATACTGTTTATCAGGAAGAGTTTCCACTCGTTCTTTTCCTTCACGGCAAAGGCCGATTCAAATCGATTCCGAACAATTGTACTATCTCCCATGGTCAGGGTCAGTTTCTTATTGTATGTCAACACGGCCGTCTGCTGATCAACGATTGCCGTATAATCTGAGAATTCAAATTTCGCTGTATAATGCGGCATGTTGCGCAAATATTGGATGATATCTTCGATGTGCAAGATCGAGCTGTCTTCTGCCAACCTGAAATCATTGGTAGTGGCTTCCTTCAATTTTGCCGTATCATTATTCCTGAGGCCATCGTGAAATTTCGTGACCAGGTCGCGCATGGCATCAGGACCGGCTGGCGTATTTTGGCTTGTGCAGCCACAAACCAGGAATAGGCATAGAATAGACAGCAGGCGAATCATTTAGTTATTTTGAGGTCTTAAAGAATATTTGCAAGACGAAGGTGCTGTAAGAGAATGATTGTTTTGGCATCCCTGATTTCGCCGGTCTGAATCATGGCCCATGCTCTCTCAAAGGGCAGTTCGAGCACTTCAATATCTTCCTGCTCGTGTTCAACGCCGCCACCGGCATGAATCTTCATGGCTGAATCGTATTCGGCGATAAAAAGATATAGAATTTCTGTAACGGAGCCCGGACTCATGTAGGCTTCCAACACTTTTTTGACTTCCCTGACCTGGTAGCCCGTTTCTTCTTCAGTCTCTCTCCTTATACAGTCTTCCGGATTGTCTTTGTCAAGCAGTCCGGCGCAAACTTCTATTAGCATGCCGTCCTCGTTACCGTTGATATAGGTGGGCATCCTGAACTGTCTTGTCAGAATCACCGTTTTTTTGTTTTTATTATACAGGAGAATGCCCGCTCCATTGCCCCGATCATAGGCTTCACGCGTGTGAACCTCACGGTTACCATCAGACTTCAGAAATTCGTAAGTTATCTTCTTAAGGGTGTACCAGTTGTTGGAAAGAATTTCAGTATTGATAAGGTTTACTCTCAAATGCATTTTATCGAAATTTAGTCGATCCCGTAGCGCCCTCAATATCCGAAAATAAACGGTTGAATAAGTTAAGATACATTAAGATGCTTGTCTTCTGAATCAAGAAAATTGTTACGGTCATCTTCTTCTTTCTCAGGACGGATGCCGTCAATCATTAAGCCGATGCCGCACATGGCCATTGCAATAAATCCGCTGGTCCATTCGTCGTGTAATTGGGGATCCTTGATCAGCCGCGGCAAGTGCACAATAAGAATGATGATAAGAAAAATGATGCTAAAAAGTAAAGCGCCCATTTGAGTGCGGCGCCTGAGGATGAAGGCCAACGAAATCAAAATAAAAAGTATGCCTGCAAGGTAGGTCACGAAATTCGCCAGTAATATCCATGAAGGAATTACTGAGGCGACATATTCGGTATAGACGAAATGCTGAACCCCGAAAACAAACAAGGTAAAGCCGAAGACGGTAATACCCCATTGCGCAGCCTGCAATGAGAATTTTGACGGCTTTTTTTTCAGCTTGTTGATACGAAAATTTGCAGGGAACATCAAGGCACCCATCGCGATAGCAAGGACCTCTGCTGATGCTGTCCACGCCGCTCCATTACGGGGGTGCTCGTAAATGCCTGGTACATGAATAGTAAGAAATATTAGCACCAGCATCGCCGCCAGCAGGATCGCGGCCTGCTCCGCAAATTTTTCAATTCCCATGGCGAACCCGCACAAAACGGTAATAATTCCAAAAGAGCGTAAGACCAGGTTCTTGCCTGCGAGCAGTGGTTGAAGTGGAAACAACGTCGAATTAAAATCAGAATAAATAATAAACTGCATGCCGATTAATGTAACGGCGAGGGCGTACAAAAGCCTTCCAGGGCTGCTCAATGTAGACATGCGTAAGGTTTGGGCGGGCTGGTTTGACCAGCCTCCTTAAAGATAAATAACTTGAGAGTATAAGCAAGCAGCCCCGCTGTTGGCGGGGCTGCAGGTATGGTTTAAGTTAAGTATAGCTGACACACTCTTTCAATTCCTTCTCCGTGTAGGCGACACCGTATTGTTTGAGCACATCATCCGGAACGCCATTCCACTGGTTGGGCTGGTTGCCCATATAGCCAATGTCTTTAATACCAATTGCAGAAGAATAAAAGCCACTCGCGGTGAGGTCTCTCATGTGATTAAAAAATGACACTCCCTGGCTCATTTCAGGTTTTGCTTTTTCCGGATAAGCAATATCATCAACAACCTGGATTTGTTGTTGTGCCGTGCAATCTTTGAATGTTTTCTCAAACCTCGTCATGCATTGCAAATCCAACCACCTCAAACCACCGCGAACAGGGATCTGGTGATAGGGCTGGTCTTTTACGATGAATTCAATGAAGTCCGGAACCTTTGCGTCGGTTGCGCTTCCACTCACGTCATCCTTCGGGATAATGATGTCTACCAACACGGCAATGGTTGCCATTTCATGCTCGTTGAAAAATTTCTCCGCTACCAGTTTTTCATAGCGTTCTTTTTCAATGGGCTCACGAGCTGGTCCCTCAGGCGGCGTACCTGACGGCGTCGCATCGGTTGTTTTCGCTTCAGCTGCTTTATTTTCAGGCTGCTTGCAGGCAGTTTCCAACAAAACGCCTGCTGAGAGTGTGCCAACAGCAATTGTTTTTATCGATTTCCTTCTATCCATAAGTTCAAATCATTTTGGGATTGAATAATTTTTAGCGCGATTTCATTAGATGTTCTGCTTCTTGAGTTCATCCATAATATATTCAGAAGCACGCATAGACAGCGCTAAAATCGTCCAGGTAATATTCTTGTCAGCCTGGGATGTAAATGCAGCGCCATCCATTACGAACAGATTTTTGCAATCGTGTGCTTGGTTCCATTTATTCAAGGCAAAGCGTTTGGGATCATTGCCCATCCTCACTGTTCCGGCTTCGTGAATAATCCGGCCTGGCGTTTCAAGTCCGTAATTGTTTTCAGGCCCGTCATCTCCCCAGGTGATCACAGCGCCCATTTTGTGCATGACTTCGCGGAAAGTTTCCTTCATGTGTTTCGCCTGCTTAATTTCAGCGTCACTCCAATTGGTGTGAAAGCGCAGAACAGGAATTCCGTATCTGTCTACAACACTGGGATCAATTTCGCAATAGCTGTCTTCCCTTGCTATTCCTTCACCACGACCCGCCATTCCCACGCCGGCGCCGTAGAAAAATCGATAATCTTCTTTGAGCGAAGCGCCATAGCCACCAGCTTCTTTCTTTTTACCATTAACAGGATGCTTACCATTCCTGCTTTCTATGCCGCCACCAAATCCATAGGCTGGCATATCCATGCCGCCCCAATATTCAATATGATAACCGCGCGGAAAATCGAGCTTTTTGTTGTCGAGCCACCAGGGTGAATACACATGCATACCGCCGACTCCGTCTTCATTGTATCTTTTTCTGCCGAATAATTTTGGAAGGTAACCACCCATTGCTGCACCCGTGGAATCATGGAGGTACTTGCCCACCACATTGCTGGAGTTCGCAAGTCCATTCGGATGAACCGTAGATTTTGAGTTCAGCAACAGCCTCGCAGATTCGCAGGCGCTGGCTGCAACGATCACTACTTTTCCGCTCACCTGGTACTCATTCATGTCGTCCTTATTCACATAGCTTACACCTGTGGCCTTACCTTCTTTATTGGTCAAGATTTCACGAGCCATGGCATTTGCCACCACATCAATATTTCCAGTGGCTATGGCCGGCATAATCAACACAGAAGACGAGGAAAAATCAGCATAAAACTGGCAGGCGCGATTGCACTGTCCGCAATAAACACAAACACCCCGTTCATCATTGATTTTTTTTGTGAGCATGGAAAGTCTTCCGGGAATCACGCGCACACCCGCTGCAGTTGCGGCATTCTTGATGAAAATTTCATGCAATCTTGGTTTGGGAGGAGGCAGGAAAAAGCCGTCGGGATCATTCGCCAGACCTTCATTCGTACCAAATACACCAATCAATTTATCTACCCTGTCATAAAAAGGTTTGATGTCTTCATAACCAATGGGCCAGTCTTCACCAAGACCGTCAATGCTGCGACGCTTGAAATCATCAGGCCCGAAACGAAGTGAAATGCGGCCCCAGTGATTGGTCCTTCCCCCCAACATTCTTGCACGCCACCAGTCCCATTGGGTATTTCCCTTCATTGTGTAAGGTTCTCCATCCAGTTGCCAGCCGCCATAGCAAGCGTCAAAATCACCAAAGGGGCGATAGCTGGTACTTGCCCCGCGCCTGGGTGATTCATAGGACCACTTGAACTGCGTAATATTTTTCTTCGGGTCATACATCGGACCTGCTTCCAGGAGGCAAACCTTCAGCCCTTGCTTGGCCAAAGTATATGCGGCCATACCGCCACCCGCTCCTGATCCGACGATGATGGCATCATATTGCTTGCTTGTTTTTTTAATCTGAACATCACCCATGACAGAAATGAAAATTTTTAGAAGTAAAAAAAGAAAATCACGCTCGAAGGAGCGTTGGCAGATCAGCTTCTGCAGGGCCGACATGGCCCGCGTAAATGTAGTATTTTATTGGAATTCCGGACTTCATCGCGCGCTGAATTTTATATTCGCTAACTTTCTCCGCCCGAATATGGAATATTTTATTGGCGTCGATATCGGAACCACAAATGCAAAAGCAGTCGCGATGACGGCTGCGGGTAAAATTCTGGGTGAAGAAAGAGCGGCCTATCCATCGATTCAAAAATTACCAGGACAATTTGAGCAGGATCCCGAAAAAATATTCAATGCCATCCTTAACATGATCCCCAGGTTGGTTTCGAAGCTCAGGTCATACCAGGCTGCAGGAATTGGACTAAGCTCGGCCATGCATGGACTGATTGCGGTTGACGACAAAGGGAAGCTGCTCACAAATTTGATCACCTGGGCCGATACCCGGAGCGCGCCATATGCACAAGCCCTCAAGCAGACGAAGGAAGGAAGCAGAATATTCTTCGAGACCGGAACACCCATACATGCCATGTCACCCTTGTGCAAACTGATCTGGATGCGCCATGATATGCCGAAGGTTTGGAAGCATGCGGCCAGGTTTGTTTCGATGAAGGAATACTTTTTGTTTCGCCTTTTCGAAAAATTTCTCGTCGATCACTCAATTGCTTCCGCTACAGGATTGTTTGATATTACAAGAAAGGAATGGAATAAATCTGCACTGTCCGCTGCCGGGATTGACGCCGGCAGGTTGTCGGAACCGGTGCCCGTGTTGCATATTGAACAAGGCATTTCTGCGTCGCACGCCAGGAAACTGAAGTTACCTGCGGATTTATCGTTCGTGATGGGTGCCAGTGACGGATGTTTAGCCAACCTTGGTACCGGCGCGATGGAAGATCACGAAGCTTCCGTTACAATTGGCACAAGTGGCGCCTTGCGAATGGTCAGCAAGAAACCGGTTCATGATCCCGGCGCCATCCTTTTCAATTATATTCTGGACGACGAATTCTATGTAAGCGGCGGACCCATAAACAATGGAGGTGTCATTTTACGCTGGATTTCAGAACAAATGCTCGGCAAGAAGCTGACTACTATTCCGGATGTGGAAAAGCTGATAAAGCTTGCCATGAAAGCGCCGATTGGATCAGGAAAACTCATCCTGCTTCCTTATCTCCTGGGTGAGCGGGCTCCTGTTTGGGATGGAGAAGCGAGGGGTGCTTTTGTGGGCCTCAATACCGAGCACCAGCAACGGCACCTGGTGCGAGCGGGGATGGAAGGCATCTCATTTGCCTTGCTGCAGATACTCGAAGCATTGGAAGCGGGGGAGGGTAGGGTAAAGCGGGTTTACGCCAGCGGCGGATACCTGCAATCTCCTGCCTGGCTTCAATTGCTTTCAAACATATTTAATAAGGAGATGTTACATGTATCCGTTGCCGACGCGTCGGCGATGGGCGCGTGCATGATGGCCATGCGGTCAACCGGGCGCATTAAAAATTGGAAGCAGGCCAAAAATTTTCTGCCGAAGGCAAAAATATACCATCCTCAAGTCGGCGTACACAAGGCTTATCGGCCTTATTTCGAAATTTATAAGACGCTGTATGAAAAATTGAAGGAAAGTTTTCACGAATTGAAGGAAATTGCCGGTGAATAAACAAGTCTAAGGACAAAAAACGAATGATATGAAAATCGGATTGATAGGTTTGGGAAAGATGGGTTACAATCTTGCACTTAACGCCATCAGCAAAGGACATGAGGTAGTTGCATTTGACCTCAGTGATAAGACAAGAGAAATGGCAACTAAGGAGGGCATTCAAACCACTGCTGACATTCCTTCGTTGATAAAGGCCCTGCCTGAGAAGAAAGTTGTTTGGTTGATGGTGCCTGCGGGTGATCCTGTGGACGGCGTGATTAAAACGATCAATCCCCTGCTGAAAAAAGGCGACATCGTCATTGATGGTGGCAACTCTCATTATAAAGATTCTTTAAGGCGAGGTGAAGAACTGTCAAAGTTGGGGATCGCATACCTGGATTGCGGCACCAGCGGCGGCATCAGCGGCGCAAAGAATGGGATTTGCGCCATGGTGGGTGGAGATGCTGCGGCCTTCGGCTATGTAGAACCGTTATTTAAAGATATTGCTGTAGACCAGGGCTATCTCTATTGCGGCGCGCCAGGTAGCGGCCATTTTGCAAAAATGGTGCATAACGGAATTGAATATGGCATGATGCAGGCCATCGCTGAGGGATTTGAGCTGCTTCAGCACAGCGGGTTTACCTATAATTTCGAAAATGTATCGCGCATGTGGAACCACGGTAGTGTGATCAGGAGCTGGCTGATGGAACTTTGTCAGAATGCATTTTCTAAGGACCCGCAATTAGACGCGATCAAGGGTGTCATGCATTCTTCAGGTGAAGGACGTTGGATGCTGGAAACGGCGCTCGAAAAAAATATCGCTACACCAGTGGTGGCACTTTCCTTGTTGATGCGCTACCGGTCACTTCAAACCGATACTTTTTCAGGTAAGGTGGTTGCAGCGTTGAGGAATGAATTTGGCGGACACGCCGTTGAAGCTGCCACACCGGCCAAATCTTAACCTAACGACCATGAATATGCGAAAATTGACGGCATGCCTCTCGCTGCTGATTTGCTGCGCACAACTTCTTGCGCAATCTGACTCAACTTATGCTGAAAGACTCGGCTTTCCGAAAGGCGCCCGCGTGGTGATCCTTCATGTAGACGATGCAGGCATGTCATACGATTCGAATGAAGGCGTGTTCAATGCCATTTCCAATGGCGTTGCAAAATCCACTTCCGTGATGATGCCCTGCCCCTGGGTTCCCGGATTTGTGCACTGGTTGAAGGAACATCCCAATGCCGATGCCGGTTTGCACCTCACCTTAACCTCGGAATGGAAGGATTATCGCTGGAGTGCCCTCAGTGGAAAACCAAAAGTGCCCGGACTTATCGACACTGAAGGGGCGATGTGGCATTCGGTGGAGGAGGTGGTTAAACATGCATCACCTGACGAGGTGGAAACCGAAATCAGGGCGCAAATTGACAGGTCAAAAGTTATGGGATTTCAACCCACGCATATGGATTCGCATATGGGAACCCTGTTTGCCTTTCCCGCTTTCACAGAGAAGTATATAAAGCTGGGAATTGAATATCACATCCCCATCATGTTCCCTGGCGGGCACAGTACGCTGATAGCCCAACAAATGAAATCACTCGCTGTCGACTTGCAACAGGCACGCGCCGTGGGAAAAATGCTTTGGTCTGCCGGGCTGCCTGTGATTGATGACATTGAAAACAATAGTTACACATGGACACTGCCACCAGGCGTGGAAGCGACAGACGAAAACCTGCGGAAGTATAAGACTCAATTTTATATGAATGCACTGAAGTCGGTACAGCCGGGGATTACTTATGTCATCATGCATTGTACTGCCACGACTGAAGTATTTTCGAAGATCAGCGATTCCGGGGCCACACGTCGCGGAGACCTGTTGGCAATGACCAACCCCGAGTTAAAAGCCTTTTTAGAAAAAGAAGGCATTATTGTTACCACTTTCAGGGAGCTTTCTGAAAGGCGGGCAAAGCTCAAATAACATTTTTTCTCAGACGGCGCATTTTCCAAAAGTTTAATGACCCTTCCAACCGCTGGCCAATTTCTGAAATCCTTAACCTAATATTTTGGTAAGGCTGAATTTGGCTTTTATCGTTATCCTGGTTTCAAAGTCACAGGAGCAGGCAGGTTTCCAAAACCCCTGCTCCGATAACCATGAAACGATTTATACTTCTTGCCACTATTGCAACATTTTTGATTTGTCAGACTGGTTTTTCGCAGGTGAAAATGGGCGTGAAAGCCGGGCTAAGTTTTACGAACTGGGACGGACAGGCCGTGAACAGCCTGGAGAAACTGGTGTCTGTGACTAACGGAATGGCTCAGACGAAAATGAAGACCGGTTTTTATGCAGGTGCTTTTGCCGATCTGCCATTGGGCGAAAGGTTTAGCCTGGAGCCAGGTCTCTATTACACGCAAAAGGGTTATACTTTAAGTGGTAACCTGGAGATCGACAAACTCAATTTTCTTGGCGCCAACGTGAGTGCACAGGTGCGTTCACATTACATTGATATGCCGCTTTTGTTCAAAGCAAACATCACTAAAGGGTTGAACATATACGCTGGTCCGCAGGTTTCCTATATGGTGATGAATGATCTGCGATTGAGCGCCGGCATTCTCGGCATTAATTTTCTTCACCAGAGTATTCCCATGACCGATTTGTTTAAGCGTTGGGATGCTGCCATCGTAGGTGGTGTGGGTTACCAGTTTGAAAATGGTTTGAGCCTGAATGCGGGTTATGATTATGGCCTTACCAAAATTGACAAGGGGAGCAATTTCAGCTCTTACAACAGGGTGATTAGGGTAGGGATTGGGTATAGGTTTTAGAAATCGGGTATTAAGGTATTAGGGTATTGTGGTATTAGGGTATTGCGGAACATTATGTTAATTCCTCAATTCCTCAATACCCTAATACCTTAATACCCCAAAACCAATACCCCGAATTTCTTATTTTGCATCGTAACCATAAATGCTATGACAACTGCTGCTCCATTTTACCGAAACCGGATAGGATCAATTGATCTCCTGCGTGGCATCGTCATGGTGATCATGGCCATAGATCACACGCGTGATTTTTTGCATAATGACGCGATCCGGCATGATCCGCTGGATCTTGCAACCACCACACCCTTGCTTTATTTCACAAGATGGATCACTCATTTTTGCGCACCCACTTTCGTGATGCTCGCGGGCGTCTCGGCATACCTTGTAGGCTTGAGAAAAAGCAAAAACGAACTCAGTGGCTTCCTCATCAAAAGAGGAGCCTGGCTGATCCTGGTCGAAGTATTGATTGTATCACTCGGCATCACCTTCGATCCCTTGTATCATGCTTTCATACTACAAGTCATCTGGGCCATAGGAGCCAGCCTGATTGTGCTGGGCCTGGCTGTTAGGCTTCCTTATAAGGCAATATTTGCTATTGGGTGTGCTATATTGTTATTGCATAATTTGCTGGACTATCCGGAGGCCGAAAGACAGGGAAACCTGGGGTTTGTTTGGGATCTGTTTCATTCCGGAAGATTCAGTGCCTATCAATATTTGCCGAATCATTTCCTGGTTATCGTTTACCCCCTCCTGCCCTGGTTTGGAATCATCATGCTGGGCTATTGTCTTGGGAAAATCTTTGAACAAACGGTAACTCCGGAAATTCGTCGCCGGTTTCTACTCCTGCTCGGTGGCGGAATGATTCTGTTTTTTATTGTTGTCAGGTTCCTGAATGGCTACGGAGATCCGTTGCATTGGTCAAGCCAAAAGGATGCGCTCTATACTTTTCTTTCATTTATGAATGTTCAAAAGTATCCACCTTCGCTAATGTTTACCTGTGCCACACTGGGACCCGCTATCATTGCCCTGGGACTGCTGGAAGGCGTCAAGAACAGGGTTGCTTCGTTCTTTACCGTTTTCGGCAGGGTTCCTTTCTTCTACTACGTGGTGCATTTCTACCTTATCCATATCATCACCGTGGTTGTATTTTTTGCACAGGGTTATGGTATGAAAGACTTGTTGCCTGTGGGTGGTCCGCCAATTCTATTCCGCGCTACAGACCTTGGCTTTGGCCTTGGCGGTGTTTACCTGATCTGGGCCTTGCTTATCTTCGCGCTATATCCTATTTGTAAGTGGTATAATAATTACAAGAGTGTGCACGCGCAGTGGTGGCTCAGCTACGTGTAGTTTAGAGTTTAGAGTTAGTACTTAACTCCAAACTATAAACTCAAAACTCAAAACTACTTGAGCAGTCCTTTAATCTCATTTAACTTCAAGAGCGCCTCAACCGGCGTGAGCCTGTTCACATCAATTTCTTCCAGCATTTTTCGGATCGCATCAAAGGTTTCGCTATGCGCGTCAAAGATGGAGAGTTGTACTTTGGGTGTGCTGATCCTTTTTAGTTTCTCCGGGGATATCGATGAAGCGGAATCGCCATCATCCACATGCTTTTCTTCAAGTTGCGCGAGTATCTCATTGGCGCGCTGAATCAAAGCAGGCGGCATGCCCGCCATCCTTGCCACATGGATGCCGAAACTGTGTGTGCTGCCGCCAGGTGCAAGTTTCCGGAGAAAAATAACCTTGTTGCCAATTTCCTTATTGGTAATATGAAAATTCCTTACACGTGGCAATTTATTCTCAAGCTCATTCAATTCATGGTAGTGCGTTGCAAAAAGTGTCTTGGGCGCCTGCGCACTGCTATGCAGGTGCTCCACGATGCTCCATGCAATTGAAATACCATCATAGGTGGATGTGCCGCGACCAATTTCATCAAGCAGGATCAGGCTTCTCCGGGTGATATTATTGATGATGCTCGCCGTTTCATTCATCTCCACCATAAATGTCGATTCTCCGCCACTGAGATTGTCGGAAGCACCTACCCGCGTAAAAATCTTATCGGTCAAAGGGATGAACGCTTTTTCTGCAGACACAAAACTTCCCATATGGGCCATCAAAGTTATCAATGCCGTTTGCCGGAGTACTGCACTTTTACCGCTCATGTTGGGTCCGGTTAGAATAATGATCTGCTGATTCTCCGGGTCCAGCTCAATATCGTTTGTGATATATGTTTCACCGGTGGCCAACATCTTTTCAATTACCGGATGTCGGCTATCCTTCAGGGTTAGCTGAAAACCATCATGGAGGATGGGTTTCCTGTAATGATGATAAATGGCATTATTGGCAAAGCTAAGCAGGCAATCCAGGATCGCAATGGTATTCCCGTTTACCTGCAGCGCTGGAATGTAATCCTGCAATTCCAGTAGCAACTGGTCAAAGAGAGAAGTTTCAAGCTGCAGGATCTTTTCTTCGGCGCCTGTTATTTTTTCCTCGTAGGTCTTCAGCTCAGGCGTAATATATCTTTCGGCATTGGTGAGCGTTTGTTTTCTGATCCAGTCTGCCGGTACTTTCGACCGATGGGAGTGCGTGACTTCCAGGTAGTACCCAAAAACAGAATTGAACCCGATTTTGAGTGACGAAATGCCGGTTGCTTCAGCTTCGCGCTGTTGGAGCGACAAAAGCCATTCTTTCCCCCCATGCGCAATTTGACGAAGCTCATCCAGGTCAGCAGAGTGGCCGGTTGCAATGACGCCACCCTTGGCAATGTGCACCGGGGGATTGTCAAAAATTGCGGCCTCAATTCTTTCTGCCAGGTGATGGCAGGGATTCAGGCTGTCTGCCAAACGCAGGAGGTATTCGTTACCGGGAGCTCCGGCTCCGGAATTTTCACACAGTTGTTTGATGGCCTTGATATGTGCAAGACCCTTCGCCACCTGCCGCACTTCTCTCGGATTGATCTTTCGCAAGGGCACTTTGCCCGCCAATCTTTCAATATCGCCACAGAGCTTTATATGATGGCCCAGGGTGTTTCGAAGTTCAGTGTCTTTTACAAAGAATTCAACAAGATCCAGTCGTTCATTGATCCTTGACAAGTCTTTCAAAGGCATCACCAGCCAGCGTTTCAACAGCCTTGCACCCATTGGCGAAACCGTACTGTCCAGGATTTTTAAAAGGCTGTTCGTTTGTTCTGTACCTGCGTTCATCAGCTCCAGGTTGCGAATGGTGAAGCGATCCATCCAAAGAAAATCTTCCTGGTCAATGCGTTGCAACGAAGTGATGTGCTGCAGGTTTGGGTGCTCAGTATCCTTGAGGTAGTGGAGAATGGCGCCCGCTGCTACAATGCCCACATGAAATGAATCCACGCCGAATCCCTTCAGCGAATGGGTACCGAAATGTCTCAGCAAACTTTCGCGTGAAAAAGTTTCATCAAAGATCCAGCTCTCAAGTGTGTAGGAATAAAATCGATTCCCAAAGAGTTCCTTAAAATGCTTTTGGTTTGAGCGCTGAAAGATCAGTTCAGCCGGTTTCAGACTCTGCAATAATTTGTCGGCATATTCTGCATTTCCTTCGGCCACGAAAAATTCTCCCGTGGAAATGTCCAGGAAAGCAACGCCGAATTGGTCGCCTTCCGCATGAATGCCCGCGAGGAAATTGTTGCTATTATGTTCCAGCAACTTTTCATTGGTGGCAACGCCAGGCGTCACCATTTCTGTAACGCCCCTTTTTACAATTCCTTTCGCCTGTTTTGGATCTTCCAATTGATCACAGATGGCAACGCGATAACCAGCTTTTACCAGTTTATGCAGGTAACTGTCAAGCGCGTGGTGAGGGAATCCCGCAAGTTCAGATGAAGCTGCAGCGCCGTTATTACGACGTGTAAGGGTAATACCCAGGATACGCGATGATAAAATGGCGTCTTCCCCAAATGTTTCGTAAAAATCACCCACCCGGAACAACAGGATGGCGTCCGGGTATTTCTGTTTGATGGCACGATGTTGCTGCATCAGGGGCGTATCTGCACTATTCTTGATCATTGCGGTGACTTGTCAGGACTTAAACGTCGAAAATAGCCTCAGAAATCCGCTTTTCAATGCTTATTTATCAACGATTCGGGAGGGAAAATGGTGAAAAGTCTCCCCTAAAACCCTACTTTTATCCCTAAACCGTTTGCCATATGAAGAGATCTTTACTCGTGGTTTCAGCTCTCTTTCTACTTACTTCCCTTTCAAATTCCCAAACAGTCAATTTTACTTCTTCCAACCTCCCGATCGTAGTGATCAATACGGGTGGTCAGACCATTCCTGACGATCCAAAAATCACCGCCGATATGGGAATCATTTACAATGGACCAGGACTGAGAAATAATCTCACAGATTCATTTAACAACTACAATGGAAAAATTGGCATCGAAACAAGAGGACACAGTTCGCAGATGTTTCCAATGAAAGCATATGGAATTGAGTGCCGTGATATCAATGGCAAATCAGTAGACAAATCCATACTGGGTATGCCAAAAGAAAGCGATTGGGTTTTGTATGCACCGTATACCGATAAAACGTTGATGAGAAACTTTCTTGCCTATGCCATTGCACGTGAAATGGGCGGGTGGGCTGCCCGAACGCAGTTTGTTGAGGTGGTGTTGGATGGAGAATATGTTGGCGTATATGTGTTGATGGAAAAAATAAAAAGGAACGCGAACCGGGTCAATATCACTAAAATGGCTGACACGGATGTGGAGGGCGATGGCGTGACAGGCGGGTATATTTTTAGCATCGACAAAGATGCCGATGCATGGTATTCTAAACACATGAACGCCGGCGGGAATGGACATACGCAATATGCATACGTTTATCCGAAACTCGAGAATATTGTTCAACAACAAAAAGATTACCTCCAATCCTATGTTGACAGTTTTGAGGCTGCCGTTGCTTCCACACAATTCCAGGATCCTCTGTATGGCTGGCGCCAATTTGCTGATGCCTCATCTTTTATAGATTACTACCTGGTAAATGAAGTAAGCAGGAATGTGGATGGTTACCGCCTCAGCACTTTTTTATATAAGGACCGGAAGAGCAAAAACGCAAAAATAATAGCGGGGCCCGTATGGGACTATGATCTCGCATTCAGAAATGCGGACTACTGTGCGGGTAGCAATACAGACGGCTGGGCCTATGATTTCAGCCACGAGTGTCCGAATGATTATTGGGGTGTGCCGTTTTTTTGGGAACGAATAATCAAGGACACTGCCTTCGAAGCGTCTATGCGTTGCCGGTATAAAAGTTTGAGACAATCCACGCTAAGTATTGGACATCTTGAGCACCTGATTGATTCAGTTGTGCAGTTGGTGAACGAGGCGCAAGAGCGTCACTTCACGCGCTGGCCTGTTTTGGGTCAATACATTTGGCCTAACCCCGCACCGATTCCCACTTCCTATGAGGGTGAGATTAGTGCGCTAAAATCTTGGTTGGCGGTGAGGCTGGCGTGGATAGACGAGAACCTGGCGAATGTTGGAGCCTGCAATGACTGGCCGAAGGACAATCCCAACACAATGATTGCAGATCTCTACCCGAATCCGATTCAAGATCCGGCGACGCTGGTGGTGCGTGCGAAGGAGAAGCAAACCATTCACGTGATCGTGACAGATATCACGGGCAAAACGTTTGAAGCCTTCAAGTCCTCGGTGGAAGCGGGAAGCAACAATGTTTATCGCATCCGGAACGGCGGTTGGCAACGGGGTGTATATATTCTTCGCGTGATGAACGACAAAGGCGAAAAGATGCTCAAAAGACTGGTAAAGTGATAGGCTTTCCAACCTTATCTTTGCGCCATGCGAAAATTGTCGATGGATGAGCTGGAAAGAAAATCAGTGGAAGCGTTTAAGGAAGCGAAAAAGTTTCCCCTGGTGGTGGTGCTCGACAATGTACGCAGCATGAACAATGTGGGCAGCATTTTTCGCAGCGCCGACGCCTTCCTCATCCAGGCAATTTACCTTTGCGGTTATACACCGCAACCTCCTCATCGTGACATTCAAAAGACAGCCCTGGGCGCAACTGAAACAGTGCGCTGGCAATACTTTGAAACGACGGTTAAAGCTGTTGAACAGTTGAAGAAAGATGGCTTTGCCGTTTGGGCGGTGGAACAAGCATCCGGCAGCGAAATCCTGCAGAAAATGAATTGGGATGGCGAACAAAAGATCGCACTTGTGTTGGGCAATGAAGTAAGTGGCGTTGCAGAAGAGGTGTTGGAATACTGCGACGGATGTGTTGAAATCCCGCAAATGGGCATGAAGCATTCACTGAATATTTCTGTGGCCGCAGGAATTGTACTTTGGGAATTTATGAGGACGCAGGTTAAGGTCGAAAGGTGAAAGGTAAAAGGTGAAAGAAATTGATTATGAAATTCAAAAGCTATTTAAGTTTAATTAAGTTCTCTCATACCATTTTCGCGATGCCTTTTGCGATGATTGGATTTTTTTTGGGATTAAACACACTTATGTGGAGCGTCAAACCCGGATGGCATACAATTGCTTCGCAACATGCCGAATCCAGTTTGTGGATTGTTACCCAGCTTGCATTTGTTATCCTTTGTATGATCTTCGCGCGTAGTGCTGCGATGGCTTTCAATCGATATCTCGACAGGAATTTCGATGCCAAGAACCCCCGCACCGCCATCCGTGAAATACCAGCTGGAATTATCTCCGCCAATAATGCGCTGTGGTTTACTATCATTTCCAGCCTGCTCTTTACCATTACCACTTATTTCATCAACCGGCTTTGCTTTTTTCTATCACCCCTAGCCCTGTTTGTAGTACTGTTTTACAGTTATACGAAACGATTCACCGCTCTTTGCCACCTCGTCCTTGGACTCGGACTTTCGCTTGCACCGATTGGCGCATTCCTCGCGGTGACTGGAAAATTTGAACTGCTACCATTGTTGTTTTCATTCGCTGTCATTTTTTGGGTAAGCGGTTTTGATATCATTTATGCGCTGCAGGACGAAGAATTTGACAAATCACAACAACTTTATTCCATGCCCGCATGGTTGGGTAAATCAAAGGCACTACGTGTTTCAGAAATTTTCCATTTGATCAGCGCAGGCTGTGTGATAGCTGCAGGGATCCTTGGCCATTTCGGCGTATGGTATTGGTTGGGTGTTGCGGTTTTCTGCGGCATGCTAATCTATCAGCATAGCATTGTAAAACCAAATGACCTGAGGAGGGTAAATCTGGCCTTTATGACCGCAAATGGAATCGCCAGTGTGGTCTTTGCCATTTTTGTGATCACCGATATTTTCGCGCATTCCTCAACCCACTTATTCTAAGAAATTGGCACGCATAATTTGTATTGACTATGGATTGAAAAGGACGGGTCTCGCTGTTACCGATCCGCTTCAAATTATCGCCACCGGTCTCACCACGATCGAATCAAAAGAGCTGATCCCTTTTCTGAAAAAATATTTTCAAGCCGAACCCACAGAACTGATCCTTATCGGCGAGCCTAAAAATTGGGACGATTCCGATACCCACGCTACACCGCTCGTTCACAAAGCCATCCAAAAATTAAAGAAGGAATTTCCAAATATTCCGATCCAAACGGTCGACGAAAGAAACACCTCCAAAGCCGCATCGCGGGCGATGGTGGAAATGGGTATGAAGAAAAAACAGCGACAGAACAAGGCCCTGATCGATGAAATTGCAGCCACAATTATGCTGCAGGAGTGGCTTGCTGCGAAGTAAAAAGTCAAAATTCAAAAGTCAAAAGAAGGGAATCCGGCAATAGCCAACTTTTGAATTTTTACTTTTTAATTTTCACTTAATTTTGCCGCCATGGTACTTCCTATAGTAGCTTACGGATCACCCATTTTGAGGAAGAAATGCGTGGATATTGATAATGATTACCCCGGCCTGCAGGAACTGATTGCAGATATGTGGGAAACAATGTACGAATCAAGCGGCGTGGGCCTGGCAGCGCCCCAGGTTAACAGGGATATCCGGCTTTTTGTGATCGACAGTACCCAGATCTTCGCCAATATGGAAGATGATGAAAAGGGAAAATATGTTGATGAGCCCGGCATCAAGCAGGTCTTTATCAATGCCCATATCAAGAAGCTGAATGGTGAAGAATGGTCTTACAACGAAGGCTGCCTCAGCATTCCAAAAGTGAGGGAAGATATTAAGCGAAATGAGGAAGTGACGCTGGAATTTGTGGATGAAAATTTTCAGCCTTATACGCTTACCTACGCTGGTATTACCGCCAGGGTGATTCTACATGAGTACGATCATATTGAAGGTAAATTGTTCATCGATTATCTGCCTCCTTTGAAACGGAGGCTGCTGAAGGGAAAGCTGGATGATATTTCCAAAGGCAAGATCAAGACCGACTATCG